>JACXTT010001612.1_pt1 | contig 37210 bp, 30 predicted proteins | sample 9270951 | NCBI WGS metagenome assembly JACXTT01 (sample SAMN15532306, study PRJNA645909) | rock metagenome | isolation source: weathered quartz diorite | place: Puerto Rico | collected 2017-06-21
ACTTACCCTGGCTGCAGAGGCCGACAAGTTTCTGAGCTACTTCCTGAGTTGTCATGGTTTGGGTGGAATCTCCTACATCAAGCATAAGTCCTTTAGGGCGACAGTACTATTGAAGGCCTTATGGTTGAATGGTACTGTCGAAAGATAAGTTTTATCGTTCTTCCTGGGAAAGGGAAATCGAATGAAGTTGAATTCTATACTGCGGTCCTGCTTAGGATTGCTCGCTTTGGGTGCTGCATTCGCTCAAGGTCCTCCGGTTGAGAAAGGCGGTCCGCCGGATATCATCCAGCACAGGATGAATCCGCATAATGAGGCTTTCGCTCCGACGCAAGGTGGAACGGCCGCGCTGAGCGCGATCATCAACCACGGAGGGCCGGTCATGGGCTCCGTGAACGTCTACCTGATCTGGTATGGCAACTGGAATCAAGCGAATGGTAGCGACACTCCAGCCGGTCAGCAACTCGTTCGCACGTTTCTCTCCGGCGTCGGCGGGTCGAACTACTACAAGATCAACACGACCTATTCCGGTGTAACCGGAAGCGTGACGCTCAAGGGCGAGACCACGGACACGGGATCCCAGGGAACCCGTCTTTCGGATGCCGCGGTGCAGACGGTTGTTTCCACGGCAATCTCGACTGGAAAGCTTCCGTCAGACACCTCGGGCGTGTACTTCGTGCTGACCTCCTCGAACGTTTCCGAAAAATCGGGCTTTTGCACCCGCTACTGCGGATGGCATACCCACGGAACGATTGGCGGCGGGGATATCAAGTACTCGTTCGTCGGCAATGCCCAGCGCTGCTTGAGCGGATGCGCAGCGCAGTCGATCAGCCCGAACGGCAATCCTGGCGTGGATGGCATGATTTCGGTCATTGCGCATGAACTCGAAGAAGCGAACACCGATCCGGACCTCAACGCCTGGTACGATTCGAGCGGCGCGGAAAACGCCGACAAATGTGCGTGGACGTTCGGCGGCGCTCAGACCTTGCTGCCATCCGGCGCCTACTACAACATGACGATCGGCGGCTTGAACTTCCTGATTCAGCGGAACCTCGACTCGCAGGACAACAAGTGCTACGTCGGCTATAAGGGCCAGCAGTAATTCAAGCTGAGTTTTCCTGAAACGCCCCGGCAGGGGAGGATTCGTTCCTCGCGGCCCGGGGCGTTTTGCTCTGGTATTTCTCGATGTCGAGGCTTTGCATTTGGTGTGGGTGGTAACGATCACCGGCCACGGCTTCGATTGGCGCCGCTGCCTTCAACCGTGCGAACGTGCATGGCCTCGATGCCCCAGTCAACTACGACGTCTTGCGCGCGTCAGCGAGTTGCCGGTTGCGTTCCATGTTCGCTTTCTGGAACGGCCAGGTGGGCCGATCGAACGAACAGCTTGCTACCGCTGCAAGGAGTCCAATTGTCGATTTCAGGATGACTCGTGATCGTAGTCCGCCAGATAGATGGATCGGTCATAATCGACAATTGCCAACCGGACTCGATCCAACCACCCTCGACGTCCGAGGACGTTCTTCACAATTAATGGATCCGCGAAGAAGTAGACTAGTGCGTGCGTTTGGATCCCCAGCACGTCGATTTCGATTTCGTGCCCGTATGCTTCGAAGACGCTATTCGCGGTTCGAAAGCGTGTGAGCAATCCGGTCGAAATGTCCAACCCCAACAAATTCGCGTACGCTCGCTCGAACAGGCAATGTGACGCACCCGTGTCCAGGCTGGCGACGAGATCGACGATATGTTCGCCCGATCTGAGCACGATGGGGACAGTTATGGACGCGCCGCTGTCAGAGTAAGAATGCGAATGTGTGAACTCGAGCCGGTGGGGCAATTTACCAGCCCCCAAAGGGCAACTCGGGTTTCTCTGCCAAATGGGTCAATAGCGGCCTTTCCACGCCAGCATCACGTGCTGCTTTCAACACCGCCGCCGCGTCGGTTCCATGAGCGAGAAGTCGATGTCCACTCAATGCCACCCACTGGCCCGCGTAGCGCTCCCGTTCGGTAGTAAGCCACGACATCTCCTCTTGACGAAGGGACGAAGCGTCGGCGCCATTCGCCCGGTCCGGCTCGGAAATGGATTGGTCATCGAGCGTGAGGCGGACCTTCTGGCGTTCGGACAACCTCAGCGGTTCGAGCGGCCGAAGGACTCCATCCTCGTAGATTGCGTCGAGTTGACGGACCATGACACTCCCATTGTAGTGGACTTCAGTTTTCAACCTGCCGAAGACGCAGGATCATGTGTTCTTCGTCCACATACCGGCTGCCCATCTTAAGGGCGTTTGGTTCCGTGCCGTAAACCTCGAACCCCAGGCTGCGATACATCGCCCGTGCCGCCTGCTGTTCCACCGAAACGGCAAGCAGAATCTGCTCGAGCCCGGAGTTTTGGCTCGCCCGCTCAATCAGTTTCACCAGCAGCGCCCGTCCGGCTCCGCGTCCCCGTTGCGATGAGGTCACGTATACCCCGTAAATGCGCCCCTTGTGACGTTCCTTCAGGCCCGTTTCGCGAATATAGGTTGCCATGCCGGCCAGGCTTCCGTCTTCTACAAAAGCGCCCAAAGTGAAGTTCTCGGCGCCCGCCTCGCGAAAGCGTCCAGCGATGGTTTCAACCGGAGTCGCGCGGTGCTCCTCGGCGGACTTGCCGAACGCGAGCGGCTCGCTTTCGAGGGCCTCCAGCCGCAGGCGCCACCACGCGGCGGCATCGCCTTCCGATAACACGCGAATCTCCACGGCTCAACTCCCTGGCGTCCGCCGCCGATAAATCTCCACGAACCTCTTGCCGTCGCTATGCAGCACCTGGAACGCCGCCACCTTGTCGTACGGCTCCTTCACCAGCGCCTTGGCGATGGCGCCATCCGAAAACGTGATCACCCATTTCTCTTTCAGAAACAGGTCCGGCCGGGCCACGGTGCGATACCAATCGAGCTCGTTGCCTTCATGGAGGGTCTCGCGCAACGGAATCCGCGCGAACCGCAGGATCGCCGTGAGGTCGCCAAAGTTGTACCAGATGCCGTCACCCGGCGTGTACTGCGTATGCATGTAGTTGCCAGCGTCCACGGTCCACTGGCGTCGCGCCTCGGAGTTCACCTGCGACTCTCTCCAGCAAACCCATTGTTCGATGCCGGCGTGAACGGTAATCCACGGCAGCAGGCAAATCACAATCGCGCCGATCGCGGAAAGAGTCCGGTAGTCCCGCGGAACCCGCCGCACCAGGGCCGCCACGCCGAACGCCGCGAGCGGCAGAATCGCCAGCGCATAGCGAGTGTTGTAGTAAGAATGAGGCCACAAGGTCGGCACGAAAATCGGCGTGCCCGAGGCGTGCAGGCTCCACAGGTAAAACATCGGAGGCAGGGAAAGCAGCAGCGCCGGCCACCCGTTGCGAAAGCACGCGTAGATCGCGCCCGCAATGCCGAATGCCAGCAGCGTTTCGCCGAGAGACAGCCGCGCGCATTCCAGGAAATACCGGAACGACTCGATCCAGTTGCCGTCCGCCGGGTAACGAGTCATGCCCTCGGCCAGTTGCCTCGCATAGATCGCCTTGGCGGACCATGGTCCGTCGTAAAAATACGTCGCGCTGCCGAACAGCCACCAGTTGTGCAGCATCCAGTACACTGGCCCAACAGAGGAAATCGCGCCATATGTGACGGCTCGCAGGAAACGCTTCGCCGCCGATCCCTTCAACAAGAAGTAGGCGAACACCGCCGGGATCAGGAACCATCCCTCGTACCGCGTGAGCGTGGCGGCCAAAGTGCACAAGCCCGCAAGCACGGGACGGTCTTTGATTGTGGCAAGCAGCAGGCCGCTCAGGCACGCGAGAAACAACGCCTCCGTCATGGGCGCCGACTGCAGGTAGACGAGGTTGGGGTTCCATGCGAGCACGGTGACGCCCGCGAACGCCGCGCTCGTGGATTCCATCGTGGATCGCAGGGAACGAAAGAAGAACCAGCATGCCAGGACAAAGCACAATGCCGACGGAATCGCCCCGGCGAGGCCCGTGCGCCAGAGCGAATCGTTGAGGCTGAACGGCAGCATCAGCGCGTGCGGCAAAGGCAACCACACCGTGCCGAACTCGCGGTATGCCGGTTCCCGGTTATCCCAGATGCGGCGGGCGATGTTCAGGTGAGCCTCCGCATCGCCGTAGTAGAGCGTGTAGCCCGCGGTTGCGAACCACCAGACGGCGGACGCGCTCAGGACGGCGGCGAACAGCAACACCACGCCGCCGCCGGCAGGCAGCCGTCTGGGTTTCTTAGAACTCCGTGAATTCGCGGAATTCGTTGAAGCGTGCATCGACATCGGAGCGAGTGAGCGTGCGGAACCGGTCAGTGCCGAATTTCTCGCAGCAAAAGCTTCCCATCACAGAGCCGTAAATCACGGCGCGGCGCAACTCCTTTGGATCGATGTGGCCGGTGTCGAGGTCGAAACCTCTTTCGGCGAGATAGCCGACGAACCCGCCCGCGAAGCAATCGCCCGCGCCCGTGGGATCGAATACCTGCTGCAGCAGATACCCCGGGACGATGAAGTGCGTGTCGCCCATCTTGGGGTCGCGGCGGAAGAGGATCGCGCCGTACTCGCCGCGCTTGATCACCAGCGTCTGCGGACCCATGTCGTGAATCTTTTCCGCGGCGCGCCGCAAATTGTATTCACCAGACAGCAGCCGCGCTTCACTGTCGTTGATGAGTAGAAAATCCCATTCCCGAATCGTCGCGAGCAGTTCTTCGCGCTGGCCCGTGATCCAGAAATTCATCGTGTCGCCGCCGGCGAAGCGGGCGTTCTTCATCTGCGATAGGACATCGCGTTGCAACGCCGGCAGAATGTTGCCCAGCATCAGGTATGGCTGCGAGCGATACGATTCAGGCAGCTTGGGGTTGAACTCGCCAAAGACGTTCAGGTCGGTGACCAGCGTCTCTCGATCATTCATATCCTTGGAATAAACACCCGACCAGAAAAAAGTCTTGCCTTTGGCCTGCTCGAGTCCTTCGAGATCGATGCCGCGTGAGGCGAGAAAGTCTTTGTCCGCGGAATCGAAGTCGTCGCCGACGACGCCGACGATCCGGGAGGGTGTGAAAAAGCTCGCCGACAAGGCGATGTAGGTACAGGCTCCGCCGAGCATGCGGTCGATCTTGCCATGAGGCGTTTCGACCGCGTCGTATGCTACGGAACCAACGACGACAAGAGACATTCCCTCAATTGTAGCCGTGCCCGCCGTCAGGACCTCGGCTAGTGATTTCCAGAATACAGATCGGGGATGCGAATGGCCCGGTATTCCGGCGCACTGGATTCAATCTGGTAGACGATGTTGCCGGCCGGATTCACCTCGACCGAGTAAGCTCGGAACGGCTGGAGGAACCCGGCGTTGAAATGGAAGTTGCCGCCCGGAAGCTGCTGTGCCGAACCCAAGGCGGGTGAGTATGCCCCCACATCGAAGCTCTTGAGGAGCGTGGCGGTTCGAGCCCCCTCATCCAGGCGATAGATCTGTCCGCGGCTATGCGTTTCGCTGCCTGCTCGCGTGATGCGCGTGTTGCCGTTATCGAACAGAATCACGGTGTTTTCATCGAGGAACGAAGCGTCGTGCTGGTGAGAGAACCACGGCCAGTCACCGCCCGGTCCGGCGCCGTCGCCCTGCAGTTGAAAGTCGCCGCCCTTACCCAATCGCCAAAGAACATCTCCACTGCCGGTTGACCCGTAGTCAATCTTCAGCAACCAGTCGAGATGGCGAACCGAAAGCAGCAGATTGCCATCTGGCGTCAGCGAGAGCGAGTTGCTGTGCATCCAGTCGAGGGCTGGCACGCCGACGTATTCCGCCGGGCATCCGCCCGATGTGGCGCACGTCTCGCGGAGGATGGGCGGAAAGTTCACGGGATCGAGATGCTCGAAAGCGTCCCAGGTCCACACGACGTTCAAGTCCGGATCGAGCACAACGATCTTGTCGCCCAGCACGTCGCCTGCGTCGTAGCCATACTCCGCACCCGGGACAGGAGAATTGGCAATCAGGGCGATACGGCCGTCGGGAAGGCCGATCACTTCGTGATGAAAGCCGGTGATGGGGCGTTCCCCCCGCGCCACGAGTTGTTCGCTGACCCGCGCCGCGTTGGTTTCGAGAATCGGAATTCCGGCCAGGTCGAACTTTCGAATCAATTGGTCTTCCGCGGTTCGGTTCGGATTGTCGAGATCCTGAAAGAAGGTCCAGAAGAACCCGCCGGGTTCCACGCGGGAGACAAAGCTCGTCAAATATTGATAGAACCAAATGACGTTGCCGTCGAGGTCGGTGGCGGCGATCGCAGTATTCAACGGGGATCGCACGATCACGCCGGCGCTCGAAGGACTGCCTTTGCTCACGGAATAAGCGGCTAGCGTCGCGGGCAGGGAACCGGTGGTGAAATCCGTTGGAGTTCCCGTTGCCTGCGAGACGGCCGCCCCGCTCGCGTCCAGCACTTGAAATTGCGCTTTGTAAGTGGAGTCCGCATACAGCCCCGCGAGGTAGAAATTCATGCTGTGCTGTCCGTCGCAGTCCTTCGCGGAAGTCTGTTGCGCAGGGCGGCTGCCGGTTGCGAAGGTCACGCGCATCGAAAGCCCTTCGGCGCAGGCAGGCGCACTGTATACGAACACCAAGGAGTTGTTCGTCGCCGTCACCACAGCTTGATCGCCTGTCACGGCCGGCAGCATCTCGTAGGGCTCCACGACCGTTTGCACGGAGCCTGTCTCCAAATTGCGAACGGTGACTTCGAACTCATACTGGCCTTCGTGCTCGAGCGGGTTCCACAGGATTTGCGGATTCGGGCCAAAGTCGCGCAACATCCGAAAGCCGCCATCGCCAATCGGGAACCGGGGGTGGCGTTGCGATCTGCCTTTAGTCCGGGAATCCCTGGCGCCAAGTCCGATGCTCGCGGGTTCAAAGGCCGTCTCGCGAACGCGGAAGCGGTACCACAATTTGCCGCCATCGCTGTCGCTTGCCTGGGCAGTCCAGGTAATAATGTCGCCAATGATCGAGGGCGACGGATCGGAAGGAATGAGTTGCGCTTGGATACCGGCGAACAGGCTGGTAGCCGTGAGCACAGACAGAAGGAAGGATTGCCGCATAATCATTTAACGACAATCGAAGCGCCGGTGTTGCCGACACCCGGCCGCTTTTTTCCGCCTTGGTACACTAATAAGGACAACATACCCATGGCGATCAGCAAAGATCTGCTCGATATTCTGGTCTGCCCCGTTTGCAAGGCCAAGGTGCTCCCGAAAGCCGATGAAAACGGGCTGAAATGCGTGCAGTGCTCGCGCGTCTACCCGGTGCGTGACGATATTCCAGTCATGCTCGTGGACGAAGCTCGTATCGAGAATTAAAGTTTCCATCATGATGCTGCTCGATCAACTCGAGCGGGGCGCCCGCGTCCTCATCGTCCGCATCCGGTCGATGGGCGATTGTGTCCTCACTACGCCTGCTTTGCGTCTGCTGGCGGCGCACCGGCCCGATCTGCGCATCGCGGTCGCCGTGGAAGATCGCTTTGCCGGCGTCTATCTGGGACTTCCATTCATCGAGTCGATCCTGCCGCCGTCCGCCGCCGCCGCGCGGTCCTGGAGGCCTCAATTATGCGTGAACCTGCACGGGGGCTCGCGCAGCGCGATCATGACAGCCGTTTGTGGCGCGCGTTTTCGCGCGGGCTTCGGACACTTCCGCAGCCAGATCGTCTATAACGTGCGTCTGCCGCGCGCGCAAGAGGTGTTCGGCGAAGAGCGCACCGTGCACACCGCGGAACACGTAGCATCGGCGATGTTTCACCTCGGTGTGCCGATGCAGCCGATTCCGGGCGCCATGCTCGCCACGGAAGAGCGCCCCGAAACCGGGTACTATGCGGTGGTGCATCCGTTCGCGTCATCGATGGACAAGACTTGGCCCGCGCAAAGATTCATTGCGGCGGCGGAGGCGATGCGCGATCGGCACGGGTTCGAGCCTGTGATTCTTGCCGGTCCAGATGACGACGTAACGCCGTTTGCCCGCTACAAAGTCTACGCCAACCGGTCTCTCGAAACCGTCAAAGGCCTCATACGCCACGCGTCGTATTTTCTCGGCAACGATTCCGGACCTGCCCATATCGCCGCTGCCTTCGATGTTCCGTTGACTGTTGTGTTCGGCCCGTCGAGCCCGCTGATCTGGGGTCCGTGGCGCGCCTCGAAGTTCCGCATCCTCAACGCCGCGGAATCCGATATTCCCGCGGCTGAGGTCGTGGCGCTGTGATCGCCGGCAAAGAGGTTTTGCGCCTCATTCGCTATGCGCGTCCGTATGCCTGGCGGCTCGCCTTCGCCATCGTGCTGATGTCGTTTGTCGGAGCCTCGCAAGCGTTGATGGCGCGGCTGATCAAGCCTCTGTTCGATCGCGTGCTGCAGGCGGATGCGTCGAATCAACCTGTCTTGCTTTTCGCGATTGGGAGCTTTCGCCTCGAGCTCTCCGACTTTCTGCCCGCATCGGTGCAGGATGTTTGGCTGGCGGTCGCGATCGGAATCGTCGCCACGTTTCTCATCAAAGGGCTCGCGGATTATGTCGCCAACTACATCATCAACGACGTAGGCTTCGGCGCGGTGACCGACATTCGCCAGCAGGTATACGACAAGGTGCTGCGCCAGGACGCGGCATTCTTTCAGGAAAACTCAACGGGCGCCGTGATGTCGTCGATCATGAGCGACATCGAGAAGATTCAGGTGGCGACCTCGCACCTTTTGGCCGATTGGTTCCGGCAAGTGTTTTCGGTGATTGGCCTGCTCGCCGTGGTGCTGCAGACGAATGCAAAGTTCGCACTTGTCGCATTGACGGTTCTGCCCTTCGTGTTGGTTCCCACCGTGCGCCTCGGCCGCCGCATCCGCCGGACCACCCGCAAGGCTCAGGACTTTGCTGCCGAACTCAACCAGATTCTGCAGGAAACGATTTCCGGCCACCAGGTGGTGAAGACGTTTGGGACCGAAGAGATCGAGTCCAATCGTTTTCGCGAGACGTCCAGGAGTCTGCGCAAGAACAATCTTCGGTATGTCGCCCAACAGGCGATTTCGTCGCCGTTGATCGAGTTCTTCGCCGCGCTTACCATTGTCGGCCTGTTGACCGTCGCGCGATCGGAGATCAAGGCCGGCAAAATGACCGCAGGCGACTTCAGCAGTTTCATGGTCGCTCTGCTTTTGCTGTACGAGCCGGTGAAGCGGTTGACTGGCATTCACAATATCTTTCAGCAGGCGATTGGCGCGTCGCAGCGCGTCTTCGAATACCTGGACCGCAAACAGGCGATTCAGGATCGCCCTGGCGCCATGCCGCTCAACAGGTTCGCGCACGCGATCCACTTCGACAATGTGACGTTCCGCTATCCAACCGATCCGGATCGCTTCGCGCTGGACCACATAAATTTGAAGGTCGATGCCGGCAAGGTGGTGGCGCTCGTAGGTCCCAGCGGCGCCGGCAAGACTTCGCTCGCCAATTTGTTGCCCCGGTTCTACGACGTCGCGGAAGGCGCCGTGCGCATCGACGGACGCGACGTGCGCGATATTCAGCTCGATTCCTTGCGTTCGAAAATCGGCATCGTCCCGCAGGAAACGTTTCTATTCAACGACACGGTCGCGAACAACATCGGATATGGCCGTCCCGGTGTGACGCAGGATGAAGTGAAGGCGGCGGCGCGCATGGCGATGGCCGAAGAGTTCATCGAACGCATGCCGGACGGCTACCAGACCGTGATCGGCGAGCGCGGCCAGAAGCTTTCCGGAGGCCAGCGGCAGCGCATCGCCATCGCCCGCGCGCTGTTGAAGAACGCGCCGATCCTGATTCTCGATGAAGCGACCTCGCACCTCGATACGGAATCGGAGGCTCTGGTCCAGGGCGCGCTCGCGAACCTGATGAAGAATCGCACGGTAGTGGTGATCGCGCACCGCCTTTCCACCATCCGCAGCGCGGACCTCATCGTGGTGCTCGAAGGCGGCCGCATTACGGAAACCGGAACGCATGAAGAACTCGTCAGCGGCGGCGGAATCTACCAGCGCCTCCATGAGTTGCAGTATCTGGAAGCGTAAACTGGACGTATGGAGCAATCCCAGCGGCTAACGGCGATTATCGAGCGTGAAAACAATCTATACGTCTCCCGTTGCCCGGAGTTGGATATCGCGAGCCAGGGAGCCTCAATCGAAGAGGCTCGAACCAACCTGATTGACGCCCTCACTCTCTTCTTTGAGGTGGCTGGTGAAGAGGAAATCAGGCGCCGAATGCCCAACGTGGAGTTCGTGTCCAATGTCGAAGCGCTCGAAGAGACCAAGCGGTTTTTCGCGCTCGCCGAACGATTTCGCGCGGCGACGGACGAGACCGAATCCGAACGTCTCGGAGAAGAGTTGGGGCAGATCATCTTTCGTGGCTAGGCGTTCAAAACACCCGGAGTATCATGGAAGATCATGATCATCGCGGATCTTTCTCAGATCGCTGGCCGTGTGTACCCTGCCCGCCGCCGAACGCAGAACCTCGTTGGCGGCGCCAGCCCCGTACAGGCGGCTGCGTTCTCGGCCGGTAACGTCACCCTCGAACCCAACGGCGGCCAAGTCCCCTGGCACAACCAGGAACAGGAAGAAGTCTACTTCGTCGTCGAAGGCACGGGCGAAATGTGCCTCGGCGAGGAACGCTCGATCCTCACCACCGGCCAGGCCGTCTACATTCCGTCCGGCGTCTTTCACCAGCTCACCAATATCGGCGACACGCCGCTACGCATGATCTACATTTATGGACCCGCGGGCGACGTTGCCCACTGGCGCCAGGAACTCGACGGCACGCTGCCCCGCGCGGGCGTCGATGTGCCTGCCCTTCCCGAAGGCGCGCGTCCGCAAACTATCTAGGAGACTCAAACATAGTGACAGTTCATTCCGTCGGCATCATCATGAACGGCGTCACCGGACGCATGGGCTTGAATCAGCACCTGCGGCGGTCGATCGGCGCAATCATCAAGCAAGGCGGACTCCGCCTCAACGACGACGAAGTCATTCTGCCGCACGTGCTGCTGATTGGCCGGAGCGCCTCGAAGCTCGACGCCATTTCCAAGGAATTCGGCGGACTCCCCTATTCCACCGACCTCGATGCCGCGCTGTCCGATCCCAAGTATTCGATCTACTTCGACGCGCAAACCACCGATCGCCGTGTGGCGTCCGTGAACAAGGCGATTGACGCCGGCAAGAACATCTACTGCGAAAAGCCGACTGCGGAGACCTTCGACGCCGCGATGGGCCTGTATCATCGCGCCAAGGCTGCGGGCGTCAAGAACGGAGTGGTGCAGGACAAGTTGTGGCTGCCCGGCTTGCTCAAACTGCAAACCCTGCGCGACCTCGGCTTCTTCGGCAAAATCCTGTCCGTGCGCGGTGAGTTCGGCTATTGGGTGTTTGAAGGCGACACGGTTCCCGCCCAGCGCCCTTCGTGGAACTACCGCAAAGAGGACGGCGGCGGCATCATCATCGACATGCTGTGCCACTGGCGTTACGTGCTCGACAACCTGTTTGGCAATGTCAAAGCCGTATCGTGCCTCGGAGCGATTCACGTGCCGGAACGCATTGATGAAAAGGGCCGGAAGTATGCATGCACCGCGGACGATTCCGCCTACGCGACCTTCGAACTCGAAGGCGGCGTCATCGCGCATTTCAATTCCTCATGGACCGTTCGCGTGCGCCGCGACGACCTGCTGACGATGCAGGTGGACGGCACGAAAGGCTCCGCGGTGGCGGGCCTGCGCCACTGTTATATCCAGCACTATGGTTCGACCCCGCGGCCCGTGTGGAACCCGGATGTCGACAGTCCGCTGAACTACTTCGACGGCTGGCAGAAGGTGCCGGAACAGGATACGTTCGACAACGCCTTCAAGCGGCAGTGGGAAATGTTTTTGCGCCACATTGTGAAGGACGAGCCGTTCCGCTGGGATCTGCGGGAAGCCGCCAAAGGTGTGCAACTGGCCGAAAAAGGTCTGGAATCGTGGCAGAAACGCTGCTGGGTGGATGTGCCTGCAATCGATTAGCCCGGGCAGGGCCAGTCTGGCCCCCGCCTCGGCACACAGTGCCCCAAGCGCTCTTAGCGCTCGCTTGGTCCGCTGGAATCGCGGTCGCGGCAATGTCGATTTGCCAGCCACCTTAGACTACGGCCAGCCGGACGCCGTCTGCAAGGTCCAAAGAATCCGCATATTCGATGTGCAGGACCCGACGAGATTTCGCGCTTCGTACCTTTGACGAAGAATGTACGATCAGGGGTCGCATAGCGATTACGCCGCCCAGCGGCACACAACACTCGACGGGATCGTTTGTCGTCACGAATTCCAAGACAGTCTGGTCGCTCAGCACGCCCGCAAGGTGCGAGCCGGGAATCACGCGGAGCGGCCCATTGTCGGCATCTGAGGCATCAAGGTGTACCCGCAAGGCGATCACACGCGACAGCGCCCACGCCGGGGCGTGCGCGTAGGATGCGCCTGCCTTCTCTGACCACGGACCCCAACCCGCCAAGTCAAATCTCTCCACCAATGGGAGCGCAGTATCCTGGTGCCATGGAATCAGCCAGTTTGCCGTGCCCGATTTTTCGAATAATGTAGCCCGGAAAGGGACAGCTGAACGGCCCAACCACGCTTCGGCAAGTTCCGTCAGCCTGTTGCCGTTTGCGAGCGCTGACACTGCAGGGTTTTTCATCAGGTGACGCGCGCCGGCGCGATATCGGGAAGCCGCATCGGCTGAAAGTGCTTTAACAATTTCCTCGCACTCCTGCTTTGACAGACATCCCGGCACGATCCCATAACCCAAATTGTTGGTTTGCATCAATCCCATTCTAAGAAAATGCTACCCAATCGTCTTTCCGCGATTCGTGCGCTTCGAATCGCCGCGCAACTCGATCCGATGCGATGCGCAATCCCGGAATTGCGTTCACCTTGCTCCGGATTCCCCACGATAGTTTCGCGAATGCGCTCCGAGGGGCGGCCCGACAAGTGCCGGTCCGAGCTTTTCGAGGATGGAGCTCAGCTTAGCCGGGTCGGGAACCGAGCCACGGGGAACGGCCGCCTCGACTTCCTCGAAGAAAAGATCAAGGCCTCCTGGAACAACCGTGCCGAGCGTGCGGCCGGGCTTAGTTCCAATATCCTGCAACGGCGCCGTCGATCCTTCGAATACCGTGAAGGCTCCGTTCGTGACGCGTCTCGAGATCTTGGCTGTGATCTCGGCCTCCAGCACCCGGATCTTGCGTCAGTTGCCTGATTCCATTAGCGTCGTTTGATTCCTCAATGTAGAATGCGATTTAGCGGGGGCGAATCAGCTCACCGCCGCTAAGAGAGGATCTACTCATCCATGCTGCAAGTCACTCCGTACATCGCATTCAAAGGCACTTGCCGGAATGCGATCGAGTTCTACAAGTCGGCCCTCGGCGCCGATGTCATGTTCCAGCAGACAGTCGGTGAATCGCCGATGTCCAACATGGGGCCGGCCGCTAACATCATGCATTGCACACTGAAGGTTGGCGATTCGACAATCATGATGTGCGACGATCCGAATCCGGCGCCATCCTCCGGCGACGGCGGCAACATCAGCCTGACCCTCGCACTGAAAGATCCGGACCGGGCCAGGCAGCTCTTCGCGAACCTCGCTGACAGCGGAGGCACAGTCATCATGCCCATGGAAAAAACGTATTGGGCCGAAGCGTTCGGCATGGTGACCGATCAGTTCGGCGTCAAGTGGATGGTGAACTGCGAAGCGCCCAAATGACTCAACTATGGAGAGAGCCTCCCCACTGAGACGCGAGTATTTTCCCGCGTGAACTCAAAGCGCAGAACCCAGTCTTGCGTCGTGTTGTTTTCCGGAGGCGGAAATCTCCACGCTTGCGCCGCGGCAGTCGCGCGGGCCGTGTAGTACTTGTTCACAGGTGGAGGCTGCGGCGTGGCCTGAGTTACCCGTCCCGCGCTGTCCGCGCGCACGAGGACATTCAGTCGCACAAGGCCTGAGATCTTTTTGCGAAGTTCTTTTGGAATCTCCGGCAACACCTGCGTGATCCCGTTCACGGTCCTTGTTGTAACCTTTGGCGTTTTTTCCGTTGGCTCAGTATCCGTTGACGCCGGAATCTCGGCCGCGCGCTTTGCCTTGCTGGACGATTTCGGCGCCACGGCGTGGGGCGCTTCTTTAGGGACCTCTTGCGGAACGGTTCTTTTAATCCCCTCTGCCTGGGCAGGCGGGGGAGGCGACGGCGCGGCGCTCACTTGTTTGGTGGCGGTATCGGGCCAGAAATGCGCGGCCATCCCAAAGAGAAAGCCTGCCGCCAGGGCCGCGCTCCACCAAAGCAGTGGCTTGCGTGAAGAGGTGGTTGGCGCGGCAATAGGCGAAGGTGGTTCCTCGGCGGCGGCGGCCGGGTACAGGCGAGCCTCGATCCGCGCCAAATTCCAGGGGTCCTCCGGGTCCGGATGCTTGCAGTTTCGAACGACTTCCGCAAACGGCTCGGGCAGCGGCGGGGATTTCGAGCGGTCTTGCAGCATCTCCTCGAGAAGCAATCCCATCGCGCGCAGCAGCTCTGCTGAACCCGCGGCAAAATCAACGAGTTTATCGCTGGAAATCCGGATCTGGTCGCCGAACGCCAGGATATTCGCCGGCCGCAACTCCGCAGGGGCCAGCCCCTTGGACTCCAGGTATAGCAAGGCGCTCATCACCGGCTGCAGCGAATCCAAGGCCTGGGCAGGCGTGAGCGGCATTTCCGCCAGCGCGTCCGCGAGACTCTCGTCCGCGCGCGGCGTGATGACATAGGCGCAAAGCAGGTCGCCGAGCGTGGTTTCCCCATGCCCCAGAATCGGCGCTAGCGCCGGATGCTCGAGCCCGGCGGCTTTTTCCCAGCGCACCTGGAACTCTTCCGTGGAGAGCGCCTCCAGGAACAGCTTGATAGTGGCCGGCTCGCCCTTGAATTGTGTGTCAAAGACCGCTCCGCGATCGTCTCCAGAGTGGCAACGGTCGAGCGGAAACACATCATTGGCCAACTGCCCTTCCCACTGTCTCCAAAACGGGAGATCGAATGGCATGTCTCGAGGCGCCTCCTCAAACTTTCATTGTATGGTGTGCGGGGTATCCCGTCGCGGCGCGCTTGGGTTCGCGGAAGGTTTACAATAGACAGTCAAAACCGAAACCCGGAACCCCTCCTGGCGGCAGGCTTCGCCGCGGCGGATGGGGCCGCGCATGTGTGTGCTCAGTTGGCGATGTATCGCTAAGGCGACACCTTCCCCGCCGAAACGCGGGTGTCGTTTCTCATGAGTTCGAAGCGAAGCACCCACTCTTGCGTTCCCTGAGACGGGGGGAACTTCCATGCCTTGGCCGCGGCAATCGCGCGGGTCATGAAGTACTTGCTCCCCGCTGGAGGTTCCGGCGTTGCCTGTGTCACCCGTCCGGCGCTGTCTACCTGGACGCGGACATTTACTCGCACCCGGCCCGAAATCGTTCTGCGAGCGTGTTGCGGAATCTCCGGCATCACCTGCGTGATCCCGTCCAGGCTCGTGGTTGTGGTTGGCGCCGCAACCGGAGGAGCGCTGCTTTCCGTTGGCGGCGGCGGTGGCGGCGAAGGCGCCGGGTCGGCGGCGCTGCTTCCAGTAGGAGACGGTTTCGATTTGCCGTCCGGCGCCCCTTTCGCGGCGGCGGCCGTTTCGGTTGCGGACGGCTTCCTTGTTTCTCCCGTGGCGGCAACGCCGGAAGAAGCAGGCGCGGGCACGCTGCTGCTACTGGGAATCGCGCTCGGTTGCGAGGCGCTCTTTTCCTTTGGAGAGGCAGGCCAGAAGTACGCGATCATGCCAAGGAGTGCGGCTGCCGCGATGCCCCACTGGAGCCAAGGCCGCCGGGACGACGGAGGTTCCACTTCCCGGGTATGGGGCGGCGGAACTTCACGCGCGGCAGGGGCTGTCTTCTTGACATCGCCGCGTGGGAACAGACGCGCCTCGATCTTTGCCAATGTCCAGGGATCTTGGGGATTCCCCGGACTCTTGCACTTTCGAACGATTTCCGCGAACGGTTCGGGCAGCGGCTGAGAGGCGCTGCCACCCAGCATTTCCTCGATTAAGGTCCCGAGCCGGCCCAGAAGGGATGGATCTGCTTCGGTATCGATGCCGATCAGGTTGTCGCTGGAGATCCGGATTTGCTCGCCGTACGCCATTATGTTCGCCGGCCGCAACTCGCCAGGCGCCAAACCATTGGCTTCCAGGTATTGCAGAACGCTCAGCACCGGCTCCAGTGTGTCTAACGCCTGGGCCGGAGTGAGAGGCATTTCTGCCAGCGCGTCCGCGAGGTTCTCGTCGGCGCGCGGCGTGACGGCGTAGGCGCAATTCAGTTCGCCAAGCGTGACTTCCCCCTGCGCCAAAATCGGCACGATCCCCGGATGGGAAAGGCCAGCAGCCTTCCGCCACCTCGCGAAAAGCTCTTCCGCCGACTTCTCAGGGACCACCAGCCTGATGGTTGCAGGCTCACCCTCGAATTCCGTAGTAAAGACCGCACCGCGATCGTCGCCATAAGTGCAAAGCTCGAGCGGAATCTTGGCATCCACTCGTAGCTGCCCTTCCCACTGTCTCCAAAACGGGAGATCGAATGGCATGTATTGAGGCGCCTCCTCAGACTTCATTGTATGGTCGAGTGGGGCATCCGGTCGCGGCGCATCCGCATCCGCCGGAGGTTTAGAATAGAAGGTCACCATGAGACCCTGCACCAGCGCCCTTTTCTCCGCGTTCCTCTCCGCCGCCCAACCGGCTCTTCTAGCGGCGGGCTTCGCCACTGCGGACATGGCGCGGGTGCGCTCGGTTGGCGACGTTCGCCTTTCCCCTGACGGCAAGAGAGTGGCCTACACGGTGACCAACAACGACGGGGAGCTGCGGCCATACGGCCAGCTTTGGATCCTGACTCTCGCCGACGGCAAGGCGGTGAACCTCTCCACAGGCAAGGAATCTTCCGGAAGCCCCGAATGGTCTCCCGACGGCGGCAAAATCGCCTATTCGGGAAGGCTGCAGGGCAAGTCCGGCCTGATCGTCGCGAACGCCGACGGCAGCGCGCCGCGCTTCTACTCCGAGATGGGAGGCACGAACAATCCGCTGCCCTCCATGGGCAAGCGAATCACGTGGTCGCCCGACAGCAAGAAGATCGCGTTCATCCATTCCGTGCCGGGTCCCGAAACGGCGGACGTAACAGGCGACCCGATCGTCATCACCCGCTATCTGTACAAGCCTGACGCGGATGAGGGCGAGTCCCGGTTCAACGACAACAAACGACTGCACATCTTTCTTGCCGATGTCGCGACAGGCGCCATTACCCAGCTCACCACCGGCAATCACTACGAGCACTCTGTTCAGTGGTCTCCGAAGGGCGACGAAATTGCGTTCGTCTCCAACCGCGAAGACAATGAGGACCAGTTTTTCAACTACGATCTATTCACGCTCCGCGTGGCGGACAACTCCATCCGGCGCCTCACCGCAACCGAGAACATCGAATACCGTCCGGTATGGTCGCCCGATGGGTCCAGGCTCGCGTACCAGGGCTGCAAGCGTGGACTCACCGATCTCGAGACCACCATGGAAGACACCCACATCTGGACCATCGGCGCGGACGGTTCGAAGCGGGCCGAGCTCACGGGCAGCGTCGATAACCGGCAGGGTCCGCCGGAATGGACGCCCGAAGGCAACGCGGTATATTTCACCGTGCAGCAGCGGGGCAATGTCCGGCTTTACCGGATGCCGGCAAGCGGCGGCTCGGCAGAACTCGTCGTGGGCGACGCGGGTGCGGTGACGAGTTTCTCGGTGGGCAAGGGCGGCATGCTCGCCTATGTGTATTCGAGTCCCACCGATCCTCCCGCGCTTTACTTGAAGACGGGCCCGGGCGCCGCGGCGCGCAAACTTACCGATCTGAACGCCGAGCTCTTCGCTGGCAAAGAGATCGCGCCGGTCGAGGCCTTCACCTTCGTCAGCAACGACAACAAGTGGGAAGTGGAGGCGTACCTCACCCATCCGCTCAACAAGACGGCGGAATCGAAGCATCCTCTAATCGTCGTAATCCATGGAGGTCCGCACGGCCAGCAGGGACCGGCCTTCAACCTGAGAAACCAGATCTACTCCGGCAAAGGCTGGGCGACCCTGATGGTGAACTACCGCGGCTCGACCGGCTATGGCCAGGCCTTCGCGGACGGCGTCTTCGGCGATCAGAACGGCAATGAAGGGCAGGACGTGCTCTACGGCGTGAGCGCGGCGATGCGGCGTTATTTGTGGATCGACCGCGACCGCATCGGCGTCGAAGGCGTGAGCTACGGCGGGCAGCTCAGCGCCTGGCTCATTACGCAGACGCGCCTGTTCAAGTCGTCGATTCCGACCGCGGCGATCATCAATCTGGTCAGTTACAACTACACCACCTACTACAACCAGTACGAGCAGATGACCTTCGGCGTCTTTCCGCATCAGGGCAGCCTCATGGACACCCTGTGGGAGCGCTCCGCATTGAAGCATGTGGGCAAGGTGTCCACGCCGACACTCATGGTGCACGGCGAGAACGACAACGACGTGCCGGTCTCAGAAGCCGAACAATACTACATCGCCTTGCGCGACGTCGGCGTGGAGGCGCAATTCGTGCAATACCGGCGCGAAGGCCACGGCATCCGCGAGACGAAACACGCGATGGACTGGACGGACCGCTCGATCCGCTGGCATGAGTCGCATTTCCCGCCGAAGAAGTGAGCCGCGCGCCCGGGCTACTAGCGATTCGGCGGAGTGTACAGGTCAGCCACCCGGTTGCTTCGGTAGGTCGTGGTTCCCGGTGTGTCTAACACGTACACGATCTTCCCTTGCGGCGTTACTTCGATCGCCTTGGAGCTTACGGTATCGTCTTTGCGAGGCGATCCCGCCGTGAAGTGATAGTTGCCATTGCTCAACCGGTGTGACGATCCCATCACGGGCGCATACACGCCGAGGTCGGCGTTCACGACCAGGGTTGCCGTTTTCGCCTTCTCGTCGATTCTCCATACCTGCCCGCGCGAATTCGGGTCCTTCGGTTTGGCCTTGTCTTTGTCCTTACCGTCCTTGTCTTTGTCTTTCTCCGGCTCTTTCTCTTTCCGCCTTTGACCGTTGTCCAGCACCACGAGCATGTTCGATCCGGGAGGTTCGAACGCCGCATCGTGCTGATAGGAAAACCAGGGTTTGGGGTCGGTTGACTCGGCCTTGAAATCGCCGTCCTGGCCGAGGCGCCAAAGCACCTTGCCGCTGCCCTTGCCGTGGTCGTAGTCGATCTTGATGACCCAATCCTGCTCCGGCATCGACAGCGTCAGATTTCCGTCCTCGCGGCTATACGAAAGGGCGTTGCCGTGCAGCCAGTCGTTGGCGACGGGCGTCAGGAACATCGGCGCGCACGCCATATTGCCCATCGGTGAGCGGCATTTGCTATCGCCCTTGGACTTCCGTTGCAGATCCAAGTGGTCGAAGGAGTTCCAGGCCCACTTCACCTGCATCTCCTCGTCCAGGTCGATGACGATCGTTCCGAGGATGTTTATGGGATCGTCCGAGTCCTGACCGCCCGCGGCTATGACGCGTTCGATGGTGCCGATGGCGAGAATGTGCCCGTTAGGCAGCCCGATCGCGTCGTGATGGAAACCCGCTACGCACTGCTGGCCGTTTGTCTTGCAGACCGACTTGATGCCCATCGGCTCGAGTTGCTCTGCGATGCGGGGCATGTTGGTTTCCTTGAGCGTGTGTCCCACGAGATCGACCTCGGCGACGGTGACCATGCGGAGGTTCTGCTGCGTCGTGCCGAACACCAGGAACCTGCCTCCGGTGAGCATGCGGGTCACGCTTCGATCCGGTGACGGAAGGTACCAGACCAGATTCCCTTCCGTGTCGGCGGCGAACGAAGCCATGTTCTGGCGTCCCGGCGAAACGAACAAAACAATCGGTTCGGACTTGCTTGCCTCGTCGGATGGCGGCACGCTGACGCTGAAGCGGCCGAACGTGTCGTCCACCAAACCCGTCCGGAACGGAACCGCCGGGCCTGCCGTTTTGACTTCGGAGCCGTGCATGACCTCTGCCTGCAGGGTGTAGTCTGAGTCCGCGCGCATGCCGGCAACGTATAGGTTGCTAGTGTGCGAAGCGCGGCAAGGGCTCGAGCCTGTCCGCCGCATCGTAGTCTCGCCTTTCCGTTGGAAAGCCACCCGGAACTGGCTGCCCTCGGGGCATGCGGGCGCGCTGAACAGCGCCACCAGGGGATGAGACGTATGGACCACGCTAGGAGTCTGTCCCGTCGCGCGCGGGGTGATTCGAAACGGCAGTTCCGCTTCGCCCGTTAGCTTGGTCTTGGTATTGAGCACGGTCACTCTGATGCGCGCCTCGTGATCATATAACTCCGGCCGCCAGGCGAAATCGGACTGGCGGCTGAAGTCGCGAACGATGTGGAATACTCCGTCTTCGGCCGCCACACTGTACCGGTATCGCAGCAATGGAAAGTATTTTTCCGGCTCGCCCTCATCTTTGCCGAGGGCAGAGACGCCAATCACCGTCCCAACGGGCTGCGGAGAGGGGCGTTCGGTGAGAATCTGAACGGTGGGCGCGGCAGCCCAGCAACCTGTAGTTGCGACAACGGTCCACAACAGCAACGTGAAAGTCCGGCACATGGATGTGTAGTATGTCACAAATTGCGAGACGCGGCACGCGATGATTCGATAGAATGATTCCGGTTCGAAAAGTTCGAGCGGGAAGTTTATGAGGTCTCTCGAGGGTTCAAACTCCGGCGCCTGGATTGTGATCCCGTTTCTGCTCGCAACCGTCAGTCCAACTTTCTCCCAGCAGAAATCCACGGTCGAGTTCGAGGTTGCTTCCGTGCGCCCGAACATGGCCGATGATCACATCGTCACTATCAATGTCGGTCCGGGTGGCCGATTCACTGCCAGGGGTTATACGCTGGTGCTGCTCATGCAGCGGGCTTACGGTGTAATGGACTGGAACGTTGCGGGCGGGCCCAGCTGGATCCGTAGCGATCGCTTCGACGTTTCCGCGATGGCCAACGTCTCAGGCAACCTTACGGAGAGTCAGTTACAACCGATGCTCCGGCGCCTGCTCGAAAAACGGTTCAAGCTCAAAGTCCACGAGGCGCCGAAACAAACCGCCGGTTACGCTCTGGTTGTCGCCAGGGGCGGTCCGAAGATCAAGGCTGCCGCGGATCCGCCGGCTGACGGCGAGGAGCGCCGCGATGAGTTTCGCATGGGCTTCAACGGCCTCAAAGGAACCGCGATCTCGATGCCAACCCTGGCCCGTTTTGTCGCCGGCAAGCTCGGACTTGTGGCAGTGGACGAAACCGGCTTGAAGGGTCTCTATGATGTCGAGGCGGAGTGGCGGTTCGATCCCGATCAACCCACCAGCCGTGCGACAGGCGAGGATCCCCGCGAGCCGTGGCGTTACGTGGTTTTCAACGCCCTTCAAGATCAGCTTGGATTGAAACTGACGCCCAAGAGAATCACGATCCAATCCATAGTGATCGACCATGCTGAGAAGGCAGTGGCGTCAGAGAACTAGTTCGTTATACTCCCAATCATGTTCCTAAAGCGCTGGTGGACCCGTCTGTGCGCCTGGTGGAAGCGGACTTGGGCCAACATCCGGCCGGGTGCGGAGACTCGCCCCGGAGTCTATTGGGCCTCCTCTCTCACCGCGTTGGCGGCCGCTCTTACTGGCGGAATAAACCTGAAGTCTGGCTTCGGTCTAGCCTTTGATCTTCCATTCGCATTGCTTGTGGCGGCGCTGGGCATCGGGCTCTTCGCTCTGCTGGCGGCTCTGTTGCTGAGCATCTTGCGGCGCTTGCCGAAACTGCTCTCCGGCGTCGTCCTCGGCGCTTGCCTGTTTGTATCCCTGGTGCTGCCGCCGTCCGGCTTTGTTTGGGTTCCATTGGCGGCAATCGCCGGCGCGGCCGTGGCGACGATTTGGAAAGGCCAGTTCGCGGAGGCTCATCTCAGCAAGAAGATCCTCACCGTTGTGCTGGGTGTCGCCTCGCTTGCGGCGATCGCCACTTTACTGGCGATCCTCGCCGGTGACGGACCCGACGAGGATCGCATGAAGTTGAAAGGCGCAGCCGGCGCGCAACCGCCCAAGTTAACCGCGGCCGATCCCTCCGCGACGGGTCCCAACAAGGTCAAACGGCTCTTCTATGGAAGCGGCGCCGATCTGCGCCGGCCCGAATACAGAGACCGGGTCGCACTCAAGACGGCCACTGTGGACGCATCGCTCTTCTTCAAGGACTTCAAGGGTTGGAAGGCGAAACTGCGCCGCCGCTACTGGGGCTTCGGCGTCGACAAACTGCCTCTCAACGCCCGCGTCTGGTATCCCGAAGGCAGCGGCCCGTTTCCCCTCGTCCTGATCGTTCACGGCAACCACAACATGACCGATTTTTCCGATCCAGGCTACGAATACCTGGGGGAGCTGCTGGCCACTCGCGGCTTCATCTTGGCCTCCATTGATGAGAATTTCCTCAATGGCTGGATCATCGAGCTACCGAAAGAGCAAGCCGTGCGCGGTTGGATGCTGCTCGAACATCTGAAACGTTGGAAAGACTGGAACGCCCAACCCGGAAACCCTTTTCAGGGGAAAGTCGATCTCGACAACATAAGCCTGATGGGCCATTCCCGGGGAGGGGAAGCTGCCGCTACGGCCGCGGTTTTCAACACCCTTGCCTTTGATCCGGAGGACGCCACCATCCCTTTTGTTGGCTACGGATTCCACATCAGGTCCATCGTCGCCATCGCTCCTGCTGACGGCCAATACAAACCGGCCGGCGCTCCGCGAACCGTGCAAAACGTCAGCTATTTGACCTTGCAAGGCTCCCACGACGCCGATGTTTCGAGCTTCATGGGAAGTTCGCAATTCGACCGTGTGAAGCTTAGAAGCGAACAGGGATCGGCTTTGCGATCTGCCACTCGCCCCGGAACTCTCGACGCCGATCCCGTTGTTCGCGAGTTCCTCAAAGGACAGTCCTTCAAAGCCGAAATCTACGCCTATCGCGCCAATCATGGCCAGTTCAACACGGTCTGGGGTAGGTCGGACGCGGGAGAACCCTTGGGCCGCTATCTCGACCTGCGTCCCCTGATGAGCGGCGAGGAGCAGCGGCGCATCTCGAAAACCTACATCTCTGCGTTTCTCGAGGCCACGCTCCACGGCAAGCGCGAATACCTGCCCTTGTTTCGCGATCATCGCACCGGCCGCGACTGGCTGCCCGGCACGTTCTACATGAGCCGGTACCTGGACGCCACGTATCAGCCGGTCGCGAACTTTACCGAGGATGCCGACGTGACATCGACAACCATGGCAGGCGGGCGCATCAGCGCGGAGAATCTGTCGGTCTGGAAGGAGGCGCGCATTCCGACCCGCTCGGGCGATCGGGGCTACAACGGAGTCTTCCTCGGCTGGAATCGCGAGAAGGACGGCAAGATCCCGGTTTACTCGATTTCGTTGCCGGAATCCGGCGCGCCCGGGTCGATCCTTGTGATTTCGCTGGCGGTCACCGGCGACGACGCTCCCGAGCCTGGACATCCCAAGCCTTCGGAAGAACAGGACGATTCCAAGGACAAGGAAAAGAAGAAGCGGCAGGAGGCCCAAAAGGATGAAACAACAGACCTGACCGTGGAGATCGAAACGGCCGGCGGAAAAAAGGTCTCGCTTCCACTCACCCGGTTTGGGATGCTCATGCCGCCGATTCGGACTCGCTTCACCAAGTTCGCGATCCTTGATGACTTTGCGTACAAAAAGCCGGCCGAACCGATTTTTCAAACCTTCGAGTTGCCCCTGCGCGAATTTGGAGTGGATGATGCCAAAGAGGTCAGATCTGTGCGGTTGCGGTTCGACAAGACCGTATCGCGAGTCGTGATTCTCAGTCAGATCGGGTTTGAGCAATAATGACTTGGAGGAAACAGGCCGAACATGATTCTGGACACGCTGGAAAATGCAGAGCTGTATATGGGATGCCATCCGCTGTTTGCGCGGGCGTTCGAATTCTTGCGCTCTGTAGGGACCGGTGAGGGACTCGAGAGCAAGACGGAAATCGACGGAAAGAAGCTGTTCGTCATGAAGATCAGCAGTCCTGGAAAAGGCAAGGATATGACGGCCATGGAGTCACACCGCGACTACATCGATATCCAGTGCACCGTCGCGGGTTGCGATGTGATCGGGTGGAAACCGGTTTCCGATCCCGCGCGCGAAGGCGGGCGAGGCTACAACGCCGAGAAAGACATCGAGTTCTACGACGCGATGCCGAACCAGTGGTTCGATGTCCCCGCTGGTTCGTTCGCGATTTTCTACCCAGGCGACGGCCATTCGCCCTTGGGGACCACGGAGTCCGTGACGAAACTGGTGGTGAAGGTCCGCATCAAGGGATGACCCGCTCAATTCGACCGCAGCGCAACCATGGGATCGATTCGTGACGCGCGCCATGCGGGAATGTATCCGGCTGCTGCAGCAACCACAATCAGCAACCCGCCCACTCCCGCATAGGTGAGCGGATCGCCGGAGGTCACGCCGTACAGCAGGCTCGCAAGCGTGGTCGACAATGCTCTTGACGCCGCCATGCCCAAAGCCAGCCCCAACACCGCCAATCCGAACGTGCGCAGGAGAACGCGGCGCTGCAGCTCGGCCGGCGACGCCCCAAGCGCCATCCGGATTCCGATTTCCTGCACGCGTCGATTCACCGAATACGAAATCACGGCATAGATGCCCAGTGAAGCGAGCAGCAGCGCGAAGGCCGCGAATCCGCCCAGAAGCGTGATGAGGAACCGCCGCGGAGACACCGCTTTGTCGACCAGATCCTGGAACGTCTGAAACTGGCGCACCGGCAGGTTCGGGTCGACCGGCCGGAGGGCTGTTCGAAGCTCCGCCGCCAGATTGTCTGGCGGGAGCGCCGCCCGCACCACCAGTTGCATGGTCGCGTAGTCTCTCGTCTGGCGCATCGGCAAATACATTTCCGATCCTCCCGCTGCTTCCAGAGCTGTGTGCCGGATGTCGGCGACGACTCCGACGACCCTCCGTCCCCCGTCCGTCGTGATCGACTGCCCCAGTGGGTTCTGACCGGGCCAGAGCTTCCGCGCGAACGTCTCATTGACCACCACGACGAGTTCGCTCGACGCCCGGTCCCTTTCGGTGAATGTTCTCCCCAGCCGCAGCGGAATCCCGGCTGCCTCGAAATATCAGTCGGTCACAACGCGAACATACGTCTCTGGCCGGCGGCCCTTCTCATAAACCCGTCCAACCGCGCCGACAGCCCAGGCCCGGTCGTCGCGCAGCGGCAACACGTCCGTCATCCCCGCCGCCACGATGCCAGGCGCTGACCGGGCCCGCTGCAGCATATCGTCGATAAAGGCATTCTGCTGCGCCGAACCCGAGATTCGAAAACTCGGGTCAACCCTCAGCGCGGCCGCTCGTTCCGGTTGAAAGCCCAGATTCACGTCGAGGACCCGCAGAAAACTCCGGATCAGCAGCCCTGAGCCGACGAGCAGCACGCAGGCGAAGGCGAGTTCGGCGACCACCAGTCCGTCGCGGATCAGGGCGTTCCGCTTGCCATCGCTCGACCCCCGGCTGGCGTCCTGCAACTCTTCGCAAAGCGAGAGCGCCGACACCCGCAACGCCGGCAGCAGGCCGAAAAGCACGCCAGAACCGACCGCGGCGAGCAAGGTGAAGAAGAGCGCGTTGCCATCGATGTGAACGCTTTCGAGCAAAGGAAGATTGAACGCATGGACACGCGCCAGTTGACGCGTGCCGGCCCATGCAAGAAGGAGTCCAAACGCTGCGCCGCAGCAGGAAAGCGCCACGCTTTCGGTAAGCATCTGCCGCAGCAGCCGGAGGCGCCCAGCGCCGAGCGCCGCGCGCATTGCCAGTTCCCTTTGCCGCGCCCCCAGCCGGGCCAACTGCAGATTCGAGAGATTCGCGCACACAATCAACATCACCACGCCGACTGCGCACGCCAGCACGAACAGCGCAGGAACCATTCGTCCGCTCACGCGCCGCGCCAGCGGCATCAGGTGCGGTTCGATGGGATTCCGTTCGGGGTGCTGGCTCACCAGTTGCTTCGCCAATTCCGTAAACTCCGCCTGCGCGCCCTCGATGGTTGCGTCCAGCTTGAGACGTCCGACGAGCTTCATCGTGTTTCCCGTCGGCTTTTGGGGGTCACGTACCGGCCAGGGGATGAAGAGGTCGACGGGCATGCCTGGAGCAAATATGCTGGCGAAATCAAAAGACGCGGGCATTACGCCGGCGATTGTCGCGGGCCGATTGTTCAATGTCATTTGTTGGCCCACTACGTTGGGATCGCCGGAAAAGTGCCTCTGCCAAAAACGGTAGTCCAGCAGAACCGCCGGCGGGGCGGAATATTTTCCCTGACATTCCTCGCTGGTGAACGGCCTTCCGATTAGGGGTTGCACGCCGAGCAAGGCGAAGAAATTCCCGGTCACCGGAACGCTCGTGAGCCGTTCGGGTTCGCCGGCTCCCGTCAGTTGGTTGTCGCCAGGGTGGTAAAACCCGGACCAACCCGCCAGATCGGAGAACGATCGGTTCAACTCCCGGAGATCCGAATATTGCTCGGTTTGGGTGGAGGTCCAGTCGTCGAGGTTGGAAATCCATACCAGGCGTCCCGGATCGTGAAACGGGAGCGGCCGCAGCAGCAGCGCATTCACCACGCTGAAGACGGTGGAACTCGCTCCGATGCCGAGGCCGGCAATGAGGATCGTAAACGCCGTAAATCCGGCTTCGCGCCGCATTCCACGAAATGAATAGCGCAGATCCTGCGCCAGATCGCTCCACCAACGAACGAGCCACACGCTACGGGAATCTTCTGATTTCTGCGTCATATTGCCGAACTTTCTCCTTGCTGCGGCGCGCGCTTCGACCTCGGACATGCCCTGCGCGGCGAAGTCTTGCGCTAACGACTCGATGTGAAACTCCATCTCTTCCCACAGCAGCCGCTGCCGCTCGCCATGGGAGAGCAAGAAATGTAAACGGCGTCGAAAACGCCCCCAAATGGAACCTGCCACCCGCAACTCCGTTCCCTCCTGTCAGGCGAAACCCATGATCCGGGCGACCGCGCCCGTGACCCGCTTGTAGCGGGCGGATTCCTCCGCCAGTTGCTTTCGCCCATCCGGCGTCAGTTTGTAAAAACGAGCCCGCCGGTTATTCGCCGACAGGCCCCACTCGCCGGTGATCCATCCGTTCAGTTCGAGCCTCTGCAATGCCGGATAAAGGGAGCCCTCCTCCACACGCAGAAGGTCATCGGACAATTGCTGGATCAGTTGCGCGATCGCATATCCATGCAAATGGCCGCTCATCAGTATTTTGAGCACCAACATGTCGAGCGTGCCCGGCAACAGGTCGGCTCTGTTCTTCTCGGTTCCCATAGACGGTCTGATTATAGAACGTCAGCTTGTGGGTTTAGTTAGGAGGAATCGCGGACTTTTTCTACAGGCAGTCTGTTCGAGCCGCTGAGCCTACAGCTCGCCCTTTTGGGCGGCGTTGGCGGCTGCCTCCGCGGCCCGATACGCAAGGGCTTGGATCGTCGCGGTCGGCTGCTGCCGCGCGCTGGTGACCAGGCTGCTTCCATCTACAATGAACAGGTTCGGAACATCATGCGCGCGGTTGAAGCGGTTGACCACCGATCGCGCCGGATCGTTGCCCATTCGCATCGTGCCCATCAGGTGGCGGCTGACTCCAATGTCGTCGAGCGGATAGCGCCAGACCTGCGTGGCGCCCGCGGCGTCGAGGATCTCTACCTGTCGATCCTGGATCCACGCCAAATTCTTGATATCGTCCGGGTGCATCTGGAACGTGATGCGCGGCACGGGCAGGCCCCAGGAGTCCTTGACGGACGGATCGAGATCCACCGTGTTCGATTCGACCGGCAGCGATGTCGCGTGCGAGAGCGTCGAAAACGTGTGAGTGAAGTACTTGCCCAGCATCTTCTTGTACTCGGCGCCCCACTTCGGCGCATCGAGCGGAAGCCCGTCCAGGCCGAACCGTATGGGAGTCCAGTCGAAGCGTGCGTCGATCCCAGCCCCGCCATAGAAGCCGCGTTTGGGGTCGGCCGCGTAGTAATCGTGAATCAGCCGCGTGACCTGAATGCTCTTGTATTCGTTCAGAGGATGCTCGAAGAGTCCGCTGGCCATGCCGCCGAGGTCCCACATGAAGTTCTTGCCTACCATCCCGCTCGAGTTCGCCAGACCTTGAGGAAAACGTTTCGAGCCCGACAGCAACAACAGCTTCGCCGATTCGACGCCATTCGCCGAAAGCACCACCGCGCGCGAACGCTGAAAAACCTCGCGGCGTTGGGAATCGAAGTAGACCGCGCCCGTCACCCGTCCCGCATCGTTGCTCTGAATGCGCCGCACATAGCAGCCGGAGCGGATCTCGCACTTGCCGGTCTTTTCGGCCATGGGGATCACCGAGGCAAGCGTGCTCGATTTGGCGCGCATTTCGCAACCGAACGACTCGCACCATCCGCAATGGACGCAAGAGCTACGGCCGCGATAAGGCTGCGAGAGAATCGCCACCGGCGCGGGAAACGGATGCAGGCCGAGCTTCTTCGTCGCGCGATCGAATAACACGCCGGAAGACTTGACGGGCATCGGCGGCAGCGGATACGGCTTCGACCGCGGACCCTCGAACGGATTCGCGCCGCCGAGTCCTGAGATGCCGAGTTCCCATTCGGCCTTCGTGTAGTACGGTTCGAGTTCATCGTAGTTGATAGGCCAGTCGGCGAAACTGCTGCCGGGAACGTCGCCAAATACGCTGCGCTCACGGAAATCGTCCGGATGGAAGCGCCAGTAATTGGCCGTGAAGTGCACGCTTCCGCCTCCCACGAGGCGCCCGTAGCTATAGCGCTGCTCGACCTTCGCTTTCTCTGACGCTTTGGGCCGGTACGTATTAGGCTGCAGCTTCGGGTCGTTGGCGATCGCGTTGTTGAAGACGACGCCCAACTCGTCGTGGGAGAAATCCTTCTCCTTCACATAGGCGCCTTGCTCGAGCACCACTACCGAAAAACCGGCGGTCGAAAGTTCCTTGGCGACCACGCCCCCTGCCGCTCCCGAGCCGATCACCACGAAGTCCACGATGTCAGAAGGCTTATAACGGATCATTTCGCCTTTTCTCCGTCGTAGAAACCAAATGGCGGCTGAAAGGACATCTTGTGCTCCAGTCCGATGTGAGCCCAGCCCGCCATTGCCTGGTTGCCTCCCCAATCGGGCGCGGCGAGAAACCCGATGATCGTGTGGGTGCGGAGCAGTTGAAAGAATTCCGTCGCTTCGATCGCTTTGAGCAGCGCGATGGTTTGCGATGCATCGAGGCCCGCAAGAGTCCGCGACTGCGGAAACAGTTCGGCCCGTTTCTTCTGCGCCCCTGCGAGTCCGGCGCGATAGAGTTCCCGCTTGTCCTTGTCGAATGTCTCGAGCGCGCGATCGATGAAGTGAATGCACCCGGCCTCTTTCGCGCCGGGCGTTCCGTCGGAGGGCCCATCGGAAGGCCCATCGGAAGGAATGATTTCCGCCGCGAGCGCTTCAATCTCGGCCGCGTCGGCAGCGCGCAGAGAACGAAAGGCCGCGTTCGAAGCATGGGCCGCCTGCGCATGTTGCTGCGCCTTGGCAATATCTGCAAGCGTCGCGGCGCTCAGCGTGCTGAGCAGTATGGAGCGGCGAGTCATAGGAACTCCTCAGGTTAGTATGGTCCCACAAAGCCCCGGCGCCCGCTCTCGATGCCTAGCTTTCGCATGCGGAACTGGAGAGTGGATCGCTTCATGCCCAGACGCGCCGCCGCGCCATTGGGTCCCGCGACCACCCAGTTGGACTGTTCCAGCGCCGCGAGGATCTGTTGCCGCTCCGATTCGCTCAGCGCATCACGCAGGTTTTCGGAGGCTGGCGCCGCCACCCCTCCCTTCCGGGCATTCGGTTTTGCTGGCGGCGTCGGGCCAGGCTTCAAATCGCCAATCGGGACTTTCAGCACCGATCCCTTGGAAACGATGACGGCTCGCTCGATCACATTTTGCAACTCCCGGATGTTGCCGGGCCAATGATATTGGACCAGCGCGTCCATCGTCTCCGAAGGGATCGAATCGATGTTGCGCTGGTTCCGCCGCCCGAATTGCTGAGCAAAGTGCCGGACGAGCAGAGGGATGTCCTCCTGCCGCTCGCGTAGCGGCGGGATGCGGACCGGAAAGACATTCAACCGGTAATATAGGTCCGGGCGAAAGCGCTGTTCCTCGACCATCTGTTCCAGGTCCCGATTGGTCGCGGCGATCAGACGGGCATCGCTGCGTAGGGTGCGGGAACTGCCCAGCCGCTCGAACTCCCGTTCCTGCAGCACCCGCAGCAGCTTCGGTTGCAGTTCCAACGGAATTTCGCCGACCTCGTCAAGGAAGATGGTTCCGCGGTGGGCCAGTTCGAAGCGGCCGACGCGAGGCGCAATCGCTCCCGTGAACGCGCCTTTTTCATGGCCGAAAAGTTCGCTTTCCAGCAGCCCGGTGGGGATCGCCGCGCAGTTCAATTTCACGAATGCGCTCGTCTTCCTGGAACTGAGGTTGTGTACGGCGCGTGCGATCAGCTCTTTGCCGGTACCCGTTTCGCCATAGATCAGCACCGTGGAATCGGTCGGCGCAACGGTCTCGATCTGCCGCAGAACGCGGCGCAGAGGCTCGCTTTGGCCGACGATTTCCTCGAAGTTGAGTTCGGTGCGAATCTCGTCTTCGAGGTAGACCTTTTCACGCGCCAGCTTGTCTTTGAGTTCAGCGATCTGAGTATAGGCCAGGGCGTTCTCGATCGCGATGGCGATCTGGTTGGCGATCTGGCTTAGAAAGTTGGCGTCGTCCCCTGTGAAGGCGTTGCTTTTTCTGCTGCCGACGGTGCCCACGCCAAGCACGCGGTCCCGGCCTATGATCGGGAAGTGACAGAGGGACTTGGCGCCCTCCGCGCGCGCCAGCGGCTCGTGCTCGATTTCCTCTTCTGTGAGGTTGACGGTTCGGCCGGTTCGAAAGGCTCGCTCCACGGCTGAGGTCGGATCGAACGCCACGCCCTCGCGAACATGGCCCCGGCTGGTGGGAAAATCAGACGCATACACCTGCAGCCTGCCGGTTTCGGGATCGGGCATTGCGACTCCCGCGCCGGAGCCGTCCACAACGCGGCGAATCGTCGCGGCGACTTCACGCAATAGTTCTCGCAAGTCGAGCGTCGAGACGACGTGATTGGTGAGATCGAGTAGAACCCGCAGGCGCTCGCCCGCACGCTGCGACTCCTGAAAGTTGAGGGCATCGTCCATCGCGAGCGCGATTTGACCTGCGGCGAGCGTCAGAAATCGAACCTCTTCTTCGGGAAACGTGTCCCTGGTCTGGCTGGCGAAAACCAACGCTCCGAGCTGCCGGTGCGCCGTGGTCAACGGCAGCGCAAACAGCGAATGTATGCCAACCTGCCGCATCATCGCCATAGAGATAGGAAATCGCGTTTCCTTGTCGACGTCGGCAATCACCACGGTCTGCTGATTGCGAAACGCCCAGTAGACGATCGTGCTCTCAGCGGGCAGCCCGCGGACTGGATCGGTCTCGGGTTCTGTCACGGACGGTCCCGAGAGCCAGTTCAGTTTCCCGCGCAAGGCGTCGTAGTGCCCGATCGTGTGAAACGGCACCAGGGGACGCAAGGCGCTGGCAAGAACGCCGAACAGATTCTCCCCGCCGCTCGAACGGATGGCGTCGCTGAGACGCACCAACGATTCAAACCGGGCCGTTTTGTCGGGCATGTCTTCATGATGGCACGCCTGCCCGATCCTTGGCGCCTGCCAAGAGTTGGGCATTGGCGCCTCGTTGGCGCCTAAGGTCGCCAAGTTCACATGAGTCTTAGTTTCAATCGCTTAGCTGAATTCGTCGAGAGGCGGCCTGCGTGCATCTATCGTGGGCGGAGACCGAGAGAGATGCTGAGAATCACGATCCACGAAGATAAAGCCGCCTGGCGGATGCAGCTCGAAGGAAAGCTGTGCCGCGAATGGGTGGCCGAAGTCCAGCAGGTTTGGACGTCCGCCCCGGGGACGAAGGAACGAGTGGTGGACGTCACCGACGTCACCGGCTTTGACGACGCCGGAAAGGAATTGCTGGCCGTCATGCGGCAGGCCGGCGCGGAACTCCGGGGGCGGGGAGTAGAGACCAAAGCGCTCCTCTCGCAACTGTGCCAACTCGCCCTGATTCTTCCGTTCCTGGCCGCGGCGCCCGTGAAAGCCCAGACTGCGACAAACACCGCGCCCGTGCGGCTGACCCTGCAGCAAGCGGTGGAGACCGCGCTCCGCCAGAATCCGCAAATCGCGATCGCCAACCTGAACATGCTCGAGAGCCGTGAAAGCAGCAACGTGGCAAGATCCGCGCTGCTGCCGCAGGTTCAGTTGAGCGCTTCGGACAAAGTCACGCGCGGCAACATCGAAGGCATTTTCGGACGCAAGATCCCAGGCTTCGCGGATCATACGGGTCCCTTCTGGGCTGGACAGGCCGGCCCCTCGTTTTCGGCAACGGTGTTCGACCTGACCTTGTGGCGCCGCTGGCAGGCAGCGAAGGAATCGGTGCAAACCAGCGCCGCGCAAACCACCACGGCCCGGGAGTTGAATGCGCAGTTGGTGGTGTCGCAATACCTCGGCGGCTTGCGCGCGGCGGCGGATGTGAAGGCCGCCAAATCGAGGCTCGAACTCTCGCAAGCGCTCTTTAACCTTGCCTCGGATCTGCAGAAGAGCGGCGTCGGCACCGGCATCGATACCCTTCGCGCAAACGTGCAATTCCAAAATGAACGGCAGCGGCTCAGCGAAGCGGAATCGCAATACTCGATCGCACTGTACGGCCTGACGAAGCTGCTGAACATGGATCCCAACCAGCCAATCGAATTGGCGGACGAAGCGAGCTTCTTTGAAACGCCGGCGATTGACGCCGATCAGAATCTCGAGCAAGCCTTCGCCGCACGGCCCGAACTGAGGGCCGTCGCCTCGCAGATTCGCGCGGCTGAGTTGCAGAAGCAGGCGGCCCGGAACCAGCGGCTGCCGAAACTTTCAGTCAATGGCGGCTGGAGCCTGCAGGGCGTCACGCCATCTTCGATGATCCCCGCTTATCAGTACGGCGCATCCATCGATGTGCCGCTTTTTACCGGAGGCAGGATTGAGGCCGAGACCGCGATTCGCGACATCGAGGTGAAGAAGCTCACCCAGACGGAACGCGAGATTCGCAATCAGGTCGCCTTCGAGGTGAAGACTTCGATGACGCAAATCCGATCGGCGCAGGTCCAGGTCGAGGCCGCGAACCTCGGCGTGCAACTAGCTCGCGAAGGCGTGACGCAAGCGGAGGATCGCTTCCGCGCCGGCGTCGCCAACAACATTGAGGTCATTACGGCCCAGGATGAGTTGGCCCGCGCCAATGACAACCAAATCACTGCTCTGTACCGCTATAACCAGGCCCGCGCGGACCTCGCCCGTTCGACCGGCCGCATGGAAGCGCTGTACGCCAGGTAATTCACTCAAGAGGAGAGGCAATATGAATACGCTCATGGAAGAACTCGAACAGTCCGCGAAGCTTGATGCCAGTCCGAAAGCCCCCGCGAAGTCCCGCCGAAAGTTCAAGAAATGGTTGATTGCCGCCGCCGCACTGGTTGCCCTGGCCACCGCTGGCACGACCGCCTACGCGCACTTTAGCGGCCGCGTCTCGACCGACGACGCCCAGGTGGACGCGCACGTTGCTCCTGTCGCGCCGAAGATTTCCGGCAACATCGCGGAAATCCTCGTCGACGACAACCAGGTCGTCAAAGCGGGGCAGGTTCTGTTGCGGATCGATCCGCGCGACTACGAAGCCAAGGTAGCCCAGGCTCGCGCTGCGCTTGCCGCCGCTGAAAGCCGCTCTACGGGCGCCCGCGCCGGCGTGCCGCTCGTGAGTTCGACGACCTTCGCCGCCACTTCCGCCGCAACGGCCCAATTGGATGCTGCGACAGCGGACGCGAATCGCGCCCAAGCCGACTTCGATCGAGTCTCCTCGTCCGAAATCGCATTCGCCCGCGCCGAAGTGGAAGCCAAGCGCGCCACTGCGGACCGCGCACGCGCTGACCTTGCCCGCATGGAGCCCCTGACTGCCAAGGACGAGATCTCGAAGCTGCAGTTTGACGCCTACGTCGCCGGTGCGCGCGTCGCCGCGAGCGACCTGCGTGCAGCGGAAGAGAAGCTCGCCAACGCCCAAAACCAGGCGCAGAGCAGCAAGGCTGCGCTCGAAGCAGCCCACGCCCGCATCGGCGCCGCCAAGGCTGGCGTAGAGCAGGCGCAAGCCAACCGCCAGCAGGTGCAGGTCAGCTCCGCCACGGCAAGCTCCGCCTCGGCCGCGATTCTCGAAGCCCGCGCGAATCTGCAGGCCGCGGAACTGCAACTGAGCTATGCCACGCTGGTCGCGCCCATCGATGGCGTTGTCACCAAGAAGCTGGTGCAGCTTGGCCAGATCGTCCAACCCGGACAGTCTTTGCTCACCATCGTTCCGCTGCAGGACGTTTGGGTGACCGCCAACTTCAAAGAAACCCAACTGGCGAGTGTGAGAAAAGGACAGCGCGCCGAAGTGCACGTCGACATGTACGGCCGTTCGTTCGAAGGCCGCGTGGACTCGATTGCCGGCGCCACCGGTTCGAAGCTCAGCCTGCTTCCGCCCGAAAACGCGACCGGCAACTTCGTGAAGATCGTGCAGCGCATCCCCGTCAAAATAGTGCTCGAAAACGTTCCCGCCGGCGTGACCTTCCGCCCGGGCGCGAATGTGGACGCCACCATCATTCTCGAGTAAACGCGCCCTCACGAACAGGAGACAGCCATGATGAACAAGCGCTTGCAAATCAACCCATGGTGGATCGCCGGCACAGTGATGCTGGCGACCTTCATGGAGGTGCTCGACACCAGCGTCGCAAACGTCGCCTTGCCGCATATCGCCGGCAATCTGTCGGCGAGCGTGGATGAATCCACCTGGGTCCTCACGGCCTATTTGGTGGCCAACGCGATCGTGCTTCCACTGAGCGGCTGGTTCTCGACCCTGTTCGGACGCAAGAACTTCTACATGGCTTGCGTGGGCATCTTCACCGCTGCTTCGCTGCTCTGCGGCGTTGCTCCTTCGCTGGGCTGGTTGATTTTCTTCCGCATCCTACAGGGGCTTGGCGGAGGCGCATTGCAGCCCATTTCCCAGGCGATCCTGGTCGAAAGCTTTCCCAAGGAAAAACAAGGCATCGCAACGGCGATCTACGGCATGGGTGTCGTCGCCGCCCCGGTCATCGGACCGACGCTCGGAGGTTGGATCACCGACAACTACACCTGGCGCTGGATCTTCCTCATCAACATCCCGGTCGGCATGCTTTCGGTCGCACTGACGACTCTGTTGATCGAAGATCCGAAGCATCTCATCCGAAAAACGTTCGCCACGGGTTTGAAGCTCGACTACATCGGCATCGGTCTGTTGAGCCTGGGCCTCGCCGGTCTCGAGATCCTGCTCGATGAAGGCCAACGCAACGATTGGTTCGGCTCCAACATGATCGTTACGGCTGCGATCGTGGCGTTTGTTGCGTTGACCGGCGTCGTAATCTGGGAACTGCGCCAATCGGAACCGATCGTCGATTTCCGCGTCCTCCAGAACCGCAACTTTGCAATCTCCGCCGCGACGATGTACGCGATTGGCTTCACGCTGTACGGCAGCACCGCAATCCTCCCGATCTTTTTGCAGACCATTCTGGGATACACCGCCCTGTTGAGCGGACTGGTGCTTTCGCCGGGCGGTGTGGCGATGATGTTCGGTATGGTGATCGCCGGTAAGATGCTGGCGAAGTTCCAGGCGCGCTGGCTGATCGTCTTTGGCCTGCTCATGGGCGCCTTGGGCGTATCGCGGATGGCCCTGTTCAACCTGACGGTGGACTTCCAGACCGCAACGTGGGCGCGCGTCATTCAGACCATCGGCATGGCGTTTCTCTTCGTGCCGGTCAACACCACCGCGTTCAGCTCCGTCTCCCGCGAAAAGCTGGGCTACGCGAGCGGGCTCATGAATCTGTTCCGCAACCTGGGCGGCAGCGCCGGAATCGCTATGGTCAACACCGTTCTCGCACGCCGCGGCCAATTCCATCAGCAGACGCTCGTCAGCCACCTGACGCCGGCTGACGCGAACTATCAGGCCACTGTGCAGAGCATTGCCTCGACGATCGCCGCGCAGGGATCGACGGCTGCTGATGCGGCTGCGCAGGCGCAGGGCGTCGTGTACGGGATGGTGCAGAAACAAGCGGCGATGCTCAGCGTGGCCGACACATTCTGGGTCTTGACGCTGGTCTTTCTCGCCATGATTCCGGCCGTCCTGCTGCTGAAGAAAACGCCGCGGCACGAGGGACCGTTGATGATGGAATGAACGGCAGCGGCTATGCGCCCGCCTGTTGGAACACCGCTTCGGACTTCCGCTTGATTTCACTCGCAAGTTCGAAGGGATCGGCCTGCTGGAATTTCGGCAGGAACAGTTCCACCGAGATCGGACCCGTGTAGCCCTTGTCCACCAGTTTGCGCAGGATCCTCGCCAGCGGCGCTACGCCATCTCCGGCAATCACACGCGATTGCATGTCGAGCAGTTCGCGCGGCAGATCCTGCGTGTCGTTCAGATGCGCATGAATGATCTCGCCTGGCTTGATCAAATCCAGATCCTCGAATTTGCTGGGGCCGGACCAGAAGTGATAGCAATCGAAGAGTATGCCGAAGTTGGGATGCGCAGCCTCGCGATGCAGCTGGAGCGCGGTCGGCAGCGAGGCCAGGAATGTGGAATTGCGCACGAACTCGGCAGCAACCTTGAGCTTGAACTGGCGCGCGGCCTCGGCCACCTGACGAATGCTCTGCAGGGACTTCGCATAATCTTCCTGCGTGAATTTCGCGGACGTGACGCACGGCGAATACACAAGAGGCGCGCCGAGTTCGGCGAACAATTCGCAGCGCTTCTTGAATGTCTCGAGGTGGTCCGCGAAGTTGGGATTGGGGTCCCAAAGGCCGGTGACTTCGACAGCGCCGCTCACGATCTTCAGGCCGTTATCGCTCAACAATCGTTTCGCGCTGGCCATCGTATCGGCCTTCAGGAACTCATCGAGCGCCTTGAACGATGGCTCGGCATTCCGGATGCCTGCCTTGGCCCAGCCTTCGAGCGCCTTCCGGTAGCCCGCCCCGGCGGACGTGTATTGGTGCATGCTTAGCGTCATTTTGTTGTCGTG
>JACXTT010001613.1_pt1 | contig 37195 bp, 28 predicted proteins | sample 9270951 | NCBI WGS metagenome assembly JACXTT01 (sample SAMN15532306, study PRJNA645909) | rock metagenome | isolation source: weathered quartz diorite | place: Puerto Rico | collected 2017-06-21
GAACGTAGGTCCGCCATCGTCGTATGAGCTATTGATGATGCAGCCCAGATTCTGTGCCGGTTCCCAGCCAAAATCGTCGCGCCTGTCTTTTCTATGGGTAACATAAAGGTCCAGGGTCAATATGGCGGGATTGGCGCAGGGGCTCGGCCGATTGCTCTGAAAGTACATCCAGTGTCCATCAGGAGTAAAATTCGGACCCAGATCGCTGTAGTCCGAATTCACATTCGGACCTAGTTTCTGCGGCGGTCCCCACTCGTCATCAAGACTCGCGCGTTGCGATACCCAGATGTCGAGAAAGCCTAAGGGACCTGCGCTGTAATACAGGCTAAGCCCGTCCTTTGAGATCGCCGGATGCTGATTGGCTTCGGCGAAGTTGATTACGGGGCCGAGGTTAACTGGGACCGACCAGTCAGAGAATTTCTGTGCGTGCGCGGGAAACGCAACTATCGTTATTCCCAAAAAGAGGAGACATCTCGCTAAACGAATCATACCCATACGGCTCATCGCCCTTCTCCTTTCGGCACCGGCGCTTTTTGATTTTTCTGCGCTGGGCCCTTGCGTTACGCGCGGACTTTCAGGCAAGTCTCGAAAGGAAGCAATCCCGTAGGAATCCCGAATTAAACCTTTGAATCTCCCGAGGTATCTTGATGAAAAGGCGGTTGGTTGTAGGTGGGGAGCGAAACGCTCGACGCTTTTCGGCCACTACCTCACGTGATACACTCACCAACGCACGCACGCCGGTTGACAGCCATGCCTAGCCCACGTGGGACGTCGCGGAAAGCCCGCTTTGGTCTATACGAGGTAGATTTCCTCGCCGGAGAACTGCTTAAGAGCGGTCGAAAAATCAGGTTGCAAGTCCAGCCTCTTCAGATTCTGGAGATGCTTCTTGAAAGCCCCGGCGAGGTGGTCACGCGAGAAGAATTGCGGCAGAAGCTATGGCCTGGCGATACTTTCGTCGATTTCGACCACGGGCTCAATAACGCCATCAACCGTCTGCGCGACGCGCTAAGTGATTCGGCTGAAACTCCCAAGTTCATCGAGACGTTACCGCGGCGTGGCTATCGGTTCGTTGCGGATGTAATTCAGGAAAAAACTCCTGAGTCAGGAACGGGTGCGGTTGCGATTGGTGTGGATGCTTACACCATCAGGGGGAAGCAAGCAAGTACAACTGCACAGATGCCCGGTGAAGCTGCAGGGACTCTCTCGTCTCAGTCATCCCGCCGTCCGATCAGACTCTGGCTCTTGACTGGCGCTGCAGCCGGTGTCGCAATGCTGGTTTTTGCCTACATGGCGTATAAGCATCCCTTCGGCAGCAGCGCGGCCATGCGCATTCAGTCCATCGCGATCTTGCCGCTCGAAAACCTGTCCGGGGATCCGTCCCAGGACTACTTCGCTGACGGAATGACGGATGCCTTGACAACCTCACTAGCACAGCTTCGGGGAGTCCGGGTCATCTCTCGCACGTCTGCCATGCATTACAAACGCACAAAACAGAAGCTCCCAGAGATCGCCAAGGAATTGGATGTCGATGCTGTAGTTGAGGGTTCTATCTCGCGCTCTGATGGCGTCGTGCGCGTAAATGCACAACTAATTTATGCGCCAGGTGATAGACACATCTGGGCGCGAGGGTACGAAGGTCCGTCTTCAAATCTGTCAGGCATGGAGAGCGAGATCGCAAACGACATTGCTCGGAGAATCGGAACCGGAGAGGTGACGGGTAGAGCAAACCTATCCGGCGCCCTCGCAGTCAACCCAGTCGCCTATGACCTCTACGTGCGGTCCGCCCCTTACTATGGTCTTGAGAAGCGCGAAGCCAACGATCAAGCAGTTCAGCTTCTCGAAAAATCCGTAGAGCTTGACCCGCAATTCGCACCGGCTTACGCCTCATTGGCAACAGCGTATCGCGTCCGGGCATTCAGCGTAGAGATTAGCGAGCCGAAGTGGACCGAAAAAGCAAACGCGGCGGTGGCAAAAGCTCTCGCGCTAGATCCCAATCTGGCGGAAGGATACGTGTCACGTGGTTACCTTCTATGGTCACGGGCGAACGATTGGGCCTATGAGCGGGCAGTAGCTGACTACAGGCATGCTCTCGAACTGAACCCGAACCTCGCAGAGGCTCATCATCAGCTAGCTAACGTTTACAACCATGTGGGGCTTCTGGACAAAGCAGACGCAGAGATCAAGAAGGCAGTCGCGTTGGACCCGTTGAACACGGGCATTCGCTACAGGGTCGGAATCAATTTGCTGTATCAGGGGAAATACGAGGAGTCCGTCCCCGAGATGCGCGATTCTGAAAAGATGGCTCCTGGGTTGTGGGCTTTCCAGACTTCGTTCGCGCTGCAACATCTCGGAAGGCGGCAAGAAGCGGAGGAACGCATCTCCAGAATGCTCAAGACGATGACGACTGACCCCGGTGGGTCTCTCACTTCCATGCAGGCGCTACTAGCAGCGGATGCGGGTGATGCTGCAAGGACGGAACGCAAGATTCAGGAGGCCGTTGCGAAGGGAAAGGGCTACCAGCATTTTCATCACGTCGCTTACGCAGTTGCATCGGCCTACGCGCTGCTGGACAAGCATGAGCAGGCGCTGGAATATCTTCGGACCGCGGCCGAGGACGGCTTTCCCTGCTATCCGTTGTTCGAGCGTGATACAAACCTGGATCGTCTCAGAAAGGATCCTCGTTTTCTGAGTTTCCTCGCGGAACAAAAAAAGCAGTGGGAGTATTTCCGCGATCACTTATGATCTGGGGATATTCCGCGATGAGCTACGCTCACCGGCAGGATGCTGTGTGTTCAGGAAATTCTCATTTCGCCTTGCGATTGCCGGGTGGCTAGGCGCCTGTGCCTGCCACTGCGCGTCCGCGCAGACTGCCGGACGAATCTCGGGAGTCGTCACAGATCCCTCTGGCGGCGTGGTTGCCAATGCCAGCGTCCAAGCTATCAGTAACGCTACAAACGCAACATCGCAAACAACCACGGACCAAGCCGGCAACTATTCCTTCTTCTCGCTACCTCCCGGCCCATATCGGATCGAAGTCGCAGCAGATGGTTTTAAAACCTCAGTTGTTACGGATGTCCTTGTTAGGATCACAGAAACAACGCTCGTTGATATTTCCTTGAAGATAGGGCCTCGGACGGAAACGATTCTTGTAAGAGACGATTCAATTCCATTGATTCAAACGGATGGTCCACAACTAGGGGCAGTGGTCGACGGTCAGGAGGTCAGCAATCTTCCTCTCGCGTCGCGCAACTTTACGCAGATTCTGACTCTCTCGCCGGGGACAGCGAGCTATTTGCCCGACAGCACGGCTGTGGGGCGCAACACGCAGGCCATTTCTGTTAACGGCGCCCGCGTTACACAGAACTTCTTTCAAATAAATGGTATCGATGCGACGACCATGGGGACGAACGGGTCGATCCTTGTCGCGGTTCCCGCTCCGGAGACCATCGAAGAATTCAAAGTTCAGACCTCTCTTTTCGATGCTCGCTACGGCCGCAGCGGTGGGGCGAACATCCAGCTTGTTACGAAGAGTGGCGGAAACAGCTTTCATGGGAGTGCCTATGAATTCTTTCGGAATGAAGCGCTGAACGCAAACAATCCATTCCTCGAGGCGTCCGGTCAATCCCGCCCTCTGCTGCGCAGAAACTCCTTTGGAGGAGGTTTGGGCGGCCCGATTCGAAGAGACAGGGCGTTCTTCTTCCTCGCTTACCAAGGCGCCCGGGAACGGAATGCGGCTTCCATAATCAACAGCATCTCTTCCCATGTTCTTGTCGACCCAAAACTCACAGACGACCGCTCTGCGCCTACGTTGGAATCCACATATCAGCTTGTTTCGATTGACTCTGTTTCGCTCGCACTACTCAACACAAAACTCCCCGATGGAAGGTTTTTGATCCCAACACCGCAAATGAACGGACGGTATTCCGCTTCGTCGCCATCGAGGTTCCAGGAGGACCAGTTCAATGCAAGCACGGATGTCCGCCTTTCGAGTCATAACTCGCTGGCTGCCAAGTTCTTCTTTGCCAATACGTCGCAATTCCTGGACCTGCCCAGTTTTCGAGGCACAGGTCCGAACGTTCCCGGTTTCGGAACGGACCAGACCTTCAACAATCGGTTGATCGCTATTCAGGAAGTCCATTCCTTTAGTCCGATGGTCACAAACGAATTCCGATTAGGCTACGCGCTCAACACCAACACCACGACCCCGCGAGAGCCGGTTACCGATGATGACGTTGGAATTTCAAGGCCCAATTCGAATGAATTGCCTGGCTTGTCGCTTGTCCGAATTGCCCCAGCAGCGGGCGGAGTGATCATCGGCACGCCGACGAGCATCGCACCGGCCAAGCCGTTTGTGGCTACCCTGGCTGATTCGCTCACACTGCTGAGAGGAAGGCACGCGCTCTCATTAGGTATGGAGATTCGATACAACGGAGTGAACTTCACCGCCCAGAACTTCACGCGCGGCCAGATTGATTTCCAAAATTTCCATGATTTCTTGACCGGAACAACGCAGGTCTCGACGTTTGGCAGTGGGCTTAACGAGCGCAGTCAGCGCGCCTGGGACTATAACCTCTTTGCGCAGGACGACTGGAGAATTTCTCCATCGCTCACGTTGAATCTCGGGCTTCGCTACGAATTGGATCTTCCGCCATATGACACACGTGGACGACTCACGACATTCGATCCGGCACTTTACGTTCCGCGTTCACAGAATGGGGTTCCAATTGGGCCGCCCCTCGGGGGATTTGTCCAAGCTGGAAATGTAATTCCGAACTTCGACTTGCCCGACGTCCCGAATGTAAGCAAATACGTTGTTCGAAGCATTGATCCGAATAACCTTGCTCCCCGCATCGGCTTCGCGTACTCAGCTTTGCCATCCGACCAGCTCGTGGTGCGGGGCGGCTACGGCATCTACTACGCGCGCGCGACGTTTGCATATGTGTCGGCAAGCTCCCAACTGCCGCCGATGTTCATACTCGGGGTCCGCAATGGTGCCCCCTTCGACACACCCTTCTTCAACGTCCCTCCCACAGATGCCTTTCCTACTTTTGTTCCGCGAGTCCCGTTGGCTGGTCCCGCGTTTGATCGCGGACTGCGCACACCCTACGTGCAGCAATACAATTTGAGTTTGGAAACCGCACTGAACAAGAACCTTGTCCTCCATGCGGCCTATGTTGGGGCCAGCGGCAGGAAACTGTTCCGCCAGGTTGCAATCAACCAAGCTCAGCTTGCAAGTCAACAGAATCCGGTGACAAATGCCGTGACGGGACAAGTATTCATTACAAATTCTCCCGGTGATGCGCAGCTTCGAGCACCTTTACAGGGTGTCTCGATCACCGGTTTCAGTCTCACCGAATCCACAGCCGCTTCTTCCTACAACTCGCTGCAGTTAAGCACCACCGCCAGGGCTTCTAACCATTTGCAATTCATGGCTGCCTACACCTATGCAAAATCGATAGACAACGCTTCAGGGCTAGGCGGCGGCGCGGGAATCTCAGGCGTCGTCAACACGGGCGCGCTGAGCGACGCGAGTCTAACCCTTGGGAACCAAAACGATCCGCGAGCAAACCGTGGAGTATCAGACTTCGACCGCACGCATCGTTTTGTCCTGAGCTACGTATGGAGGTTCCCGAATTCGTCATCTGCAGGGCAATCACGCGTGGGGCGCACGGCAATCTGGAACTGGCAAACCTCGGCTATTCTCGCCGCCATGTCCGGTCTTCCCATCGACATCGTCGATACTGGGGCAGGTTCGCTTTACGGACTGGCGAATGGAGCAAACCCCCTGGCCCGTCCGAGTCTCATCGCCGGGGCCGCCTGTAAAGACGCTGACAAGAACGTACCCGCAGGTTATTTCTTCAACCCCACTGCTTTCGCCCGACCAGTTGTTCAAAAAGGTCAGGTGATTCCGAGTTCCGGAGGTACGGCGACAGCTAGCGCAACTGGTACAGATATTGGCGATGTGGGCAGAAACTGCTTGCGCGGTCCCAATCAAGTGAATCTGGATTTTTCTCTGGCGAAGTTCTTCCCGGTGTCCGAGTCAGAGACCTTCGAATTTCGCGCCGAATTCTTCAACCTGTTCAATCATCCAAATTTCGCGAATCCCATCAGCAACCTGAACGCGCTAGGCGCCTCGGGCAGTATCGACCCGACAACCGGACAGGTTCTCAAAGCCGGCAATTTCGGGCGCATCATCTCCACGAGCAACAATCCCCGCATTATCCAATTCGCATTGAAATTCAGCTTTTGAAGCCCGCCACGGAGGACTATGACTCTCCGTAATGCCGTCCGTGTACCCGCCGTGTACCTCGCTTAGGCCGATTTGCGCATTTTCCTCTTTGTGCGGGTTTATAGAATCAGTAACTTACGCGGTTTCAACAACGCTTTTAGTCCGATCCCCACCGCCCCTACCAAACCAATCGTCTTTTCAAATACTTACAGCCGTTCTTTCTAACAAAACCCGCTTTCTAACAATTCAGCCTAATTTACGAGTCTTGCAGAACGATTTTGCACCACATTGCGCTGCTCATCTCCAACGATATGGCCGTAAATTCCCAGCGTAATCCGCGCATCACTGTGCGGCAGCTGCCGCTGCACTACAGCCGGTGTCGCACCGTCTGCGAGCAAGGCACTCGCCGCCCCGTGACGCAAGGAATGGAACCCACCGCGAGGGATACCTAGCTCATCCAGCAATGGATACAGTTGTTTCTCTCGCAGCTTGTTTGCTGAGAACGCTCTACCCCGCCGATTGAAGAAGAGGAGCTCGGTCTTGCCGTTGTGTCGCAGGAGATGAATGCGCAAACGCACTTCAAGCTCCTTCGACATAGGCAAATCCGCGCTGCTCGCTTTCGACTTCACGCCGCCAATCGTTCGTGTGGCAGCGTCAACACTCTGTCGGATGCGGATGATGTGTTTTGCGAAGTCCACGTCCGATTTACGAAGCGCAAGAGTTTCGCCGATCCGCAGCCCAAGCACAGCCGTAATTGCGACGATTGTGCCCAATGGCTCCGGTGAATTGGCGATGATCTTTCGCACTTCGTCGTCCGTGAAGCAACGCTGCTCTTTCCTCACACCCTCGCGCGGCAGGGTCAGGTCTGCGAAGCGGAAGTTTCCGCACGCGTATCCCCACGCTCTAGCCGTCTTGAGAAGTGATGAGATTGTGAGCAGCACATTTTCCACTGTCTTTCGCGATCGTCCGCCGCTGGCAAGGTGTGCCACGAAGCCTTGCACCGCTCTTGTGGTTATCGCTGTCAGATGCAGACTGCCGAGTTTGGGAACGATGTGGGCACGGAGATGCGATTCGATCGCCCTCACTGTGCTGCCTTTCAAATTCACCGAAACACAAGCACGCCACTCTTCAACAAATTCCGAGAGTGTTGGGCCAGACTTCGGTGGCATTTTGTGGACAGCATCGTTCACCCTATCGAGGTACGGCTGAAACTGCCTCCATGCCGCACGCTTCGACTGTTCGGCCACGAGTCCGAGAGGTTGCCAGCGCTGTTCCCGTCGAAATGTTCCATTTTCTTGCAGAACATCTACACGATACACGCCGTACCACCTGTCGGACTTTTCTACCAACGTACCTCTCTGAAACCGCCTCCGCGGCACTGTGCCTCCAGTGCTCAACGGAGAAGGCGTTACCGCGCCGGAGTCTAACACACCGGGGCGAGGAGTGATCTGTGGCTGTGCGTGTGCGAGAACGTTAGTCACTCATGGGCCTTTGCGTTGGGTCTATCCCTCGCAAGTATCTTTTTCCAAAGTTTCACGTTGGATTTTTCGGGAACTTTGTTCAGTGGTCTTTTGATCGCCTTGCCCACAGCTGTTGTCGCCATCGTTGCTGTTTATCTTCGTGCGCCTGTTTTTGCGGCCATCGCAGTCGTAACGTTTCCAAAGCTTTTCCGTTATTTGCAAAACCTATTCGCCCACGCGGTCGACCAGCCTCACATTCTTGCCGCTCGCGCTCGCGGCATTGGGAGTGCACGCATCATTTTCAGGCATGTGCTCCCGCTTTGCGCCCCGGCTCTATTTGCGCTTCTCGGGATTTCTCTGAGCCTTGCCTTTGGAGCGGCGATTCCCATCGAAGCACTTTGCGATTCCCCAGGGATCGGACAGCTAGCCTGGCAAGCCGCTCTTAACCGGGATCTTCCGCTTATCACCAGCCTGACACTGTTGGTCACTCTGGTTACCGTTGCTTCCAATTCGCTTGCCAATGTGAAGCAGGAGGCCTCGCTGTGAGCGCAGTTAAGCTCCTGCGGCTGGCTTCAATCGCGATCCTCGTCGCGGTTTTTGGCGCGAGTCTGCTTGCGAGCCAATTTATCCCTTATTCTTATTCAACGCAGTTTCGCGAGGCTCCCAACGCACCCCCTTCGGCGAAGCATCTTTTCGGGACCGACGCGCTGGGACGCGACCTCTTTACTCGCCTTCTCTATGGGACGCGTGTGTCGTTGCTTCTTGCCCCCGCTGCGGCTTTGCTTGCAACGCTGATTGCCGGAATTTTTGGCGCATTTGCAGGGCTGTGCGGCGGATGGCCGCAACGCATTATTCTCGCTGCTGCTGATTTATCGATGGCATTGCCGCTTTTGTTTGTTCTGCTGACATTGCGTGCGTTATTGCCGCTCGATATTTCGCCAGCCCTTTCAATCACTTGCACGTTTCTTCTTCTCGGTTTGCTCGGATGGTCCTCCTCGTTGCGCGTCGTTTGGGCCTCAGCGCGCATCCACCGCAACTCTGATTTTCTTCTGCTTGCGAGCGCAACAGGATGCAGCCCCATGCGGACTGTCTTCAAACACGTCCTGCCAAATCTGCGCCCTGTTCTTTTCGCGCAATTCTGGATTTCCATTCCGGTGTTCATTATTGCCGAAGCCACGCTGAGCATGCTTGGCCTCGGCGTGATGGAGCCTTTGCCCTCTTGGGGCAATTTGCTTCGAGGGCTCGAGGACTTGCCGGCGGTCAGCGCCAATCCATGGAGGCTGGCCCCCTTGTTTGCAGTTTCTCTCGTGGTGATTTGTTTTCAGATAATTTTGCCTGCTGAGGAGGAGATGGCATGAAGTGCCAACTAATGAAAATCGCCTTAACCGGGATTCTAGTTATTGGAGCGTACCCTACTTGGGGGCAAACAGGCGGAGAACTCCATTTCTGTCTCCGCGGTGAGCCAAAAACCTTCAATCCGATTCTCGTGGATGACGATGCTTCGGAAAACGTTCGCTACCTCACGGGCGGCGTTTTGATTCGCCTGAACCGGCAGACGCAAGCACTCGAGCCGGCCCTGGCAACTTCCTGGATTGTCTCCAAAGATCGACGCACCATTACTTTTCATTTGCGCAAAGGACTGCATTTTTCCGACGGCACGCCGTTTACCTCCGACGACGTCGCTTTCACTATGAGCCAGCTCCTTGATCCAGCGACCCACTCAGCCACGGGGGATGCCTTTCAGTCCGAGGAAGGAAAAGCCGACATCAAAACTCCTTCGAGCGATGTAGTCACAATCACGTTTCCGGCTCCTGTGGCAGGGTTGGAACGCCAGTTCGATCAGGTAGCCATTATGTCCGCGCATTCCCAACAAAAAGAGATGGCCGTTCTCGGTCCGTTTTACGTTTCGGAATACAAAGCTGGCTCCTACGTTCTCCTTCGCAAAAACAATAACTATTGGAAGCACGATTCGCAGGGTAAATCCCTGCCATACGTAGACAGCGTGCGCCTCGACATTCAACGCAACCGTGATATCGAGCTGACGCGTTTTCGCCGTGGTGAAGTTCAGCTCATCAACAATTTGGAAGCGGATCAATTTGATCGTTTGCAGCATGACATGCCGGGAATCACGCGCGATGCAGGCACGGGCCTCGACGCAGAACAACTCTGGTTCAATCTTTCCCCCTTATCGCCCCTACCTGAGCAGAGAAAAGCTTGGTTTCGAAGCACGGAATTCCGCAGAGCCGTTTCGCTGGCAATTAATCGCGACGACTTAAGCAGAGTCGTTTACTCGGGATATGCAAAACCTGCTTACGGACCCGTCTCTCCTGCCAACCGCTTTTGGTTCAATTCCGCGCTTCAAAATCCAAAGCATGATCCTCAGACTAGTCGAAAACTTCTGGCCCAAGCTGGCTTTCGATTCGAGGGCGATACTCTGAAAGACGCCTCAGGAAATCGCGTTGAATTTACGCTCGTGACGAATTCTGGCAACAAGGCTCGTGAGCGCATGGCGACTATGATCCAACAAGATCTTTTGGAAATCGGAATCAAATTGAATATCGTCACTCTGGATTTTCCTTCGCTCATTGAGAGAATGACGCGCACATTCGACTACGACGCCTGCCTGCTGGGCTTTTTGAACACGGATCTGGATCCAAACAGCCAAATGACCGTCTGGCTCAGCTCAGGCGAAAACCATCAATGGAATCCGAACCAAAAAACTCCCGCGACACCGTGGGAAGCGGAAATCGACAAGCTGATGCGCGATCAGGCCGCAGCCACTTCTGAAAAGCAGCGCAAAGCGGCTTTCGATCGCGTCCAGCAAATCGTTGCGGAACAACAGCCGTTCATCTATCTCATCAACAAAGACGTTCTGACGGCGGTCTCACCCTCGGTGATTGGCGCATCGCCTGTTGTGCTGAATCCACAAGCCTTCTGGAACGCGGAAGTGCTGCGCATTGGCCCCTCAACAAACCTCGGGGCGCAGAAGTGACGCAAACTGCGCCACTGCTTTCGGCACGTCTCTCGGTCGGATACGCGAACAAACGCTCGGTCTTGCAGGACGTTGTTCTGGAGATTGCACCCGGGGAAATTCTCGGCCTCGTCGGTGAAAGCGGGTCTGGAAAGAGCACGATTGCCCTCGCGCTTTTGCAGCTGCTGCAAAGGAAAGGTGGGAAGGTTGCTGGGGAAGTTCTTTTTCAGGGTGAAGATCTCCTTAAAAAAACAGAAAAGCAACTGCGTAGGATTCGCGGCAAGACAATGAGCATCGTGCTGCAAAGCCCGCTTACCTCTCTTAATCCGGCTTTGCGTATCGGCGCGCAGCTCAAAGAAGCCTGGCGTGCTCACGCCAGCGGGACCACGGACGATTGCGAAGCCGCGATTAAAAATGCCCTCGAAAGCGTGAGCCTGCCCAGCGATGACGAGTTTTTGCGCAGGCGTCCGTCCCAACTCAGCGTTGGACAAGGGCAGCGCGTCATCATCGCAATGGGGGTCCTCCATCGCCCTGCGTTGTTGATTGCTGACGAAGCCACCAGCGCTCTGGATACCATCACCCAATCCGAAATTCTGAAGCTGTTTCGCCGCCTCAATCGCGACCTCGGCATGGCAATTCTATACATTTCACATGACTTGCTTTCGGTTGCCGCGCTATGCGAGCGAGTATCGATTCTAAATGAGGGCAGAATCGTAGAATGCAGCGCCGCACAACAAATATTTGATTCACCCCGTCATCCGTACACGCGCCGACTGGTCGCGGCTTTGCCTAAACGACCTGACGCGGCAGCGCTGGCAGGTTGCGAAGCGGAGCGGGTGTTTTCGAGACAGTGAATCGACCCTTTTGTGTTTCCAAGTAATGTTGGACACCAGCGGCGAAGCTCGGGGAGTCCATTTGATACGATTGGAGTGGCGAACTCCCAGATTGCTGGCAATCCGGAAATCAGCAAGTCCGGCCTCTGTTCAAAGTGAGTCCAACTTGAGTCCAAAACCCTCCCGAACAAGGTGCTACAAGGGCAAAGAAGACACAGGAAAAGGCTAGACTATTCAACACTACAGCCTATCTGGAGAAATCAGCGGGTTGGAGGTTCGAGTCCTTCCCGTGGTGAGAGTAGCTTCTAACATTTCTAACAATTGGCTTAGGGAGCGGCCGTAACGCCTTCTGCCGCTGAGACTTAGAAGTGTGGGATGCAAATTCGATCCCCACCGTCCCTACCAAAACCTTCAAAATAGTGGGGTTTTTCACTCCGCTTGTCCCCAAATTGAGGTTTGTCCTCAATTGTATTTTGCTAGATAGGGAACGTAGCCGCGGGCTTTTGTCCGCAGTCTATAGACGGAAGTTGTGGCGGTGATGTAAAGCGTCTGATAGCCAGGGCCTCCCCAGACGAGATTTGCCGGCTGTTCGGGCATCTCGATGGTTCCGAGATGATGACCTTCCGGGTCCCAAACCCAGATTCCTTTCGGCCCCGTGACGTAGAGGTTGCCCATTTCGTCCACGCGCATGCCATCCGGAACGCCTTCGCGCGGACCACCAACTTCCGTCGCGAAGATGCGGCCGTTGGCAAGAGAGCCGTCAGGATTGACGTCATAAACGCGAATATTGCGCTCCTTGCTGTCGTCCACATAGAAGCGCTTGCCATCGGGAGAAAAAGCTAGCCCGTTTGGCTGCGCCAGATCCTTCGTGAGCAAGCGGACCTCTCCTTTGTCGTTCAGCCGATAGACGCCTTGAAAGGGAATCTCTTGAGTTTCGCCTTTAACGAGATCCAGCGTGGGGTCGGTGAAGTAAAGCGCACCATCGAGACCAACGATGACATCGTTTGGACTGTTGAACTTCTTTCCTTCAAATTTATCCGCAAGAATTGTGTACCTTCCATCTGGCGTGACAGCGATGATTGCGCGAAGGACGCTGGCACAATCGATCAAGCGATGCTTGCGATCGTAGGTGTTTCCGTCCGGGTCTCCGAGCGAAATTACCTCTTCCTTGCGGCCGTCCTCGTAGACTTTGAAGATTTTGTTTTGCTCTTCGTCACTGACGTACAAGAAACCGTGTTCATCCCAAACTGGACCTTCCGTGAACCCAAAGCCAGTCGCCACGCGAGTTAAGTTTGCCTCGTGGTCGATCAGTTCCCAGAATTTTGAAAATTCTGATCTAAGCGCGAACGCTCGCGGCGGCGTGTACAAATAATTTACGAGGTCGTCCAGTTCCGCGGCAGAGAGTCTTGTTGCGTAATCCGCAGGCATTGGAGATTCTTTTCGGTGGTCGAGACTTTTAATCTCCGATTTGTTGAGCAAATAAATGACGCCATCCTGGGTCATCAGCTGAATTGAAAAATTGTCCTCATTTCGGGCAAGTCCCTCGATTCTCTTGCCATTGGGGAGGGTGACCGCGACTGTCCTGTTGTGCAGGTCGGAATTACTGTTGGGCGACACAATTGCGATGCGCACCGCCTCAGGCGAGCGGCCGCGCGTATATACGGAAAGATCGGAGGCGAAAAAACCACCTTCGCCACGAATCATGTGACAGTGCGAGCATTCACCTTTTCCGAAGAAGAGGTCCTTGCCGCGTTTCGGGTCTCCCGGGAGAGTCAGCGCAGCTGGATTGCCTTGGAGTGTCCGCAAGTAGGCAACGATAGAAAGGAGCGCAGGGTCACCCAAATAGTTGAAGGGAGGCATGGACTTTCGAGGAAGGCCCGTTTGCAGAATTCGAAGAAGATCGGAGTCGGACAGCTGGCGAATGCTGGGACGCGTAACAATGTCCGGAGCACGCTCGGCGCCTTTTCCGTCCAGACCATGACAGCCAGCGCAATTCGAAGCAAAGAGCTGTTGCGCGCCATCCGACTTGGCCTTCGCAGAAGAGCTGGAACTCCTTCTGTTTTGACTGAGGGCAATCGCTCCGCAGATCAGAAACGGGGCGAGTATGAGGACCAGTGGTCTGGCAAAGATGCGCGCGTACCGAATAATCGCCAACTCTCTTAGTGGGATCGCCAGTAATTTTTGCCTGATGAAAATGAAAAGAAAAGTGTTCAGGCACGAAGAACTGAACTTCCTCACAGTCTATACCTCAAGTAGGCCGATCCATGTCAATCCATTTTTCAAGGGGCGCAACAAAAAGTGAATGATTTGAAATCTTTATGACGAGTGAGTTTGCCTTTTCCCAGAAAAATCGAATTTGAATATGAATCTTTTCTTTGAATCGATTTAAAAGTAGTGCTAGAGTGCTGCGGCAAACTCATCTTTGGGGGCGAGCATGAGCCACACACCTCGCGTTAGGCATTATTTTATTGCCACGATAGCCGCGATTCTGGGGATGGCGATTGGGCTGAGTCTGTCGGGGAATGGGTCACGCTCTTCCGCACAGGAGACTTCTACGCCCGCTCCCGCTGCAGGTGCTGACTCTTTACTCGAAGGCTTTCGGCACGTGGAAGTTGCATCGGTTTCGGATGCTGCGGAGCAAATTCTGGGGCGCAAGATGTACATGTCCGACCGGATGCAATCCATTTTCCCCACAAAGTTTGCCGGATACGCGGTCACCGTTCTGCTGAAGAAAGATGAAGGCAACAAGGATCCTAACGCTTTAGCGGGGATGATGGCTGCCATCGATGCAGGCACGAAAGATTCCGTTTATGTGATGACAGTGGAAGACGGGGCGGATATTGCCGGCATGGGCGGATTGATGGGCACCACCATGTACTCGCGGGGGTACGTGGGAGCTGTAGTGGATGGGGGCGTACGGGACGTGGCGCAACTTCGCCGCATCGGCTTTCCCGTTTATGCGTTGGGGCCGGTGCCTTCTACTTCCGTCGGACACTACAAGTTTGCCGGATCAAATATTCCCTTGACGTGCGACGGCGTGCAAGTTCACCCGGGGGACATTGTCACGGCGGACGCGGATGGAGTTGTCGTTGTGCCTCGGGCCAAAGCCGAAGAAATTCTCACCCTGGCCCAGCAAATGGATTTCAAAGAGCACTCGATGTATCCGTTCATCGAAAAGTTTCACTCTTTGCAGGAGGCGGTCCGCAAGTTCGGGAGAATCTAGGAGAAAGATAGCATGGCCGTTTCTGTGAAACGCTCTTACAACATCACATCCGTACAACGATGCTTGCGGTTGTTGAGCCTGTTTGCTGAAGTTCCGGACGGGCTCTCTGCAAGCGAAGTGGCGAAGAAGTCAGGATTGCCGCCGAGCACTGTTCATCGGTTTCTCGTGAATTTGGAGGACGCAGGATTCCTGGCATACAGCAGCGCCGGAAAATATCACCTAGGGATTTCCAGTTTCTCCATCGGGCACGCAGCAACAGCGCAGCTTGATATACGCCGCTTGAGTCTCCCGTATCTGCAAGCGCTGAATCAAAAGACGCGGGAAACGATTCACCTCACAGTACGGCACGGACTCTCCGCAATTTACGTGGAAAAGCTAGACTCACCGGAAAAGTTGCGCATCTTCTCGCATGTCGGAGCTTTGGTCCCACTTTATTGCACTGCAGTTGGAAAGATCATGCTTGCCTACCTGCCGCAAAAAGAACTTGAGGCGACGCTTCAGCAAATCGAGTTTCGCCAGATGACTCCAAACACGATCAAGAATCAGCAGGAGCTTGAACAGCATTTGCAACGCGTACGCAAGAATGGCTACGCGTTCGATCTTGAAGAGCATGAGGCCCACATTCGCTGCGTAGCAGCTCCCATCTGGGATCCCAGCGGTGCAGTGAAGGCAAGTCTCAGCCTGACTGCGCCGGTTGTGCGAATGCCCTTGCCGCGTTTGCGTAAACTTGTGCCGCTCATCAAGGAGGCAGGACTTCGAATATCACAAGACGTAGGCTACCGAGGCGCGGAACGGATTCGAGAGCAAAACGATTTCGAGAGGTTCACGAACAATACGCAGCTCTCCTTGGCACGCGCAGCCGTGGAAACGGCTTTTCGCTAGAGGAGATGAGTGTTTTGGCCAAAAGTCTAGTCCGTTCGCTTCGGGTCGTGCTCCCTTTGGTTGCGATTCTGTGCGCCACACCTGCCGAGGCAAGAGTGAGGCACTGCAGCATCCGTCCAGTGAACTACAGAGGATGGAACGCACAAGAGGTTCGAAATGACTGGGTGACGCTGACGCTGGTGCCACAGCTTGGCGGACGACTCATGCAGGTCGCCTTCGGACCGCACGAGTATTTGTTCGTGAACAAGCGTTACGAAGGCAAGTACTTGCCGCCCATTGCGCCCGATGCTCCGGCGGCCTGGTACAACTACGGCGGCGACAAAATCTGGCCGCTTCCTGAAGGCAAAAAGGACGACAAGCAGTGGCCGGGACCTGTTTCGGACGTGCTTGATGATGGGGAATATGCGTTTACGGTACTGTCGCAGGCAGCCGAATGCAAAGTGCGGATGGCCGGGCCACCAGACGCGCGAACAGGGCTTCAGTATTCGCGCGAAATTACCCTGTCGTCTGATTCTCCGAAAATTTCTTTCCATGCCGTCATGAGAAATGCTTCTGCGCGCACGATTGAATGGTCCATGCAGTCCGTCACCCAGTACAACACGGCTGATGCTTCAGGGAAGGCGAATACAAACATTTGGGCTTTTGCCGCAGCCAACGAACGTAGCTCATTTCCGGCCGGATACTTTGTTCGATCGGGAAGTGTTCCTGCCGGCCTCCACATAAGGAATGGACTTGTGACGCTGAACTATAGTTCTCTGGAGAGCGAACTTTGGTTTGATACCGAGGGCGGATGGTTGGCCATCGCGGACTCCACCACTCAATATGCGATGGTTGAACGTTTTCGAGTTGAAGATGGCCAAGAGTATCCCGGCAAAGCGACGATAATTTTCTATACAAATGACGGGAATGGCCCGACCGAAGATGCCTTCTATTACATGGAGGCAGAGATCAATAGTCCGATGGTGCGTCTCCAACCGGGTGAGACATACGCAATGGACACCGAGTGGTATTCGACGCGCACAGGGAGCGCATTTCTCGGAGTTACGGACGGAGGAGTGATAGCGGAACACCTGCGTGTGTCGAATGGGCCGGAGAAAGAGAGACTCACGGGTGCTTTCGGCGTTTTTCTTTCCGGAAGGCTGGTCGCGAAGTTTCTGGACAAGAACCGCAAACGAATTTCCGAAATAGAATTGAGGGAGGTCAATCCGCAGGAATTCGTGGCGCTCAATGAAAGGATCAGCCTTCCCAGAGGAACGAGTCGTGTTGAAGTCCATCTTATTGACTTGCAAGGCCGACAATGTGGCGTCCTGGATGAAGTCTCTGTTGCGCCAGGAGGAGGCGCATGACCTGCCGGCGCCAAGTCCTTTTCTCAGTTGCATTTGTACTCGCATTGGTTTTTCTTAAGTGTTCCGCCTATGGGCAAGCAACCGGAGAGTCCTCGGTGGCAGCTATTGTTGATGTTTCCCATTCACAACTCATTGTTGCTCCTCCTGGTGCCGATTGGCCTTCATACAACGGAGATTACTCAGGACGACGGTTTTCGAGTCTGAAGCAGATTACTCCTGCCAACGTGAAGCAACTGCGGGCGGAATGGGTTTTTCATACGCGAAATTCAGATTCGCTCGAAGTCACGCCAGTGGTAGTGAACGGAGTGATGTTTGTAACCGCAGCAAATGATGCGTACGCGCTGGACGCGCGAACGGGTCGGACAATCTGGCATGCGTCACGCGCAATCTCGGAGGGGCTGATTGACGATGCCGCAGGTCACCTCAATCGGGGCGTGGCCCTATGGGGTTCACGAGTCTATATGAACACGGACAACGCCCATTTGCTTTGTCTGGACGCGCGTTCCGGCCATCTGATTTGGGATGTTGCTTATGCGGATTGGAACAAAAATTACGGTGCAACAAGCGCTCCGCTGGCTGTTAAGGGAAAAATAATTGTCGGTACTTCCGGGGGCGATGACGGCGTTCGAGGTTTCGTAGCGGCCTACGATGCCATCTCCGGAAAATTGATCTGGCGATTCTGGACAATCCCCGGGCCCGGCGAATTCGGCTCGGAGAGTTGGCCAGGCGATAGTTACTTACATGGTGGCGGCACGACGTGGATGCCAGGAACGTACGATCCAGAACTCAACATTCTATATTGGGGAACCAGCAATCCCTCCCCGGATTTCTCCGGAGAGACACGGCCCGGCGACGACCTTTACACAAGCAGCCTTGTAGCCCTCGATCCGGATACCGGGAAGTTGAAATGGCATTTTCAGTTCACGCCGCACGACATCTATGACTATGACGCGACCGAAACGGCAGTCCTTCTGGACGCTGTGCATAAAGGCAAGCAAAGAAAACTTCTTGTGGAGGCCAATCGGAACGGCTTTGTGTATGTACTGGATCGAGTCACCGGAGAGTTTCTTTCCGCGACGCGGTTTGTAGAAAAACTGAATTGGGCGAGGGGAATTGACGCGAAAGGCAGACCGATTTTGGATGAGAACAGCGCCAAACCGACGCCGGAAGGTTCGCTCGTGTGCCCTGGTTTCTTTGGAGCCACAAATTGGTTTTCGCCTTCCTACAATCCGGAAGAGAACTCTCTCTATTTCATGGCATTGGAAGCATGCTCAATCTACTCTTCCGGCCCGCAGGAATTCGAGGAAGGCAAGACGTATTACGCTACGGGCGTTCGACATGCGGCGGGCGAGCAAGGCCAAAAGATCCTTTTGGCGTACGACCTGGACACGGCGACATTTCGCTGGCGCTATCCCCAGGTAGGAGAGCGCGGTTCTGCTGGAACAATGACTACGGCTTCAGGCTTAGTGTTTTTTGGCGATGACGCTGAATCATTTGAGGCTGTAGATGCGAAGACAGGGAAGCCTTTGTGGCACTTCAACACAGGGCAGCCCCTGCACGCTTCGCCGATGAGCTATGCGGTGAATGGCAAACAGTATGTTGCCATGGCTGCGGGAAGCGACATTTTTTGTTTTGGTTTGCCTTAGAGATCCAAATCTTGCTTAGCGTGATCCAAAAAAGGAGGAACGTAATATGTTTTCGAATCTCACGACGCGGCGCAGTTTTGCCGCAAAACTGGCAGCGCTTCTACCTAGCTTCGGACTTGCCGGCGTCGCGCGTGCTTCTGCACCACCGGCGGAACAAGGGCAGGGGGGAGTGCAGAAGCTCGATGGCAACGGGAAACCGTCCGACGGAAAGGGATTCATCACGCCTCTGATCATCCACAACGGCCTGATTTACATTGCCGGGCAAGGCGCGCATTCACGCGGCGACAAATCAGACGCGGGAAAAACTCCCACGATTGAAATGCACACCAAGATGGTTATGGATGGTGTGAAGGCTGTTGTGGAAGCGGGTGGCGGCACAATGGACAGTATTCTTCAACTTACCGTTTTCCTCGCCAAATTGGAGTACTACGACGGGATGAACTCTGTTTTCAAAACATATTTTCCCAATGGTGGTCCAGCCCGCACGACAGTCGCCGTTGCGGGACTCCCTGGGGAATCGCTTGTAGAGATCAACTGCATAGCCGCAGTTGTAAAGAAGGAGGCATAGTCCGATGGGAATCGCGGATAGATCAAATCGCAGAACATTTCTCGGCATGCTTAGTGCGATTTCGGCTGCGCTGCTGAGCCCGTGGAAATCGTTCGCTTCACCTGCATCGCCGGCGCCAGCGATGGGCAAGAAGCTCACGGGCTTTGGCTCAACCGGGAATGTCTACGAAGAGCTCGGCGTCACGACGGTAATCAACGGCCAGGGAACTATGACAGTGCTTGGCGGTTCTTTGCCGCGTCCTGAAGTGGAGGAAGTGATGGCGCTGGGCGGGAAGCACTTTGTGAGTATCCCGGAACTGGAGGTCGCTGCAGGAAAGCGTATCTCTGAAATGCTGAAATTGCCTGAAGGCTACGCCACGATTGTAACTTCCGGAGCCGCAGCGGCTATGCAGTCGGGCCTTGCCGGAATCCTGACGGGTGACAACCCTAAATTCATTGAGCAAATTCCGGACCTTACCGGCATGAAAAGCGAAGTAATCATCCAGAAGTCGCACCGGAATCCATTTGATCACCAGCTCCGCACAACTGGCGTGAAACTCATCGTTGTGGAAACCGTTGATGACGTGAAAAAAGCAATCAACCCGCAAACCGCGATGATGCATTTCTCCAACTTTGCGAACGACGAAGGCCAGATCAAAGTAGAAGAATGGGTCAAGCTGGCGCATGAACACAATATTCCCGCGTTCATCGACGCAGCGGCCGATACGCCGCCTGTCTCGCATCTTTGGGATTACGCCAACATGGGTTACGACCTGATTGCGTTTAGCGGCGGGAAGGCGATTCGTGGGCCGCAGTGCGCGGGGTTGCTCGTCGGAAAGAAGGAACTGGTGGCCAATGCGCTGCTCAACAACAGCCCACATGAAGATACGATTGGAAGAAGCCAGAAAGTCGGCAAGGAAGAAATCGTCGGCATGGTAAAAGCCATCGAATTGTATTTGAAAGAAGACCACGAGGCTTTGAACAAGGAATGGCAGCGGCGGCTGGAATATATTTCGTCACAAATCACAAGAACTCCCACAGTCACGACTTCCTATCCGCCTATGGAAATCGCGAATCACGTTCCGCATCTGCGTATCAAGTGGGACTCCAAACGAATCCCCCTGACACCGCGGGAGGTTGGCAAGATTCTGCGCGCCGGCAAACCCTCCATCGTGCTTTCCACTGGCGAACATGGCGAAGCGCTTTCCATGAATTCGTTTATGCTGCAGCCCGGCGAGGAAAAAATCATTGCTACAGAGCTGGTAAAGCTTTTCAAGGCACATTTGGTCTGATTTAGGAGCGCGCTTGACCGTCGAAAAGCCAAGCCAGATTCGCTGGTTGCTTATTTTTTGGTTGTTTATCCTCAGCGCGGTCGCGTATTTGGATCGCGTGAACATCTCGATTGCCGGAAGTCTCATTGCGAACGAATTCCATCTTTCAAAGATTCAGCTCGGCTGGATTTTCAGTGCGTTCCTTGCGGGTTACGCATTGTTTCAAACGCCTGGCGGCAGGCTCGCAGACAAGCTCGGCGCGCGGCTGGTTCTTGCCCTGGCCGTGCTGTGGTGGGGGCTCTTTTCTGCGCTGACTGTGGTTGTTCCCAACGGGTTCCAATCTGCATTGCTGGCATTTGTGTCTTTAAGATTTGCTCTCGGTGCGGGAGAAGCAGTGATGTATCCCGCGTCAAATCAGTTCGTCGCTCGTTGGATTCCCAGTGCAGAACGCGGACTAGCAAACGGATTGATTTTCTCAGGTGTCGGTATCGGCGCGGGGTTCACGCCGCCACTTATTACGTACATTATGTTGCGCCACAGCTGGCGGGCTTCATTTTTGGCCTGCGCCGTTCTCGGTTTACTCGTGGGATTTGTGTGGTATCTGATTGCCCGCAACTCGCCGGAAGAACATTCGTTGGTCTCCGCAAGTGAGCTTTCGAAAATCAAAACCGGACTGCCGAGTGCATTGCCCGCTGCAAGACCGCAACTTGTATCCTGGAGCCGTATGCTGGAGAGCAGGGAAGTTATTGCCGTCACACTAAGCTACTTTTCGTTCGGCTACGTGGCGTGGATATTCTTCAGTTGGTTTTACATCTATCTGGCGCAAGTGCGTGGCCTCAATCTGAAATCCAGCGCGTTATATTCCATGTTGCCATTTGTTGCTATGGCGGTTTGCTCGCCTCTGGGCGGTTTGATTAGCGATGCGTTAACCAAGAGAAGCGGGCCTCGTGCGGGACGCGCTGGCGTTGCCGTGGTCGCCATGATTTTAGCTGCTGTTTTCCTCGTCATCGGTTCGCGAACAGAAGATACGCGTCTCGCCGTATTTGTGCTTGCTGGAGGGGCCGGAGCACTCTATCTGTCACAGAGTTCTTTCTGGTCGGTGACCGCGGACATTGGTGGCACATCGTCCGGAAGCGTTTCCGGCTTTATGAACATGGGCAATCAGATCGGGGGAATGATTACTGCTTCACTCACACCGTGGATTGCTACACGCGTGAGCTGGACCGCCGCCTTTCTGGTGGCAGCAGGATTGTGCTTAGGTGGAGCTATGGCGTGGCTCCTTGTAGACCCTCGCAAACGTCTAGATACCACTAGTCCGTAGTCTCTCGAAGCGCTTTTGCGTTCTCACAATTCGAAATGCCGATGGTTGCATCTCACCGAAAAGCATTGACTTCGCCAATTTTCTGCTGTATTAAACCGTTTCAAAAAGCTCTACGAGATACGTTGTCCTTGTTTTCACAGGGTGGAAGTTAGGCGTTTGCGAGTGGTTCGCGTGTGGCGAATTAATCGAGGGGGTGTTCATGCGTTTCTTCATCAAGCGTACCCAGATAGGGCTCGTCATTTGTTTGATTGCCGCGACCGCGATCTTTGCCAGTATCCACGGCAGCATTTCTGGCGTTGTCCTTGACACCAGCGGATCAGTGATTGCCCGCGCTACAGTCACCGTCACGGAAACACAGACTGGCGTGAAGTCTGAAACGGTGACTGACTCGAAAGGATTCTATAGCTTTCCGGAATTGCCGATTGGCAACTACAGCGTCGAAATCCAAGCGAACGGGTTTAAGACCTACCGCCAGACTGGTCTCGTCGTGGACGCCAATTCTGCGTTGCGGGCGGACGCGACTTTGCAGATTGGTCAGAAGGAAGACACAATCGTCGTCAATAGCGATGCAGTGCATGTGGAACTGGAGACTACGCAGAACGGCGAAGTGATCGAAAGCCGGAAGATTCTGGCTGTGCCTTTGAACGGGCGAGCGTACACCGACCTGCTCGCTCTGCAACCGGGAGTGGTTCCATCGGCTTACGGCAATCAGGCGCCGGACACTCAGGACCGCCAGCCATCGGGCACCTTAAATCCTGGAAACCAATCCATTAACGGGCAGCGAGAAAGCTCCAACGGCTTCATGGTGAACGGCGCGAACGTCATAGAAGGCAAGAACAACGGTGCGGCTATCGTGCCGAACTTGGATTCCATCGAAGAGTTTCGAATCATCACAAACAATTTTGACGCGGAGTACGGAAATTACAGCGGCGGTCAGATCAATGTGGCGACAAAGGCAGGAACAAACTCGTTTCATGGCAGTGCGTTTGAATTTCTGCGCAATACAGCCCTGGATGCGCGCAATTTCTTCAATCCATCTACGGTCGGGCCGAAGGACGATTTTAAGCAAAACCAATTCGGGGCTACTGCAGGGGGACCGATCCGGCGCAATAAATTGTTCTTCTTCGTCGACTATCAAGGCACGCGACAAATCAAGGGCAACATCTCTAGCACCGGCGCGCCATCCGCGACGGTTTTTCCGGATTCCAGCGGAAACGTTGACGCTTCTAGCCTATTCAACGCAAATAGCGACGGCTCATTTGGCGTGAACGGAGATTTTTGGGCACAAACTTTGAGCAACCGACTCGGCTACACGGTGACCGCTAGCGAGCCGTACTGGACGTCTAGCTGTGCAACGACGTCCGAATGCGTTTTTCCGGGCGGCATCGTTCCGAAGGGTGCGATCAATCCAATATCCAGCAAACTCTTGTCCTCGTTTCCCGCGGTTAGTTCCCCGGATGCCACACTGTTTGGAAGCGATGTTTTCACTTCATCTCTGCCTCTTCACTTAAGAGACGACAAGGGAGCCGTTCGCGTCGATGCCAATACGCGATTCGGGACAATCTCGGGCTACTATTTTATGGACGATTTTGACTTGGCGAATCCAACACCCTCGGATATCGGCGCAAACGTTCCTGGATTCGCTGACTCAAGTATCGGACGGGCCCAACTCGCAAGCGTGGGAATTACAAAGACCCTTAGCCCGACATCAGTCAACGAATTTCACCTCAGCTTCACGAGAGCTGCAGCGCATTTTGGGACTCCAACGCAAGCGATTGGAGGAAATGACACGCTAAGCTCGCTGGGCTTCGTGCAGCCAGCCACCGTTGCTGGAGTGTTCAACGGCGGAATCGGTCCCGTGGAACCGTCCTTGGATGGTGTGCCGTCGATTAACCTTGGAACCATCGGAACGACGATCGGTGTTCCCTCCGTAACTACGGGCCAGTTCAACAATACGTATCAAATTCAGGACAATTTCACGAAAGTCTGGGGCACCCACACCCTGAAGTTCGGCGGGCAGTTCCACTATGACCAAATTAACGAGCGAAATCTCTTCGGCCAAGATGGAACATTCGCCTTCGACGGAAGTGAATCCGGTGTGGACTGGGTTGATTTTCTGCTTGGCGCAGTTGGAGGCGGAGGATTCACGCAAGCCAGCAAGCAATTGCTCGATTCCCGCAGCAAATATTTTGGCATTTTCGGACAAGATAGTTGGCGCGTGAACTCGGGATTGACCTTTAACTTTGGCCTGCGTTGGGAATTCAGTCAGCCATGGTATGACACGCAAAATAAAATCAGCACTGTTGTTCCCGGCCAGCAGTCCATTATCTTTACACAAGCTCCTAAGGGGCTCCTTTTTCCCGGAGATCCCGGCATTCCGAAGACACTGGCGCCGACCCAATACAACGCGGTTTCGCCGCGCATTGGATTGGCCTATTCGCCGCGGACTCCCGATGGATTTGTTTCTAAATTGACGGGTGGACCTGGAAAGACCAGCATTCGTGCGGGCTTTGGAATTTTCTACACAGCATTTGAGGACCTAAGCCAATTCCAGGAAGTGGGCGACATTCCATTCGGGCTCTTTTGGTCGCCGGGCGGACAAAAGTTATTCGAGGCTCCATTCTTTGACCGCGTAAACGGCAGCGATGGACAGGTCTTCCCGTTTACGGTCCCGAGCAACGCAACAAAACAAAAGCCCAATACCACGTTTGATTTCACGCCGTTTGAACCGTTGGATGGCAACGCTGAAGTAGCCTTCTGGCACACGAACCGGTTGCCATACGCGGAACACTTTGATCTTTCCATCCAACGGCAATTTGGCGCTAACACTGTTCTCAGCGTAGGGTACGTCGGGACGATCGGGCATAAGCTGATCGCCTTTGTGAACTACAATCCCAGCGACAACAATCTCTGTCTGTTTCTCAACGATCCGGCAAATCTGGCTCCCGCCAGCAACACTTGCGATAGAAATAATGAGGATAGCGGCCCGTTTGTCCTTGCCCCTGGAGTCTCGGCGCCTGGCTATCCGGGAATAACTTCGTTTGCGACCACGCGCCTGCTTTCTGGACTGAACAGCGCCAGCGACACCTTGGTTGCCTTTGGCCGAAACGCCGCGGAAAAGACGATGGCCAACTCCGCGTATCATTCCTTTCAGGCAACGATAAAGCACACCAGCACTCACGGGGAATTTTTGATCGGCTACACCTACGGCAAATGTCTGACCAATTCCTCAGGCCTGGAAGATTCCGTCAACCCATTCAATCCACGTAAGAGCCGTGGACTCTGCCTGTTCGACGTGCAGCACAATTTCGTGGGCAGCTACAGCGTGCCAATGCCGTTCGAAAGACTTTTCCATGCAAACAGCGGCTGGTCCCGCCGCATCGCAGGTGGTTGGCAAATTTCCGGCATTACAACATTTGCCACCGGCATACCAATTTCGATTTCCGAAGGGCGAGATGTATCGCTCGCGGGATCAAGCGGAACCGACGTTCCCAATCGCGCGGTCGGAAAAGTCTTGAACGACACTGACCCCAGGAGCGGGAACACATATTTCGATGCATCGCTGTTTTCCAAAGAAATGCTTGGCCATATCGGGAATTCCGCAAAGCGCTTCTTCCACGGTCCCGGTTTGAACAATTGGGACATTGCCCTGTTGAAAGACATCAGCTTCACGGAGACGAAGCAGCTGCAATTGCGCCTCGAATCGTTTAACACGTTCAATCATGCGCAGTTTCAGAATCCAAGCGGCAGCATCGATTCGAGGCTGTTTGGCCAGGTGATCAGTGCGCGTGACCCTCGCGTAATGCAGATTTCCGGAAAATTCCGCTTCTAGAGGCGGAAGAGTAAGAAAAGAAAAAAAGTCAAAAGAAGCTAATGCCCAAGGCATGCCCGGAGCAGTGGATTAGTTAGGCTCGCCACTGCGCCTTCAAGCTGCAAAATCAAGGGAGACTAGACTAAACTGTCGGCGGGAGTGTGGCTGGCATATGACGAATCCTGGGCATCATTTCGTGGCGGTAATTGGCGGCGCGATTTCAGGTTCGGTGGCGGCGGAAATTCTGGCGGATCACGGAATTCAAGTCGCCGTGTTCGAGCAGAACACACGGCCGTACGGCAAGATCGAAGACGGTTTGCCGCGCTGGCACGTCGAGCAGCGCAAGCAGGAATACGGCCGAATCGATGCGCGCATGAAGAAGCCGAGTGTGCGTTTCATTCCTTCGACCAAGCTCGGCCGAGATTTTGATCTCCCACAGCTTTTCAAGTGGGGCTTTTCGGCGGTGATTCTCGCCAATGGCGCGTGGCGTGATCGCGAATTGGGCGTGCCGGAAGCAGAGCAGTACGTAGGTAAGGGGCTCGTCTACCAAAATCCATTTATCTACTGGTACAACCACAAGAACGAAAAGGACTACCGTGGGCCGCGCTATGAAACCCCCGACGAAACCGTGGTGGTGGGCGGCGGGCTGGCGTCGCTTGACGTAGTCAAGGTGCTCCAGCTCGAGAATTACGAACGTGCTTTAAAAGCTCGCGGCATTCAGGCAAGCATGCATGAGTTAGAAAAAGGCATTCCGGAGGTGTGCAAGGTGCACGGCATCAAGCCGGAAGAGTTGAGCGTGAAAGGGTGCCTCCTAGTTTATCGCCGCCGCGAACAGGATATGCCGCTGGCGCAGCCGCCCGACAACGCCACGGCCGAGCAAATCGCCAAGACAGAGCAGGTTCGGCAGAAAATGCTGCGCATAGCGCGGGACAAATATCTGTTTCGTTTCCAGGATCGCAGGCTGACGACCGGGATCGTCGTGGAAAATGGACGGCTCGCCGGGCTGAAAGTGGCCGAAACGAAAATCGAAGGACGCAAGGCCGAGGCGATCCCCGGCTCCGAACACGAACTTCGCGCGCCGCTGGTGATTTCTTCAATCGGCTCCGTGCCGGAGAAGCTCTCCGGGATCAATATGAATGGTGAATACTACACGTTCGCCGGCAAGGATGTGCCGCGGTACACCGCTATGGATCGCGTATTCGGAGTCGGAAACGTAGTCACGGGACAGGGGAACATCCGTGTGTCGCTGGTGCACAGCCAGAAAGTGACAAGGCGCGTGGTGGATTGCTTGAATGGCGGCGAGGGAAACGCTGTCGCCGGAACCGGAGGCGCGGAAAAGCAAGTCGCGAATGCCATGGACACGATTGAGAAACAGATTGAAGTGATCCCACCCCTTTCTGACGACCAAATGGCGGCAGTGGAAAAGCAAGTTCAAGCCTTGCAGCTAAAAGCGGGCTTCACTTCCGACTACGACTCCTGGATTGCCAAGGTGACTCCGCCCGATCTCGAATAACTCATATTCTTTACAATTCGATCCCCACTGCCCCTACCAAAGACCTTTTTCGTTTCGATAGAGTTCCTTCTGCTTGAAAAGAAAATAGGGTGTACAATTCCGCCGGATTGGGATTGACGCGATGAGGAATCCTGCAGCGCGCGGGATGGCAGAAAGGCTCCATGTTTGAAGAGCTGTACTTTATCCCTGGCAAGGAGGCCGCCGCCGAGTAGCCGCCCAAGAGGGTGTAAAATGCGGCCAGCTGAGAATCCATTTCACATAACTAGACGCAAGTTTTCTGCAGCGGAGGCTCTCTTATGATTGTTGGTGTACCTCGTGAAATCTATCCTGGTGAACGTCGCGTGAGTCTGGTGCCGGCCGTCGTGCCTAGCCTAACGAAAGCGGGGCTGAAAGTTGTTGTGGAAGCTGGAGCCGGGAAGGAAGCAGGTTATCTGGACGCGGAGTACACCGAAAAAGGAGCGACTGTCTTACCAACACGCCGCGAAGTTTTTCAGACCGCGGACATGGTTATTCAAGTTCTTTGCCACGGCTCAAACGACAAAACAGGCGAGGAAGATGTCGCCCTTTTCCGCCGCGATCAAGCACTGATTGGTTTTCTTCGCCCTATGGGGTCTGTGCAAACCATTAACGATATCGCAGGCAGAGGAGTGACCTCATTCTCGATCGAGTTGATGCCGCGCACGACGCGCGCGCAAAGCATGGATGCACTTTCTTCCATGGCGACGATTTCGGGATACAAGGCGGTCATCCTCGCTGCGGACACGCTGCCGCGTCTTTTTCCTATGCTCACTACTGCCGCGGGAACAATCACGCCCGGCAGGGTCCTCATTATCGGGGCGGGAGTTTCCGGATTACAGGCCATTGCAACGGCCAGAAGACTGGGCGCGGTAGTGTCGGCCTATGATTTGAGGCCTGTCGTCAAAGAACAAGTGCAGAGCCTTGGCGCAAGGTTCGTCGAGCTTCCCCTGGAGGCAAAGGACGCTCAGGACGCGGGGGGGTATGCGCGCGCGCAAGACGAAACTTTTTATCAGAAGCAGCGCGAGCTGTTGGGCAAAGTTGTGGCGGAAAGTGAAGTGGTGATTACGACGGCGGTGGTGCCCGGAAAGAAGTCTCCAATCCTCGTAACCAAGGAAATGGTTGCGGGCATGGCGCCAGGTTCCGTCATTGTTGATTTGGCGGCGGAGCGCGGGGGAAACTGCGAACTCACGCGCGTGGGAGAGAATGTCATCGAGCATGGCGTCACGATCATCGGCGTGTACAACCTGGCCAGCACGGTCCCCTACCATGCAAGCCAAATGTACGCGAAGAATGTCACCGCGTTCCTGCTTCATCTTGTGAAGGACGGGAAACTCAACTTGAACATTGATGATGAGATTATCCGCGAGACGTTGATCACAAGAGACGGAGAAATTGTCAACGCCAAGCTGAGGCAGTTTTATTCACTGCCCGCCCTGGCGGCGCAGGCACAAGGAGGAAGCCAGCAATGAAACTGGATCTGCTCACGAGCTTGTACGTCTTGATGCTGGCAGCTTTTATTGGATTCGAAGTCATCCGCCGCGTTTCGCCGCTTCTTCATACGCCTCTTATGTCGCTGACCAACGCGCTCGATGCGATCGCCGTCGTGGGCGCAATCATTCTTGCTGGCGAAAAGCACGAACACATGGAGACCCTCGCCAAGGTTCTCGGAACAATCGCTATAATCGCCGCCACCAGCAACATCGTCGGTGGCTTTATCATCACGGACCGTATGCTCCGCATGTTCAAAATCAGCGGCTCGAAAAAGGCGTAGCGATGATAAACAACGACACCGTGATTGAAGTCACGTACCTGATCGCCACCGCGCTTTTTGTCCTTTCTTTGAAATGGCTGAGTTCACCGGCAACGGCTCGCCGGGGAGTCTGGGCGGGCGAACTCGGCATGCTGCTCGCCATTGTGGGAACGCTGCTCAATCGCGGCATCGTTGATTACAAGTGGATCGCTGTAGCTCTCGTCATCGGCTCCGTCATTGGCGTTCCGCTAGGCAAGGTGCAAATGACCGCCGTGCCTCAGCGGACCGCACTCAGCCACGCTTTCGGCGCGCTCTGCGTTACGCTTGTTGGCACAGCTGAGTTTTATCTTCGGGCGCCGGACATTCCGCCGTTCATGATGGCGGTTCTTTCCATGGAAGTGATTCTTGGCTCGCTCACTTTCACCGGCAGCTTGATGGCCGCAGGCAAGCTTCAAGAAATTCTTCCGCAGCGTCCGATCACGTACAAAGGTCAGAATGTTGTCAATTTAGCGCTGCTTGCTGGGGCCATTGCGGTCGCCGTTGTCTTGGTCGTTCACCCCGACCAAATCCGGCTTTTTCCCGCGCTCGTTGTAATTCCGCTGATTTTTGGCGTGATGCTGATTATTCCTATTGGTGGCGCGGACATGCCAACGGTCATCTCCCTCCTGAATTCCTACGCTGGACTTTCTGCCGCGGCCATGGGATTTGTGCTGAACAGCAAGCTCCTGATTGTCGCGGGAGCTCTCGATGGCTCGTCGGGGTTTATTCTCTCGGTGATCATGTCGAAAGCCATGAACCGGTCGTTTACTAATGTGCTTTTCGGCGCATTTGGACAGGTCCAAACTTCGGGAGCCGCTGAACAGGAGGCGAAGCCTGTCCGCAGCGCCTCGCCGGAAGAAGCGGCGGCGATACTTGCTGCGGCGAACAAGGTGGTGGTGGTGCCCGGGTATGGAATGGCGGTTGCCCAAGCTCAACATAAAGTGAGAGAACTTTGCGACGCCCTCGGAAAGCGCGGGGTAGACGTGAAGTTTGGCATTCACCCCGTCGCAGGGCGCATGCCGGGCCACATGAACGTTTTGCTGGCCGAAGCGGACATTCCCTACGACAAACTACTGAGCATGGATGAGATCAACGGCGATTTTCCGCAAACGGATGTGGCGCTGGTGATAGGCGCCAACGACGTGACGAACCCGGCAGCGCGCAACGAGACCGGAAGTCCGATCTACGGAATGCCTATTCTGGACGTGGATAAGGCGCGTACCGTCATGGTCATCAAACGAAGCATGGCCGCGGGGTTTGCGGGTATTGACAATCCACTGTACTACCTGGACCGGACGCTGATGCTTTTCGGAGACGCCAAAGGATTTGTCGGAAACATTGTGCGCGAACTGAGCGGCGGACACGGCTAAATTGGAGGATTCCCGGGTTTCAGTCCAGACAGTACTATCGAAAAAAGAGTCAAATAGACGAAACTTTGTGCTAGTATCCGGCCAATAGAGCCATAACCAAGGAGCGACGTCCGCCCAATCCGTTGCAGCTAGGGCCGGGGTGATCGCACCCAGGACTTGGGATCGCAAAGAGCTGTAACGTGGTGAAGGCAAACGGCTTCGACCGTTAGAGATGTCTCTTCGCTGAAAGGAGGCTCTCTACCAATGCATCGAACTCACGTCTCGACAAAAGGCATCACAGAAATTGGCTATCATGAAGATTCTGAAGTACATGGCACGCTCGAGCTGGAGTTCGAGAGCGGTCACGTCTACCGATTTTTTAATGTTCCTCCCGAAGTACACGACAAGCTCATGCATGCAGCCTCTAGGGAGGACTACTACCATATGCATATTGGCACGCGGTTTCCAAATAAACGCGTCCTTTGAACCGAGCGGAAGCGTAAGCGGGAAATATGGCAAATGAACGTGAAGCCGTGCACGCCACGGGGATGGTGTCAGACGAGCTGAAGCACGAGCCACGCTCCAAAGGCATTACGACGCCCCGCAAAAAGAAGCCAAAAGAGCTCGCGGTGATTACGGAGTGCTGTACGGGCTGCGCGGGGTCTCCAGCCTGCGTGGAGTATTGTCCAGTCGAGGATTGCATGTTTTGGGTGCCGGACGAAGACCACCCCCCGTTCGGGCGCATCCAAGTGGATCCTATTCTTTGTATCGGGTGCAAGAAATGCGTCAGCAAAGGTCCGGACGGCGCATTCTTGGATGGGTGCCCTTGGGATGCGATTGTCATGGTGGACATCGCGGAGGTCGAAAAAGTAGTAGGGGCGATGGCGTACTAGGTTTCCTCAAGCTTTTCTTCAAATTCCAATGTGCGTATCTACATCAATTCTTCGATGAAGGAGCGGGCCACGTCCGCGGGTATTCTTGGGTCACGGTGAACCAAAGGCCCGTCGTTGAGAACTGGCTCAGCACTGTGTAGCGCGGGGACATCGGTGCGCTCGAAAAACTTACCGATTGGAATTTCCTCACCCCAAAGCAGAGATTTTTCCATCGCGGCGGTCCAGTCAGTGGGATCGTAAGCTGAGTCGTCCTCAAGCCTTTTCACGCGCGGGCGGAACCACTGATAGGTGTTGTCGTGATTGTAGGTGACGCAAGGGCTGAAGACGTCGAGGAATGAAAAGCCCTTGTGCTCGATGCCTTGCTTCATCAACTCAGTAAGATGTTTCTGTTCGGCGCTGAAGCCGCGCGCGACGAACGTAGCCCCGGCGGCAAGAGCCAGCGAAATGGGATTGACCGGGGCTTCGATGTTGCCGAAGGGCATACTTTTGGTTTTCATGCCGACTCGACTGGTTGGCGAAGTCTGTCCGGTGGTCAGGCCGTAGATCTGATTGTCCATGACGATGTAAAGCAGATCCACGTTGCGGCGCATGGTGTGAACAAAATGGTTGCCGCCGATGCCGAACCCGTCGCCATCGCCGCCGGTCACAATAATCGTTAGCTCATGGTTGGAGAGTTTCAGGCCAGTGGCCACCGCCAGGGCGCGGCCGTGGAGGGTGTGCATGCCATAAGTGTTAACGTAGCCCGGCAGGTTGGAGGAGCAGCCGATGCCACTGATGGTAACTACGTTGTGGGTCGGCAACTGCAGTTCGACGAGAGCCTTTTGAAGGGCGGCGAGCACACCGAAATCGCCGCAGCCGGGACACCAGTCGGGATCGGCTTTGCCTTTTAGATCGGCAATGCTTAACTGGCTAGCGCGCTGTACACCGGTCGCCATGAGCGTCTCCTTCTCAAACCATGATCTCGTGGGCGGGAACAGAAAGCTTCGTATTGCCGGCGAGTTGATCTTTCACTGCTTCAACAATGTGATGAGGCATGAATGGTTCGCCGTCATATTTGCGGATGTGGCCCTTGGGCACGAAGCTGGTTTCGCTGCGCAAGTAGCGCGCAAACTGGCCGCTGTAGTTGTTTTCAACGATGATGGTGTGACGCGCGTCTTTCAAAATCTCCAGAATAGCTTCGCCATGCAGCGGCACCAGCCAGCGGATTTGAATTTGATTGGCGGAAATGCCTTGCTCGTTGAGGAGTTCGCAGGCTTCTTCGATGACTCCTTTGGTTGAACCCCAGCCGATCAAAGTGACGTCGGCGTTGGGCGGGCCCGAAAGCACAGGAGGTGGAACGGCAGCTTCGATGCCGGCGAGTTTGCGCATTCGCTTTTCCATCATGGCGCGGCGCTTTATAGGATTGGTGAACTCGTCGCTGATCAAAACGCCGTCTTCCTGGTGCTCGTCTGTCGCGACGGTATGGATGTGGCCGGGGACTCCGGGAACCGCGCGCGGCGAGACGCCGCTATCGGTGATCTTGTATCGAAAATAGCTTCCATTCGTGTGGGCCGCGGTGGAAGCGCCGTTGCCGCTCCCATTGGCGGAGGTGATGAGTTCGCCGCGATCAATGACAGGATTAAAGTCGAGATCCTTCGGAGCGACACTGAGCCTACCTTCCGATAGAAGGAGGTCGCAGAGCACAAGCCCCGGGCACTGAAAGCGGTCGGCAATATTGAAAATTTCCGGGATGAGTTTAAAGCAATCGCAGATATCTAGGGGAGCTGCGATTACTCGGGGGTAGTCGCCAAAAGCGGCTCCGAGCATTTGCCAAAGGTCGCCTTGTTCCGTCTTGGTGGGGACGCCCGTAGAGGGACCCGCACGCTGGCAGTCGATGACCACGACCGGAGTTTCGATCATTGCGGACATGCCGAGGCCTTCGCTCATTAGGGCGAAGCCGCCGCCCGACGTGGCGCACATGGAGCGCACGCCTGAATGGGCCGCGCCGATGGCCATGTTGATCACCCCGATTTCGTCCTCCACTTGGCGGACCATGATGCCTGCTCTGCGCGCGTGGGAGGCCATCCAGTGGAGAACGCCCGTGGAAGGGCTCATTGGGTAAGCGCAATAGAATTTCACACCGGCCGCGGCTCCGCCCATGGCCATAGCTACGTTGCCACTCAAGATCGCGAAGCGGTTTTCGCTTTTCGGAAGCGGATTCGAGAAAGGCTCGAAATGTGATGCAGCGTAGTCATAGCCCGCGCGAGCAACTCCGACATTTTCCGCGATCACTGCGTCGCCTTTTTTCTTGAACTGCTCGCGGAGGACCTCCTCTAACGCAGAGAAGCCGATTCCCATCATTTGCAGAGCGGCCCCGATAGCGAGGGTGTTTTGCGCGACTTTGTTTCGCGTGATGTCAGCTAACTCAGAAACAGGAAGCGGGCAAAGTTGCACGCCGTCAGCGGTAGGACTCGGCTTAATTGTATCGGCGTTGTAGATACAGGAAGCGCCGGCAGTAAGGAGTTTCAAGTGCCGGTCCATGCTGTCCTGATTAAGCGGAATAAGGAGGTCAATACGATCACCCATGTTGGTGACCTTTTCCAGACCAGTACGGATAGTCAGAAACGTGTGACCGCCACGGATTATGGACTGGTAAGCGTTGTAAGCATTGAGGTTAAGGCCACGTCTGCTGAAGATCTTTGCAAAGATATCGCCGGGCGTCGCAACTCCCTGGCCGGCTGCGCCTCCGATGCCAATAGCAAAGGTCTGCTTCATGTTGACCTCACTGTCCGAGAGTCAGCCGTGCCGCGAGGACCGAGCGTCCGGCCTGGCTCAAAAATGTTGGGTTAGCTAGTCGGGAGACTCCTCATCCGAGAGCTAAATTCTTTCCTTCGCGTAGTCGGAGTATACACCCAATTGTTATTGATGTTCCCCTGTAGCCAAGAAAATGCTGAGCTCTTGATTTGGGGGCACAGGAAGCGCAGAAAAAAAAGCAGACAGGAGAAATCCTGGCTGCCTTGGGAGTTGCATCGGCTTCCCGGTGGACGTAAGATTCCCCCACTTACCCCTTCGAGACTCCGACCCGTTTGCATTGACAGGGATGCAGGGAGGTTCTCATTATGCCCATCAGCAAAGAATTGACGATTCGCGTGGAAAACAGCGCGGGATCATTGGGAAGAATCTGCGGAACACTTGCAGATCGTGGTGTAAACATCATGGCATTTCAGTCGATTCCCTCGGAGAAAACGATTCTGGTTTGCTTCGTGGTTGACGACGCGGAAGCAGCCAAGGCGGTTCTTGACGCGGAAAAAACCACGTACTCCGAAGGAGAAGTTGTTCAAGTCAAGCTCGATCATATTCCCGGTGAGCTGGCGCGTGCCGCTGCGAAGCTTGGCAACGCGAATATCAACATCAATTATGCCTACTGCGGCGTCGAACCAAGCACGAATGCACCGATAGTCGTTTTTGGCGTGACAGATGTAGGTCGGGCGGCGACGATTCTAGATCGGGCTGCAGCCGCAAGCGCGTAACTGAGCGAAGCTTTGTAATTTCAGTTTGATCCTCTTCTCAGATTCGAAGTGTTGGCACTCGGCGCGAATTTGGCTACGGTTGGCCGGCGCGGGCAAGGATGGATTTTTCGGTGAGAGCGGCTTGTTGGCGGACGCGGTCAGAGATTTGAGGTGAGTCGCGTTCGTACAAACGAACGACGGGCAAGTCTTCGTTGCGGCCCACGAGATAGAGGGCACGCAGGGCTTCCCAAACCTGATCGTCGCCGGGATCGACACTGGCGAGTTCAGAGCCAGCGACAACAGGAGTGCCAATGGACGCGGAGAGGGAACGGACGCGGCCGGAAATGGGAGAGCGAACCTCAACACTTTGCTGACCGGACCGTTCTTGATCGAGTTTAATTTTGGCAATTAGGCCACCCTGATGGACGGGGATGCCGACGTTGCTCGCATCGGCGACGGTCCCGGAGGCAGGAGCAACGATGCTGACCGGCTGCAAGAGTTCCAGAAGTTGCGGGCGGCCGGAGGCATCGCCAAATCGGACGAGGGAGAGAGCTGCGTTGCCGCGGACTAAAGCCGATGAGTCTCCCAGCATTTTGAGCAGGGTTTCGTGAAAGCCTGCACCGCTAGTGTCTTGTCCCATGACCCAGGCATCCGTGTTGCGGATCTTCTCGACGGGAGAGGAGGCTAATGCAACAACTTGCGGATACCACTGCACGGCCTTTGCATCGCCGCGCTGCATACGGACGCTCAGTTGCACCAACGCGTGCTGAATGTGGCGCGGATGCTTTTGGTCGTTGAGATATTCACTAAGCTGTTTGTCCGAAAGCCGGCGGCCGAACCAGGTGCTCCACCAGAAGAGAAACGGCATGAGAACGATGAGCCAGGCAACCAGGAAAAACAGAAAACGATTGCGCGTGGACATGCGGTGGGCGGGAACGGCCGGAGCAGTCACGCTGCCCGGAGCCGCATCAGATGATTGCGAAGAGCTGAACGGAGTGGACATGTTCATGGTGAATCGTATCAGGTTGCGTGCGCAAGTAGCAGGGCCCCGCAACCTCACGACGCAGCCAAGGGTGAGCGTGCTACTCGGACTTTGGCGCAGCCGGCTGTTTGGCGGCGGCTTTTTCCTTGCGCAAGAACGGCAGGAGGCCGCGATCGCGCAATTCCCACGCGGCGTTCAGGAAAAAGATTCCCGAGAGCGTCAAGAGGATAAGACTCATGAAGAGGCCGTCCACGTTCAGGATGGAGCCGCTGACAATAATCCAGGCAATTCCTGCGAGGGGAATCGCGCCGAGCAAGAGTGAAAGCAGAAGCATCACGGCGGGCAAGCGGCCTCCTCTGTCTTTTTGCTGAGCTGTACGTCGCAGCTAAAACCGTTCTAGTTCCGAAACGTCTACGGCACGGCTAAAGCCGTGCCCTCCCATAACGCCATCACAAAAACTACGCGCGTTCACTGCTTGAAGGAGGCGTCCACGGTCTTGCTGTCTTTTGCGGCGAGCGTGATCTTTTGATCTTGTTCTCCAAGCTTTTCATGGACGAACGCCAGAGTGTAGTCTCCGGGCGGCAGCCCCTTGATTTCGAACTTGCCATCCGGACCAGTAACGGCATAGAAGGGGCTCTTCACGACGCTAACATACATTTTCATCCAGGGATGCTGGTTGCACTTGACCGGCAGAAGGATTTCCTCTCGCGCGAAGCTTTTTTCGAGTGGCGGAGCCTGTGGCGCCTGGGATTCATTCCACTCGCGATTATCTTTCGGAGTGGGGTGAATGTTGTGGGTGGTTGGATCGCCGTTCACAATCTTTATGGTTTGACCGGCCATTGCGCCGAGCACATGCGGTCCGTATTTGCATCCGACCTGGTTCAGAGTGACCGGGTCTTTTGGAACGTCAAAAGTGCGGTTGCCAAGCCCTTCCTTCACATAGACAAAAACGTTGGCGAGGCGGCCGTCGTTGACAACGAGGTTCTCAGCGGTATTTGCGCCCTTGCAGTTCGGGTCCTGACTCATGTCAATTTTCGCGGCCTTCGGAGCAGTGCCATCGAATTTTACGGTGCCGCTAACGCTGGCCGCTGTTGCGGGATCAATGGGTGTGGCCGCCGGAGCGGCAGGCGCGGAAGAAGACGCCGCGGGCTGCTCTTCCGAGGATTCTTTCTTGCCGCATCCGGCCAGCGAAACGACGCCGACCAGAAGCGATAGAACGGAAATGGCGACTCCCAGTTTCTTGGTCATGTTGTTTTGCACCTCTGCATTCAAAAGATAAAGTAGACAGCCTATTTTTGCGCGCGCTGGCTCAGCATGCTGGCCGAATTCGTGCCCTGCGATACATCGCCGCCCCCTGCGCTCGAGCGTCCCATCGCAGCGCCAACACGGCGCTGCTCATCCGGAGTGAGCTGAAGGATGTATTCCACGAGCAGTTTGCTGTGGTCCTTTTCATACCCCCGGAAGGAGGTCGGGGTAGGGCCGGAGAAAACCCAACGGTTATTTTCGCGCTTGAACAGGCCCGAAGGCATGGATGTGCCGGGACTAATAGCCTGCGGATCTATGAGCCAGCGTTCCATCCAATCGGATTTGAGCCGCTGCTTCGCCATAAGGAAATTCGAAGCGG
>JACXTT010001614.1_pt1 | contig 37186 bp, 35 predicted proteins | sample 9270951 | NCBI WGS metagenome assembly JACXTT01 (sample SAMN15532306, study PRJNA645909) | rock metagenome | isolation source: weathered quartz diorite | place: Puerto Rico | collected 2017-06-21
TTGAATTGTCAGGTCCACCCCCTGCAAAGCACGGACTTCGTTTAAAGTGCCAGAGTTAAAGATCTTGGCAATGTCGTGAATCTCAAGCATGAGTCGCCTCTACATTGCTTCTCTTCAAGCTCATTAAGAGGTTGGGTAGGATAAGGGCCATGAACACGAAAGCGGCCGTAATCAGCTTCAGATCATTCGGGTCCAGACCCGCGCGCAAGGCGATCGCGACCAGGAGACGAAATAGAATGGACCCCATCACCGCACCCACGATGGTGAGGCCTAAGCTTTGCGTCCCGATGAGCGCTTCTCCGATAATGACGCTCGCCAGACCCCAGACAACCATGCCGATGCCCATCTGCACGTCGGCGAATCCTTGATATTGGGCAAGCAAAGCGCCTGCGAGCCCGACTAAGCCATTTGCGAGCGCGAGACCTGCGATGATCATGTAGCCCACATTGGCGCCCAAGGCGGTGATCATTTGTGCATTATCGCCGGCGGCGCGCATCGCCGTTCCCAGGTTTGTGCGGAAGAACGCGTAGAGTATCGTCCCCACCACAGCGATGAAGGCAAAGGAAAAAAAGAAAACGGCCCCATCGCGCGTGCTCACTTCCCACCCAAAGAGATGGAAGCTCGTCGCGCCGCCGAACATGCTGGCGCCGACCTGCTCGGCGTGCGTAGCGAGGGTTAGTTCGGTGAGCAGCGGCACATTGCTCTTGCCCATAATGTGCAGGTTGACAGAGTAGAGCGCCGTCATGACCAGGATGCCTGACAATAGTCCGTGAATTTTGAACTGCGTGTGCAGGATGCCCGTGGTTGCGCCTGCGAGCGCCCCGCCACAAAAGCCGGCTGTAGTCGCCCAGACTGGGCTCACGCCATGGACGAGCAACGTCGCGGTCACCGCGGCCCCTAAGGTGATGGAGCCCTCGGTCGTGATGTCAGGAAAATCAAAGATGCGAAAGCTGATGAAAACCCCGAGCGCAAGCAGCGAAAGGATTAACCCGATAGTCCAAGCGCCAATCAGGAGAGTCATGCTACCTCCTCCCTGTCCTGATTTCCGCAACCGGCCCCACCCAGCATGCGCCACGGATAAATTCGCTTTGTCCCGCCCCGATGATCTCTCGGCTGTCGTCGACCAAATGAAGCACTCCTTGGAGAGTTTCTGACTCAAATAGCGTGGCTACCGTCGCCTTCACATCGAGTTCTCCCTTCTGAAGAGGACGGTACGAAAAGGCTGCAGCGTGGAAGTGGCCAGCCGGCTGCGGATGCTTACCCAATGGCCTGAGGAAGGGAGCGAGAGCTGGGTGTTCAGTGCTAGCGACCACTCCTGCAACCAACGCCAGAGAACGCGAGTAGGCGCGTTCCGCCGTAAACGACAGCCACTCGCGGATCTGCGGGTGAGCAAAAGGGGCAGATTCAGACGCCTGAAGAGCGGGCGAACGCCGCAGGGCCGCTCCCATTAGCCCTGCCGATTCAGCGACCATGACCATCCCGGCAGCTTCCGTTTCTGTAATCTCCAGACCTATACCAACGAGTTCGGTTAACGTTACGGAGAGGGCCTCTTTTTTCGCCTCAAAGCGGATCAAATGGGCAAATTGCCCTGCACAAGTCAGGCAGTAGAGGACTTCTAACACGGGAACAAAAGTCCCGGCTTTCACCAAGTAGTCCGGAATGTTGGTCCCGTCAGTTGGTAAATACGCTGCGGCGCCGGCAACCGCCAGGAATTCTCCGAACCGGCTGCGGCAGTCGGCAAAGCCGTTGCCGAAAGCCCCTAAGCCCACGGCAAATTCTGTTTCTGGGAATGACAACGATTGGCAGTGTTGTTCTCCGAAACGACAGCCTTGTAGCAATTCTGGGTTGCCGACCATGCGGCACGTCAGTGACGCTCCTGGTGCGTACTCGAAGATCTCGAAGGTCGCGTGTTCCCGCTCCAGTCGTCTCACCGTCTCCTGGGCCCTCGTGATCGTGGGCGCTAGCGCAGCTCCTGTGAGCAGCAGGGTGCTCAGCCCCGCCAAGTCCAGCACGGTTTTCACCGGCTCGGAAGGATTGGAGACGATAAATGATCCTTGAATGCCCTGCAGCTGTTTGTAGAATTTTATGAGGACACGGATACCAGCTGAACTTAGATAGGTGACTTCTGAGAGGTTAAGGATAATTTGGTGCATACCTCCGCGAATCACTTCCTCCAGCCGGAGGGCCAGTGGGTCCGCCCAGGAAGAGTCCAGACGTCCCTTGACCCGCACTTCCAGTTCCGCTCCTAAGGGTTGTTCGGAGATTTCCATATTATTGACCTATAACCTCGTCGGCCTGTTTGATCAGGGCGGCAGGCAAAATGAGCCCGGAATTGCGCGCCGCCTCACGATTCACAATGAGTTTTGTTCTGCTGACTAATTGAAAAGGGATTGTCGCCGGGTTTGCTCCGCGCATCACCTTGGCGGCCATTAGTCCTGCCTCTCGTCCCCCGTCTTCATAATCACGCGCTAAAACGACCGCAGCGCCGGACCGCGCCTGGGAACTTTGAAAGGCAAAGATCGGTAATTTGGTCCGTCGAGCGGCCTGCGCGATGCTCGGAAATGCGGACGCCGTCAAATTGGCGGGAATCTGACAGAGAGCGTCAATCGGGCGGCTGCACAATGACAGCGCTGCATCGGGGACCTCGGCGCTCGTGCTCGCCGCGACTGCTATGACCTCGATGCCGACCTTTTGCGCCGCCGCCATCAGCTGGTCCTTATGGAAAACTGAGTTCACTTCCGACGGCACAAAGAGCGTTCCTAGCGTATGCACGGAGGGGAACGACTCGCGAATGATGGTGAGGAGCTCCTTATAGCCGCCTCCCAGATACACCCCGGTGACGTTGGGCAGGTGATCCTCGTCGCTACGGCCCGCTCCGGCTATCACGCCGTTGGCGACATAGGTGAAAACAATGGGCAAGGAGCGCGCCCGCTGCAGCGCCGCTTGGAGGGTTGGAGTAGACAGAGTGATCAAAAGGTCTGCTTCGTCGCTGACAGCAGCATCAATCAAACTGTTCACCGTTCCCATATCGCCCTGAGCGTTGCGAATTTTAACTTCGTAGTCACGACCTTCGACGAGGTTAGCCTCGCGCAGGCCCGTGAGGACGCCCTGCTCCGCCTCCTCGACATCTAACACATTGTTGAATTCAACAAGATTGACGTTCCATTTCTTGGCGAGCGGGGTGGGGGGCTGCTGCTCACTCGTTTGTGGCGCAGCGGTTGCTTCCGCTTCCTTGACCAATGTTTCGGGGAACGTAATGCCGAGTTTGCTCGCCATCTGTTGATTCAGCATCGTCTTACGGACGGCGACATTTTCGAAGGGAACATCTTGCGGCTTTTCGCCGCGCAACACTCTGGCCACTACCTTTGCGGCGGCGAGGCCGGTTTGTCGCCAACCAATGCCAACGCTAACCAGCGCGCCTTGATCAACAAACTCGGGGTCGTTATTAATGACCGGCAAGCGGGCGTCGGTGGCCGCCTTGACGATGCTCGGAAACGCCTGGAGGGCGGTGTTGTCTCCTGAGATCCACACTGCCTGGATATTTCTTTGGGTGAGCGCCTGCGCCGCTTGAAAGACTTCACTCGTGTTGGTGATTGCCACTTCTTCAAGCGTGATGTTGCGCTGGCGGAACATCTCACGGGCCACGCTAACCACTTTACGCGAGTTTGCCTCCGCATTGTTGTACAACGTGCCCACTGATCGTACGCCGGGGATGAGTTGCTGAATCACATCAAGTGTCTCGCCCACCGGAGGGAACGAGCCAACGCCTGTCACATGCGGGAGGTGATCTGTGAATGAGGTCCCTGCCCCGGCGGCAACCGGATCGTAGACGTACATGAACACCACCGGCGTTTTCTTTACCGTACTGCACGCCGCTGTTAGGCATGGGGTTGTCATGGATACGATCACATCGAGATCCTGGTTGTCATAATTCTGAAACATGGAGGGAATGTTGATAATTTCCCCCTGCGCGTGTGCTTTGCGGACTTCCAGGTTCTTCCCTTCTACGAAGCCGAGATCCCGTAGCCCATCGGACAATCCCTGCATACAGGATTCTGCGCCGGGCTCAGGCGCGAAATAGACAATGCCGACTTTGAACATCCGATTGCTCGACGGTTGCAGCGTCGCCGTGCTCACCTTCTCATGAACTCCTGCTTCGTCGACAAATATATCGGCGCGAGCTGTGGCTTCCTCAGGCAAACGCCAAGGATCTGCTAACCCGCTGAGCGCGAGCTTATTGATGACCAACTTCTCCGGCACGACGTTCCTGATAGGGATGGAGGCGGAGTCGGCGCCCCGCAAGATCTGCGCTGCTAATTCCCCCGTTTGCTTTCCTACTTCACGAAAATCAGCTCCCTGATCGAAAAGGGTGCCTCGTTGTGGATTACCTGGAGTGATAGTGAACACCGGGAGGTGCGCCTTTTTCGCTGTCGCGATGACCGGCTGGAGTGCTGAGAGGACGGTGTTGTCGCCCCCGATCCAGAGAGCCTGGGCCCCTCGTGAAATCGAGGAATTCGCAGCTTCGACTACCGCCGACGAGTTGTCAGCTGTAGCCTCCAACAGCTCAATTCCTAACTGCTGCGCCACCTTGCGCGCCTGTTCGGTGAAGACCCGCGAATTAGATTCTCCCGGGTTCCACACCACGCCGACGGATTTGAGGTCAGGAAAAAATTCCTTCGCCAGTTGGAAAGAATTCGCCACGGGCAGTAGGGTGCCAATCCCTACAAGATGTTTCGGGTGAGCGAGCGGGTCCTCACGTTTCAGGCCAACCCCAGCGCTGAACGGATCCGCCACCAAGCCAAAGATGTGGGTGACTTTGCCGTCCTTGTTTGCGTTGGCCACAGCCTGCATGGCCGGAGTGCCCATGGTGAGCGCCAGGTCAAAGCGACTATCCGTGATCTGCTTGGCGATGGAGTTGACCGTCGCCAGGTCGCCCTCTGCATTATATTGCGTCAAGGCGATTGATTGTTTGTCAATGAATCCATTTGCCGCAAGGCCCTCTATCATGCCTTGAGCGCCGTCCAGCAACACAGGCTGAGACGCATAGATGAGGACAGCGATTTGAGGGATGCGGCCGGCAGTGGGCTTGCGTCTATGCCAATCCCCAACGAGCAAGATACTAGAAGTCAACGCGATAAGAAAAATACCTAGAGATAAGCGTTTGATGACGAACCACATGCCCAGCTTGAGCCCTTCTCCTAACTGTTCCTGTTCTCCCGTGGGTGGTTATACCAGCCGCCGTTGCCGAAGTAAATCGAAAAGACGAACTAGTCTCGCTTCTGTGGCGATTGGACCGCGACCTCATCCCCAAGCTCTGCCTGAGGATGAAAAAAGAAGGAGAATGGTGCGCCTTCTTCACCCAAAGCGTGCGAGCACCTGACACAGGATGCGGAACCCGTCGCGCATGTGACTCATCTCGGCGAATTCGTTCGGGGCATGGTACGTGTCCATACGGCCAAAGCCGGTGATCTGCACATCGAAGCCGTGTCGTTGGAGGAACCGTACGTATGGTAACGTCCCTGTTAAGGAAAAGGGGCGCGACTCTGGTCGCACCGCGGCTATGGCTTCCGCCAGCGCAAGATACCCGGGAGAGGTGCGATCGCAAGCAATGCCGCCGCCAGGCGCGCCGATCGATTCGAGCTTGATTGTTCCCTCAGCATCGGCGAGATGGTAGCGGCTTGGGCCCGGGGTTGGCAGCTCCCGTACATCTAAGTTGTTAATAAATTTGAGCGCGCCTTCTTTGACCTCTTCGGGCGCATACCAAGGAGTCAGGCGGATGTCGCCTTCTACGATTGCTTTCGCTGGAATCTTGGCGATCGTATCGTTCTCCACTTGCACACGTGTAGGTTTCAACGATGATGGCGCTAAAAATCCGTATTCTTTCTCTTTGGGATGGGGTGGATAATTTTTATAGAACCAGGCTTGCAGCGCTTGCGTGGCGGCAAAGGCGAGTTCAGCGGCATTGATGCCGTGTTGAGGAAAGCCGGAGTGGGAGACTTTTCCTTCGACGACAAGACGCCAAGTGGCCATCCCGCCCGTGCCTATCGTAGGTCCGAAATCGGCGCTGTCGAGCCAATACAACGGTCCATCTTTCAGGTGGGCGAGTTTGCCTTCTTTGACCAGTCGATTGATGCCGACACCATGCGTGTTGGACATCTCTTCGTTAACAATGATGACGGCAACGACAGTGTGGTCCAGCTCCACATCGTGTTCAGCAAGCTGTGCGAAGAAGTCCGTTAAGACCGCGACATGTCCCAAACAATCAGTGACGCCGCGTCCGTAAAGTCGATCGTCCTCGATCTGCAGTGCAAATGGCGAGCGCCGCCACTCATCGGGATCTGCTGGCACAACATCCAGATGGGCTCCGACGAACGCTACTGTTCGTTTGGTGCGGCCAGGATAAGTAAGAATGAGGTTTCCACGATTTTCTGCGTAGCTGATATGCTCGATCTGGAGCTTGCCGCGACGAGTAACCGGTTCAAGCTCTTCACGGACCACATTGCCGGCCAAATCTTCCTGCGGCGGCGGCGCATCTTTCAAGGGCGAATTTTGCAGACGCTCGCAATGCGCCATCATGCCGCTCAAAACGCGGAGAAACCGCTCGTCGTTCAGTTGCCAATCTTTTAACGAATGCAAAGTGTAAACTTTCAGGCGCCAAGTTCCAGCGCCAAGGCTCAGCTGCTTGCCGCCGCCTGTTTCTGGTTCGTTGTGGCGAGCCGTGTCCTATCCTTCTTACGGTCAAGGATGCGACTCGTCAGTTGATTAACGTAGCGTTCGAGCGGAATTGCACAAACGGTGAGTCCGGCAATGATGGCCCAACCAACGAGAGACGCGGTCAACATATTGAGATCACGCAAACGTTCGCCAAAGTAGATCACGTAGGGTTGATGAAGTAGGTACAGGCCATAGGAAAAAGCGCCCACATACGCGAGCATCCTTCCCAGGGGCGGCAGCAAATCGGCCCAGATCGAGACATGGGCGAGAATGATAAACAATCCCGTGCCAATGAGCGCGTCGGTAAAGACGTACAGAAGCGTGGAGTTGTAGCTATACAGTCCTAAGACGTAGATCAGGGCCCCGAGAAAAAAAGTGCGTCCCATAAATAACCATTCCTGCGCGGCGGCTTGATTGCGGCGGTAATGCCAACCGAGGACCATCCCGGCGGCAAACTCCCACAGCCGCGCCCCGAAGAAGGCCCCCTGCACGTAATAGCCATGGGCGCCGAGCACCATGAGCAACAGATAGCGACTGAGCAGTGTCGCCGCTCCACAAAAGACGAGAAACCAGGTTGGTCCCATTTTTTGTAACAAACGGAAAAGGAGAGGAAACACAAGGTACAGTTCGACGAGCAACCCAAAATACCACCATGCAGGGTTAATATAGTAGAAAATCGTGTCCACCGGCCAGATACGATCGCCAAGCAGGCTCAAGAAGAAGCGGTAATCCACAGGTTCTAGGCGCGCAGTGAACGGCGAGATGAGATAAATGAGATGCGCCAACCAGTACATAGGAAACAGACGCAGCAGCCGTCCGCGGTACCAACCGAGCCAGCCGCTATCAGGCTCCCCCGTTCTGGCTAAAGAAAAAGTGAGGCCGAAACCGCTCAGAATCAGAAACACCGCGACGGCGTGGAATCCAACTGAAGCAACAGCGACATAAAATCCTTTCGCTGCACAGCCCAGCGTTTCCAGAGGAGAGGCTGGCGCACACTGTTGGAGGAATGGCGAGAAATACTGGCGGTCTAACGCTGACGGAAAACGGTTATTTGCATAGGTGCCAAAGAAATGAAAAAACGCGATCCACAGGATGGAGAGCCCTTTCATGCTGTCGAGCCATGACAGCCGAGTTCCTCCTGAGGCTTGTGTGGCGGCAGTTGCCATGCTCTTCTCCTTATTTGCTTCACCCTGCCTGCCAGAGGCCGCGCTTGTCAAGGTCGCAATCTCTATTACTGCGTTGCGTCAGCCAGTCTCACTCCTAAGATATCCCGCCGCGCGTCAACGTGATTGATGACCACCTCGACAGATGTTCCGAGCGGAAGCGGTGGGTTTACTGTCACTGGAACCACCAATAACGTGTCGTCAAGTTCAATAAAAGAGCGCCCGTTGTATTCTCGGATGACGTGTCCGCTGACTGTCTGCCCCTTACGAGTCTCCATTAGTCGTAACAACCAATAGCGCGTGCTCTCCCGCTCGCATCTTTTTGCCAAGGAGGACGACTCTTGAGCGCTGGCGGCGATGATTTGGAGTCGTTTGCTGTCGAACAACGCCTCCCCATGTTCTAGATGATGCTTGATTTGGTGGTGCATTTGCAGATCATGATACCGCCGTAGCGGCGACGTGGCTTGGGTATACACCTCAAGTCCCAACGCCGCGTGCGGCGCCGGCGTTGTGCCAATCTGCGAGGGTTTCATCAGCCGTCGAGTCGCATGGACATAGACGCGCTGTGTCGGAAATGCCGAGGCTGGCAGTACAGTCTCGTCGGGCGGAGGTTGGGCTACATAAAGCGCTGGCAGTTGATGATTACGACAATAACGGGCCGCCATTTCATTAGCCAAAATCATGCACTCGCCGACCAACATGCGAGACGGAGAGTCGTTGGGCAATACGGTGGCGGCGACTTCTCCATTGGTGACTTTGATCTTGACTTCGTCGCCGTCAATGACGATGGCTCCGTGGGCAATGCGCGCTGCTCTTCGCGCCTGCGCGACCCGAAACAGATGCCGTAAGGCGGAGGCCATCTCATCAGTCTCTTCACTACGGAGGAGGGCGTCGGCTTCGGTGTAGGAAAGTCGCCTGCCTACGTTGATAAACCCGCGTTGAATCTGTTCCTCAGCCACTTTTCCGGAGTCATCGACTGTAGCGAAGAAACTGAGTGTTGGCCGCCCCTGTCCAGCGATAAGGCTGGCTTTGTTTTCGCTGAGTAGCGGCGGCATCATTGGCAGCTTGCCACGCGGCAGATAGACAGTCGTGCCCCGAGTGAGAGCGGCCTTGTCGATCGGATTGTCCGGCGGGATAAAGAAGCCGACGTCGGTAATGTGGACACCTATACGCATGACGCCGTTGTCGCTGCTGACGCTGAGGGCGTCGTCGATTTCCGTCGTATCCGCATCGTCAATCGTGAACGTGAAGAGTGAAGTAAAATCTTGGTAGCCAGGGCACGGTGGGGTGAAGTCCGGGGTGGTGGTCGCTGCTTCTAATACTTCAGCTGGAAAGCGAGTGGGAATGTGGTAGCGTAGGATGCTGAGTTCTTCATCCTGTTCCCAAATCCCGAGGGCGACAAGCAGTTGAAACGCAACCTCCCACGGATGTCCTTTGCCGCGGAAGCCAATCTCGTCCATGAGTTTTTGCGCCTGGATTTTTCGCTCATACAAGTCGCCATTCAAAGCAAACCCCTTGATGGGGTCAAGATAACGATCAGCGCCTGCAGGTAACGAGAGAGGCGCGTCCGGAACTGCAAGCCGTTCGCGCGCCCAGGTGAGAAACGCGTGCTGTGCTCGCACACGTTCTTGTTCGATTTGTTGCTGACGAAGCAGCTCTGCGATGCTGTCCTCATCGCGCGGTGTAAACACACCTGCCTTCTTCTCTTTGAAATAGAGATTCTGGCTGAGGAGAGCGTCGAGCACGCCGAGTCTGGCAAACGCCTGCTCGTTAGAGGAGAGCACATAACCGGCTAATTCTTCCCACGAAAAATCGGCGTCTGTCTCCTCTCGCACGAGTTCCCACAACTCTCGTAAATCGATTGCTTGGGCAGTGGCGCTGATCTGGCTGCGTAATTCTTGGAGTTTCTTCTTGAGGTCTGTGAGCGGTAAAGAGAGCGTAGCAGTGGCGCGACTTTCGAACAGCACCCGGTCGGGAGCAAGCACGGACTTCTTCCCGTCTTCTCCGATCAGTTCTATCTGGGCTTTGGCTGGAGGTACGGCGACTTTCTCGATGATTCCCAAGGCAAGACGACCGCGTTCTCGGTAGGCGACAATAATTCCAGACTGCATACGAAGGGATCTCTACCTTCTTTTCGGTTTACTTCAAGAGGACGAGGCGAAGCTCTTCGTGCGCCGCCCGCTCTTGCATCTCTCTCAATGCCTGCCAATAATGCCCGCTACCATGCTGCAAGTCAAAGTGCTCCAAAGCATGCAAGAAGTCGCACGTGACCAATGGGACGCGCTGGTTGGCGATGGTTCGCCTTTCCTGGAATGGGATTGGTTAGCGAGTATGGAAGAGGCGCGTTGCGTTGTGTCGCGTACGGGATGGCAACCCCAACACCTCGCGGTGTTTGAAGACGACCGCCTCATTGCTGCGTGTCCGCTCTATCTCAAAGGGCATAGCATGGGAGAGTTTGTCTTCGACCATTCGTGGGCGGACGCCGCTGAACGCGCCGGGATTTCTTATTATCCTAAGCTGCTCGTAGCGGCGCCATTTACTCCGGCGACAGGAGTACGGTTTTTGACCGCGCCGAGCGCTGACCGCTCCGCTTTAGTACGAGTGCTCGGGCAAACGCTGCAGGAAGTGTGCAAAGAGAACAAGATGTCTTCGGTGCACGTGAACTTCTGTCTTGCTGATGAGACGGCCATTCTTGAAGACCTCGGCTACTTGAAACGCGTAGGTTTGCAGTATCAATGGCTCAACCATGGCTATCAGGTCTTTGAGGATTATCTAGCGCACTTCCGCACGAAGAGACGGAATCAGATCAAACGAGAAATGCGCGAGATGGATGACCAGGAGATCGAAATTGTTGCTCTTAGTGGAGACGCTATCCCCGATGATCTGGTTCCCCAGATGTATTCTTTATATAAGGCGCACCTCGACAAGCTGTATTGGGGCCGCCAGTATTTGCAGGCCCGTTTCTTTGACCTCCTTGGTCAGCGTTTCAAGCGTAATTTGTGCTTCGTCGTGGCTCGACGCCAAGGGAAGATTATTGCCGGCACCTTCAATGTGCAAAAGAGCGGCGTGTTCTATGGACGGTATTGGGGCGCTTTCAGAGAAGTTCGCCACTTGCACTTCAACGTGTGCTACTACGCGGCCATCGATCATTGCATCAGGAATAAATTTGTTCGTTTTGAACCCGGCGCTGGCGGTGATTTTAAACGCCTACGCGGGTTTGATCCACAACCGACTGTCAGTCTGCATTTTTTTGCCGACCAACGACTGGCGACTGCGGTTGGTCGTTTTCTAGAGCGGGAACGCGAGCAAGTGCATCATGCTATCGACGTGATGCAAGAAGAGAGCGAATTGAAACACGAGCGGGCTCCTTGTGAAAAAGAGGAAGATGAGTAGTTCCTTTGAACCCTGCTCTAGAGAAAGAAACCGCCCTGACTCCCGACTCGTCACTTGTCTCCCATCGTCCTTCGATCGGTCTTTTTAGCGCTACGATGTTGGTGGTGGGGAACACTATCGGCGTTGGCATCTTCACAACCAGCGGTATTGTTCTGCAACAAGTGCCTAGTCCGGGTTGGATGCTCATTGTATGGATTTTGGGCGGCCTCCTCGCTATTGCTGGCGCGCTCGTGTGGGCGGAACTGGGCGCGATGTTTCCGGAAGCTGGCGGTGAATACGTCTATCTGCGCGAGGCGTTTGGTCCATTCTGGGCGTTTCTGTGCGGCTGGGCGGCGTTTCTCGCGAGTTTTTCTGGCTCCATTGCGGTCCTTGCTATTGCCCTCGCTGAATATCTGCTTGGCGCTATTGCTCCTGCTCAAAGCGCGACTACTTGGTCAATTTCTGTCATCTCTCCTACGCAGAGCCTTGCGGTGCTGTTGGTGTGGACAGTGTCGCTCCTCAACTATCGTGGGCTACGTCTCGGTAGTGTTACACAAAATATCCTTAGCGTGGCAAAGCTGCTGGCGATTGGCGGACTCGGGATCGCTGGCTTCGTGCGCGGTAATGGCTCCTGGGAGCACTTTTCTCCTTTCTTTGCTTGGAATGGCGCGCCGTTTTCGTTGAGAGCGCTTGGTCTTGCCCTTATTCCCGTGTTGTTCACCTATTCTGGCTGGAATGCGGCAGCATATATCGCTAGTGAAGTGCGTGAGCCGGAAACGACCGTGCCGCGCGCCCTTGCTCTTGGGACGTTGATAACAATTGGCGTCTACGTGGGATTGAACGCGCTCTATCTTTTTGCTTCTCCACTTGCCGTTCTGAGCGGCGAAGTGCGGGTGGGAGAACTAACAGCCCGCGCATTATTTGGACCCCATGCCGCCGGGATTGTTGCTGCTGTTATTACCGTTTCGATTGCCGGCGCTTTTAATGTGATGGTGTTGACTGGCGCGCGTATTTATTTTGCTATGGCGCGAGACGGAGTCTTCTTTGCTCCCGCGGCAAGCCTACACCCTCGCTTTCATTCACCGGGAAATGCCTTGCTGCTGCAGGCGGGATGGACGTCGTTACTCATCTTTTTTGGCGCTTTTGAACAATTGCTGACCTACTCCACCGTGGTGATTGTGGCCGTGTCTATTCTCACCGTAAGTGCGGTTTTTCTCTTGCGTTGGCGGCAACCTGAGCTACTTCGTCCCTATCAGACGTGGGGATATCCATGGCTGCCGATACTTTACTTGCTAGGCTCGTTGGGCATTTTGGTGAACGCCTTTGGCGAGCGACCAAGTGAATGCTTGTGGGGCGTGGGATTATGCGCCGCCGGTGTGCCGGCGTATTGGTGGTGGCAATGCGTTGACAGGGCTGACCCTGCGGCGTAGCATTGACCACTGGACCGGCACTTGTTGCCGTTGGGGGAGCTGAAGTTTCGGCTGAGAGGATGAGACCGCGGTTGGCTCATCGACCCCTGGAACCTGATCTGGGTAATGCCAGCGAAGGGAGTGTACGCCACCCATCTCCATCTCCATCTCCTCTCTGTCCATTCTTCTCTACTCTTGGTGAAATCGTCTGGATTCTGGAATTCAGCAGGCGCCAGACACCGTGCTGTCCAGGAAATAAGGAGGCAAACGACCATGCAAAAGAACCATGTAAACGGTGTGAACGGGAAAGCAAACGGGAAGACCGCTGAAGCGCAGAGCGGGCTTACCACGACACCGTTGCCTGCTTCACGCAAAGTGTATGTTGAAGGAACGCAAAGCGGAGTGCGAGTGCCTTTTCGCGAAATTAGCCTGACCCCTGCTCACGCAATGAATGGGCATAGCCCAGCCGTAGCGGCTCCTGTGCGTGTGTATGATACGTCCGGTCCCTACACGGATCCTCAAGTACAAATCAATGTTCGGCAAGGATTGACGCCGATCCGTCTCCCGTGGATTGAGGCGCGCCAGGATTCAGAACAGTTGTCCGATATCTCTTCTGAATATGGTCGTCACCGCGCTGCCGACGCTTCGCTGGCCAGCTTGCGCTTCGCCAATATTCGTCGACCGCGACGCGCCCTTGCCGGACGGAACGTTTCGCAAATGCACTATGCACGCAAAGGGATCGTCACTCCTGAAATGGAGTACATTGCCATTCGTGAAAACCAAGCGCTTGAAGATGCGCGCGTCGAGGCGAGCAAAGGCAATGGCCAGGCGCGTATCGCGCAACAGCATCCAGGAAACTCGTGGGGCGCAAGCATCCCATCGGTGATTACGCCGGAGTTCGTGCGCGATGAAGTGGCGCGCGGTCGCGCTATCATTCCGGCGAATATCAATCACCCAGAACTGGAGCCGATGATTATTGGTCGTAACTTTCTGGTAAAGATCAACGCGAACATCGGTAACTCGGCAGTGGCGTCGTCCATCGAAGAAGAAGTCGAAAAGATGATCTGGGCCACCCGGTGGGGCGCAGACACCGTGATGGACTTGTCTACCGGCAAGAACATTCATGAAACCCGAGAGTGGATTCTCCGGAATTCTCCTGTGCCTATTGGCACCGTGCCCATCTATCAAGCCTTAGAAAAAGTGAACGGCAAAGCCGAAGAGCTGACGTGGGAGATCTTCCGCGATACGTTGATTGAACAAGCGGAACAAGGGGTTGATTACTTTACGATTCACGCCGGCGTGTTGCTGCGTTATGTACCCCTTACGGCTAAGCGATTGACGGGGATCGTGTCGCGCGGCGGCTCTATCCTGGCCAAGTGGTGCTTGGCGCATCATCGCGAGAATTTCCTCTATACCCATTTTGAAGAAATCTGCGAGATCATGAAGGCGTATGACGTGTCATTCAGCCTCGGCGATGGGCTCCGGCCCGGATCGATTGCAGACGCGAACGATGAGGCGCAGTTTGGCGAGTTGGAAACGTTGGGTGAACTGACGAAGATCGCTTGGAAGCACGAGGTGCAGACCATGATCGAAGGCCCGGGGCATGTGCCTATGCATCTTGTCCAAGTCAACATGGAGAAACAGATTCACGAGTGCCACGAGGCGCCGTTCTATACCCTGGGGCCGCTCACGACGGATATTGCTCCGGGCTACGATCACATTACGTCGGCGATTGGCGCTGCGATGATTGGTTGGTTTGGTTGCGCCATGCTGTGTTATGTGACCCCGAAGGAGCATCTTGGTTTACCAGATAAAGAAGATGTAAAGGCCGGCGTGATCGCCTATAAGATTGCTGCGCATGCGGCGGACCTGGCGAAAGGTCACCCTGGCGCGCAAGTGCGGGACAACGCCTTGTCCCAGGCGCGTTTCGAGTTCCGCTGGGAAGATCAGTTCAACTTGTCGCTTGATCCGGAAACGGCGAAAGACTTTCATGACGAGACGCTGCCCGCCGAAGGCGCAAAGGTCGCGCATTTCTGCTCGATGTGCGGCCCGCACTTCTGTTCGATGAAAATTACGCAAGATGTGCGCGACTACGCCGCGCAAAAGCAACTCGATGCGCAGGCCGCTCTTGAAGCGGGGCTGAAAGAGAAAGCAGAAGAATTCAAGCAGAGCGGCGCCGAGATTTACCGGTAAGACGCGTCTTTGTTTCGATGATTATTCGCAAACTGCAGAGTCTGCACCATTATTGTTGAGGAGCCACAGGAGACAAAGCAATCTCTTTTGCAGGCAAAGATTGCTTCGCTCCTCTGGCCATGACTTGGGATATCAAGTTTGCAGATGCGTTCTTACGCAGGTCGAGCGATTCCTGCCTCAGAAATAGCCGTGCCTAACTCGCGTGCTTCTGATTGAGTGGGTAGGCGGTGAGCAAAAGAAATTTCTACTGGTCTACAAATCACAGTCTGAGCGAAGGCTTCGGTCGCGCGAATATCAACCTGAAAGCCTGCTGTCTCTAGAAGAGAGACCAAGCAACTGGGAGTCAGGCCCCAGAACCAGTTGCCATACCCTTGGTGCGGGTCGAATCCGTTCGAGATGCCTTCCTGCCAAACAAGGCCTAAGCTCTTCAGGTTCCATAGTTGGCGATCCTGAGGCTTGAGCATGGGAAAGTATACGGCCGCGTTAGGAAGTCCATTGATCTCAGGAATCATAGAAGTGCGCAGAATGAGCGTCTTACTGCATAGCTGTCTCAGGGCGACAAGTAAATCAAAGGGACTAGGATGGTGGTAGAGGACTCCAGCACAGAAAACGACCTCAGTAACGCCAATCTGGGCAAGGATTTTGGGATCAGTGGCGTCGCCTAAGATAAACTCGACTGAGGATTGCTTCTGCTGTTTCTTCGCTTCAAATTCAGGTGTAGGGCCAAAGACGTCGACCGTTTTGACGCGGGTTGCCCCTGCTTCTTCGGCAAGAAAGGCATGCTCACCATTCACTCCCCACATCCCCCCGATATCAACAAAACTGTGTCCCGGTGCATACTGGCGGATGTATTCAGGGAGATGCTCATAGTTTCCGACTTTCTCTCCACGCCACGCCCGCCAATAACGCCAGTACCAGTTTCCGCGAAGTGTCTTGAGGAAACGAACTTTCCATCTATAAAGCATGTGGGAGTCTCCTTCTATTAGCTTGCTCGTTGTCCCGCTGCCGTGCGGCATTTTCCGGAAGGCAATACATTACCTATGGTGAACTTTCTTTTTTGATTCGCTAACAGATTTTATAGGCTTTGCTAACAGGGGACTCTTCGGAGGCTCCGCATAGTTCGGCTGCGTATTTTGAGATCGTTTTCCAAGAGGCGCGTGACTGCATTGGCAAAAGGGGCGAAGACTATGCCAAAACGCGAGATGGATCGAGATCGGAACATGGCAAGTTTCGAGAGAGGCTCTTGTCACAATTTCGCAACAGCTCGTGTGGAATTTTTCTCAGTTCTGGAGCAAACCAATAAGAAAAAAGAGAGCCCACTGAAGCGACATTTTACATCTTCTTCCCTTCGTTCATACGAAATGCCCGAGGAACCCTGCAAAAATCAGTGAGACAAATTCCTTCTTTCTGTTCGACCAGATGCCGGCATGATGTTTGCGCTCTACAGAAGAAAATAGGAAAGGAGAGCGTATGCGAAACAGATCTCGACGTACAGCCACGATAGTAACCAGTGCGCTAAGCGCGTTGGCGTTAGCGTTTCCGATATGGAGCACAGCCAATGCAGACCACGACGACAAGTGGGATAATAATCAAGTCCAGCAAGATCGGGGAGAGATCCAAGAAGAACGGGGAGAAATCAACCGCGGACGGGAAGCCATAGAGAACGACCGGGATAAAATTCAAGAAGAACGCGGCGAAATGCGCCAAGATATGCAGGAAGGAGATGTAAGAGCCTACCGGCATGATCAAGAAGAGGCAGAGCAGGCTCGAGATAAGTTGGAACAAGATCGGGCGCAGCTCGGCCATGATAAGCGGGAACTCAAGGAAGAAAAGCGGGAACTCCGCCATGACTTCAAGCATTCGCATGAGGATTAATGCGAGAAATAGAAGCAATGATCATGAGGAAGAATCAGTGAGCGGCGGGGTCTTAGTCCCGCCGATTTTGTAAAAGCTCAAATGGAAGCAAACAATCTGTGACAATCGATCAGAGCAACGAGAAGAACAGAATAAGGAGGAAAGGTGCGCAAACAAATTATTCGCTCGACATCTCCCACTGTCCCAATATTTGGCTCTCAAGAACTGGACATTGCAGATCTCGCCACTGTGTTCGTGACGTCCGAAACCCCGACCTTTCCGGTTGAGAACGTCTTCGACGATCGACGCGGCTCTGGAGGAAGCTGTTGGGTCGCTGCGGAGCCCGGCGAGCAAACACTGACCGTTGCTTTCGATGCTCCACAAACCATTCAGCGTATCGTGCTGGAAATCGAGGAGAGGGAAGTCGAACGCACGCAGGAACTACAATTGTCCGTGTCCGAAGATGGCGGACAAACGTACGATGAGCTGCGCCGTCAGGAGTATACGTTTAGTCCGGCAGGTGCGACTTTTGAGCGCGAAGAGTGGGCGTTGCCCGCACGCGAGGTCACGCATGTACGACTCTGGATCAAACCTGATAAAGGGAACCGTCCTTGTCGGGCGACTCTTACTTCGTTGGTGTTACAGTAAACATGAGCCGGAGGTGCGAAGCCAATTGACGACGCAGACTCTATGAGTCTATATTCCTCGGACAACGAAGGAGCGCACCATGGCAAAGCTCAGAGCGATTTCTGGCGGGAAACGCAAAGAAAAACAATTCTCTCTCGTGTATGGATTGCGTCTGTATCCGGCAGGAACCGTTGCACAGATGAAGGATGGACAAACCCTTCAGCAAGACGGGAGCGAGAACCGGGTGACGCTTCACTTGATTGAGGGGACGCGAGAACAAATCCGCGCCCAATTGTTGGCGAGCATCGACGCTTTTTTCGACATTTATGGAGACGCCTCAGTTCCGGTCGCGACTCCCATCAACTTTCATGATGAAGATCTAGGAGAAGCAGGCTGTTGAACATGACCGCTTGTTGAAGGATTTTATGCCGTCGCTTTTTCAACGCCTCAGTTTCTGGTGGAAAAAACCACAACCGGCTGCTCCGGCGCCCACTCCGCCGCCTGCACGTGCAGCAACCAATACAGTTACAGTGACAAGTAGTGAGGAAGCTCAGTCAAAGCCGACCTTTGGGCATGCGCAATTCCTCAATGAAGAGCTGATTTACACCGTGCTTCGTACTTGCCACGATCCAGAGATTCCGCTTAACATTGTTGATCTTGGCCTTATCTATGGCGTGCAAATCGACAATGATCGAGTCAATGTGACTATGACGTTGACGACACAGGGATGTGGAATGGGCGGTTATATCTCCCGTGACGCACAAGAGAAGATTCTTTCCCTCCCCGGGGTGAGCGAGGCAACAGTTGAAGTCGTGTGGGAGCCGCCCTGGACTCCAGAGCGAATTAGTCCTGAAGGGCGGAAAACTTTGGGCCTGCCTGACTAACAAACCCTATGACATTGACGTGCTTGGAGCGGTAGGTGTGAACGTCCGTTTGCTTGTCCTCTGCTCTGTTCGTGCGCATGACGCGCCGTGGTTGTCAGTGTGTGTGGTCCTCGCTTCCCCTATTACCTGCGAACCCCGTAGTTGCCAGAGATAAGGGCGAAGCGGTATATGCATTACGCACTCTCATGCGGCAAGAAGCGTAGGGTCAGACAGGAGCAGATATGGCAGAAACTCAACAGCGTTTTTCGTTAATCACAGAAGAAGGGTTAGATGCGCTGCGGAAGCTCATCGGCGCGCCGATTGAAGATTCGCTCGAACCGTGGTGTTACGAAGCGACACGGGACAACATCCGTCATTATGCGCACGGCATTGGCGATGACAATCCGCTTTGGTGCGATCCTAACTACGCAGCGAAGACCTCGTATGGTTGTCTCGTCGCGCCGCCCTCGTTTCTTTTTCCGCTCAATCGCATCCTAAGCGGTTACGTGGGAGGGTTGCCGGGCGTGCACGCCATGTGGGCGGGGGCGAATCTCACGTGGCATAAACCCATGCTGCGCGGCGATGAGTTCACAACCAAGGCGTGGCTGAAAGATCTTGTCAAGCATGAGACGCGCTTTGCTGGATTGGCCATTCAGCAAATTTATCATGTTGATTTTTACAATCAGAGAAACGAATTGGTTGCGGAAGGTGATAGTTGGTGCTTTCGCACCGAGCGTGACACTGCGCGTGAACGCGGCACAAAATACGCTGAAGTGAAGCAAAAAGCGCCGGTGTCCTATTCGCGGGATGATTTGGCCAAGATTTTTGCTCTTTACGAAAATGAAGAGGTGCGCGGTGCGGTGCCCCGCTATATCGAAGATGTCACAGTCGGAGAAAAACTGTCCACGATGGTGAAAGGACCCATGACGGCCACGGGCTTCATTGCTTTCGCGCAAGGGTGGGGCGGACTCTATATCCGAGCGAATAAACTGGCTTGGAAACAGCTCAAGAAGCATGCTGGTTTGGGGATTCCGAATCGCTTTGGCATTCCCGACGTACCGGAGCGCGTGCATTGGGAAGATGATCTAGCCATACAAGTTGGCACGCCGGCTGCGTACGACTACGGACCGGAACGCACGTCGTGGATGTCGCATCACCTGACCAATTGGATGGGCGATGCTGGATTCTTACGTCATCTGTCCGCAGAGATTCGGCGTCATAATCCGGTGGGCGACACGTTGTATATTAATGGTGAAGTCACGCGAATTTTCCAGGAAGGCGGGGAACATTACGTTGAAATCACGCAGACGGCGGTGAACCAAGATGGCGAGCAGTCTGTGCGCGCCAAAGGTGTAGTGCGACTGCCGTCGCGGTCTTGAGTTGGGCGACGCCAGGCAATGCGACACTAACGCCGCTTGCCCAATTCGCTCACGAGCGTCTCTAATTCTTCGGTTTTCTTTTTTATTTCTTCCGCCTTGGGATGTGCTGGCCCCAGCACCGTCGCCGCAAGCTGATACTGTGCGAGTGCGGCTTCTGGGCGTCCTTGCAGTTCCATGGCCTGTGCTAAGAAGAGACGCCCTTCACCAGCTTTGCCCTGTTGTTGGCGAATCTGCGCGAAGGTTATGTACGGCTCGTCTAGTTGGGGATCGAGCGCGATAGCCGTCTGGCACTCTTTGGTTGCGCGGTCAAGGTCTCCCTCTTGCCAAAATATTTTACAGAGTTGACTGTGGGCGTCGGCGTATGTGGGATCGATTTCACTGAGACCAGCAAACGCTTGCCGCGCCTGGTCCCGCTGTCCAAGTCGAAGATACACTGCGCCGAGCTCATCATCGAGCCGCAGCCCTTTAGCGCTGGCTTGCTCTAGCGTCTGTTTGGCGTGTTCAAGATCATTGAGACGTAACTGGATCACTCCGAGTAAGGCGAGGGCTTGTGGGTCGTTGGGAGTTTCGGTCACTTGACGTTGATACTCGGCAACTAATTTCGCGCCTGGGTCTTCAACGGCGCGCAGGATTGCTTGGACATGTCTCAGTACAAAAGGATTCACTGGCGCAGTCCGATTCCACGGTATCGAGCTGACAATGCTTTCGATATAATTGAGGCGATTTTGGGACATCGGATGCGATTGAAAATAGGGAGGGACGTTCGTCGGGTTTAGGCGTTCTTCTTCGCTCATTTTTTTTAAAAACCGGGTCATGCCATGGGGATCAAACCCTGCCTGACGCATGTTTTGTAAGCCGCGATAATCCGCTTCTTCTTCAAGCTGACGCAGATATTTCATCTGCACCGCGCCTGCCGCCGAGGAAGCGCCAGCTGCGAGTACGGGGTTGATAATAGAGAGCGCCATAGCCGCGAGCCCGGCGTACGAAAGCAGCTTGGTGTCTTGCTCTTGGCGCAATATGTGATGCCCTTGGACGTGGGCGATTTCGTGACCTAAGACTCCCGCTAATTCATCTTCAGAATCAACACGTAAGATGAGCCCCGAATGGAGGTAGATATAGCCGCCCGGAACTGAAAAGGCGTTGAGATTTCGATCTTGTACGACTGCAAATTGGTAGGGAAATTCTTGCTGTTCAAGACGCGCGATAATGCGTCGCCCTATGCTGTTAATATACTGCTGGACAACTGGATCACGAACGAGTGGGAACTGCGTTCGAGCGACGAGGGAAAATTTGCGACCAAGATCGATTTCGGATTGGTCCGCATGCACAGAAAAAGGGAAGAGTAGCTGACGTTGAACCACTACCAAAAAGAGCGAGAGACGGAAAAGTTTTCGCAGCATGACGGCTACGCTAGCATGAAAAGTATGAAACCCAAAGCCAAGAACAAGCGTAGGTCAACGGAGCCGCTGTTGAGTATTTAGCAATCAGCACGTAAGGTAGAAAAGGTGAAAATACGAGTGCATAGAATGCTATTGGTTATACTGGGTGGGGTAGCTCTTTACCTAACGGGGTGCAGTGCGAACGCGCTGAAAGGCGCGCAGGCTAGGGGCAGGCAAACTCTCTCTTCTTCTTCCGATGTCGATATACAACAAAGTCAGGGACCGACAAGTTTAGAAACCTTCAACGCCTTCCTCGACCGCAGCTAGGTCGAGGGCAAACTCTGACGGAAAACCGGCTGGACGCGCAAAATCGGCAATAACGCTGTGTGTGTCGACGCTGGCGCCGATTGAGTTAAGCGCCAAAGCCTTTCCTGAGCGCTTTGACAATCTTAACGACGCTCGCCATTGTCTCGGCTTTTTCTGCTTGACTAAGTTGCGCTAAAGCCTCTTGTTCCTGGCTAGAAAGTCCTTGCTTTTGCTGCAGCGCTTTATCTTGCAAAAACCTCTGCCATAGCGAGGATCCTGCTGGAGCAGCCACTTTTCCTTTGCCCAGCAACGAGCGCACGCGCGGGTTCGCCATCAGATAGAGTTCTTGCGAATCCAGCTTGAGAGCGCCGGAAAGACGTTCCACGACTTTTTGACTGGGGTGGCGCATCCCTCGTTCCAGGTAGCCAATATAATTGGCCTTCACGCCTACCTTTTTGGCGATCATCTCCTGGGTGAGATTTAGTTGATGCCGCCGGTCCTCAATAATGCGACCGAAATTTTTGTCTGCCATGCTCCATGCCCCTCCTTATACGCACAGCCTGCGGCGTTTTGCTTGTAACGGTGCTGCGGAATGTATTTTCACTTTTAGCATGTTTTTTTGTTTGGCGCAAAACAGCTTCATTTTTTTTGCTGAAAGAATCTCTCGCACTGTGAGAGCAGAGGTGTCAAAAGAAACTTCACTGTGCGTTTGGTGGGTGCTGAAAGTAAAAAAGCCCGCTATAAGCGGGCTTCTCAATGGTCGCACGGTGACTTGAACACCGGACCTCTTGCATGTGAGGCAAGCGCTCTAGCCGGCTGAGCTATGCGACCGTGAGCCATTTTTCTAGCATGATCGTACGGTGAGCGTAAGAGGGGCGCTGGGCGTTTCAGTCGACTGGGAAGGGAAAGACCCCAGACCCTAACAGTGCTCTTTAGGTAGCGGCAGGGCTCGTTTTTGAAGGGGTAGAGGAGGCTGACGAGTCGGATGACGAGGCGGATGAGGAAGACGAAGACGCCTCCGACGATTTGCTCTCTTTGCTTTCACTACTCGTTGATTTGGTCTCCTCCGAGTTGCTGCCGGCCTTGGTCGAGCCATTTTTCCCGTAATCGGTCATGTACCATCCGCTGCCTTTGAGATGAAAGGCTGACCGAGAAATCAGTTTCGTTACTTTAGCGCCGCAGGTCGGGCACTTCTTCAGCGGCTCTTCGGTGATCCGCTGCATAATGTCAAAGTTGCCGCATTTTTTACATGCGTATTCATATATAGGCATAACTGCTATTCCCCCTGGAGAAGTAAAAAGAGGATTGTGTTGACGCTAACCATCGAAAATTTTCTTGTCAACCGCTGTAAGAAGCTGCTCTAGCTGTTGCGCAAGCTGTGTTGGCGCGTGGGTGAGGATCTGCACCCGTTTCTCGCGGCTTTTGTCACCAGACAACAGCGTGAGAGAGGAACGAGGAATGCGGAGTAGAGCAGCCAAAAACAATAGGAGCGCCGTATTGGCTGCATTAGCGACCGGCGGCGCGCTGAGAGCGATTTTCAGCGAACCGCCATGACGTCCGACCAGCCGGTTTTGCGCCGCTCGGGGCTGAACATGGACGTGGAGGATCAGACCTTGAGTCGTGATCTGCCATGGTGACAGCAGTGAGCCAGCTGGACTCAACGGAGGGTCCTGGCGAGGTCCAAAAGACTTTGGACAAGGAATGTTTGGAGGAACATGATGCCTGCGATAACAATAATCGGAGAAAAATCGATACCGCCAAAATTGAGCGGAAGCGCTCGGCGCACCCGGTACAAGAGCGGGTCTGTAGCGGAACGCAGAAACTGCACGATGGGGTTATACGGATCAGGGTTAACCCACGAGATCAAGGCGCGAATCACAATAATCCACATGTACACAGAGAGCAGCATGCTTAAGACCGAAGCGACGGCAACCAGAAAATTACCGATAACGAACATGAATCCTGTCCCTTCTTAATTTTGGCCGAGCTCTTTTGACCGTTCAGTAGCCGCGCTGATTGCCGCCATGACAGTAGCGGAGAACTGGCCTTCTTCTAAGCGCGACAATCCAGCTAACGTTGTGCCTCCTGGCGAGGTGACCATCTCCCGTAGTTCCTTCGGGCTTTTCCCAGCTTCCTTGAGCATGGCGACTGCCCCTTCCAAGGTCTGGAATGCTAACTGAGTCGCAACTTTAGGGGAAAGCCCTTCTGCTATTCCCCCGGCGATCAGCGCTTCAGCAAACAAATAGAGATACGCGGGGCCGCTGCCGCTGAGACCAGTGACCGGGTCCATCAAGGCTTCGTCTTTGACTGCCAGCGCTTCACCCACGCCGCGGAACAAGGTCAGCGTTAATTTCTCATCCTGCGGCTTCGCCTTGCCGCCGCGCACGATGACTGCGATGCCTTTGCCCAGAAGCGCGGGGGTATTAGGCATGACGCGTACAACCCGGGCGTTGTCTCCGAGTCCTGCTTCTAAGCGACGGAGCGGAACACCGGCTGCGATGGAAATGAACAGTTTTTCTTTTGTCACTTCAGGTTGGATCTCTGCTAACACTTGGGCCAGAACTTGCGGCTTGACGGCAAGCAGGATCGTTTGCGCGGTGCGCACCACTTCGCGATTACTTTTTACGCCTTCTACCTTATAGGTGCGTTTAATTTTGTTGAGCTGGGCAGGCAGGACATCACTCACGATCATATCTTGTGGCCGGTAGAGTTTGGCTGAGAGCAGTCCTTTAATGAGTGCGCCCGCCATATTCCCGGCGCCAAGAAACCCAATTTTTTTCATGCAGCTGCCTCCTCACCGTGCACCGAAGATCGCGCGCCCAATGCGAACAATAGTTGCCCCTTCTTCGATTGCGACCGTGTAATCGTCCGTCATGCCCATTGAGAGGTCTTTGAGGTTGATGTTCGCCGTACGAAAACGCGCATAGCGATCTTGTAAAGCTGCAAGCCTGCGAAAATAAGGGCGCGCCGCTTCTGCCGTTGGTCCTGGCGGTGGAACCGTCATGAACCCTTCGACCTGCACGTGTGACAATGTGGTCACTGCCTCTAACAACGGTTCTACTTGCTCCTGAGAAATTCCGCTTTTTGTCTGCTCTCCGCCCAAATTGACTTCGATCAACGTACGTACGTCAACCCCCCGTTTTTCGCCTTGCCGGTGCAGCTCTTGCGCTAACGCTACACTATCAAGCGAATGGATCAAGGTGAACAGCTGCATGGCGACGCGAGCTTTGTTGCGCTGTAAATGGCCGATCAGATGCCAACGCACTAGGCGCGTGACTTGGGCAATTTTTTGTTGCGCTTCCTGAACATAATTCTCACCGATGTCGGTAACACCGGCGGCTAGAGCGGCCTGTACCGCTTCGGCTCCTTTTGTTTTGGCCGCGCAGACGATGGTGATTGCTTCCGGCTGGCGGCCGCAACGTCGCGCTGCTTCAGCCACAGCCGCTTGTACGCGGAGGTAATTGGCGCTGATCTCTGTCGTCATGAGGAGGGAGTCTTTTCCGGAAGTGTGAACCCTACTGCCTTGAGCGCCCGCAGGACTTCTTCAATCGGCAGCCCGACAATGTTGCTATATGATCCCTCAACACGGGCGACTAAAGCAGAGCCGAGACCTTGGACTGCGTAAGCGCCTGCCTTATCATTTGGCTCGCCGGTTGCCAGGTAGGCGTGAATCTGCTCATCCGAGAGCACGTTGAACATGACGTGACTGACGACGACTTGGCTTGTGTGCATTGTTCCCATCTCATCGATCAGCACAAAGGCGGTCATGACGCGATGAGCGCGGCCCGAGAGGGAACGCAACATACGGAAGCCATCATCGAAGTCTTTGGGTTTGCCGAGTATCTGTTCGTCGATGGCAACAATCGTGTCTGCTCCCAACACCCAACTGCCCGGGAAACGCTGAGCGATGTCTTGCGCTTTTTCTCGTGCGACACGTAACGCATAGGTTTCCGGGGTTTCTCCGGGTCGGATTTCCTCGGTGATGTTGCTAGGCAGCACGGTAAAGGCGACGCCTGCCTCGTGTAGCAATTGGCGGCGGCGTGGTGAGGCGGAAGCGAGAATGAGCGATGGCATCTGTTCAGCATCCGACCTCTTGATCCAGAGTTTTCTTTTTGCTCTGGACCTTTTCTTTTTTCGCTTTGTAGCGATTCCGATCGGCGAAGAAATCAATGACAAAGGTGCGGGTAGTAAAGCGAGCAGAATGCACTGTCCCTTTGGGAATGTAATAACTATCACCCTTACGAAACACGTGCTTCGCGCCGCCGATAGTGAGTTCCATCTCGCCATCAACCACGACGCCCCATTGCGCTCCGTGCGCATGGGGCGCGACCTCGCCGATTGGTGCGATGTCCATGAATACAAGCTGATGATCTTTAGCTTGGGAGAGCCAGCCTTTGACTCCTTTGAAACTAATGTCTGCTTGCGGCAAACCGGAAATCAATTTGGGAAATGGAGATTTGGCAGCCATAGAAACTCCTGCTGAGGATTGGGCTTTGGATGTCGGGGATTCGGGAGGAGGAACACTCACTTTCTGTGTGCTTGAACTGAACCCCGCCCCCGGAATCCCGAACCTCGAACTTCTAATACGACTTGGGCAGTCCTAATACATGCTCGCCGACGAAATTAAGCACCATCTCTTGCGACACCGGAGCAATGCGGAAGAGTCGAGCCTCACGCCAGTAGCGTTCGACATCGTAATCCTTGATATACCCATACCCGCCATGCGCTTGGATCGCGCGGTCCGCTGCCTCGCAGGCCGCATCCGCCGCCATGTACTTGGCGATGTTGGCTTCCTTGCCACACGGTTTGCCATGATCGAAGAGCCACGCCGCTTTGTACACCATGAGTTCCGCCGTCTCGAGTTTGGCGTACGAGTCGGCGAGAGGGAATTGAATCCCTTGGTTCATCCCGATTGGACGATCAAACACTATACGCTCTTTTGCGTACTGCACGGCTTTTTCAATTGCGCGCTTACCGAGACCAATACACTCCGCAGCCACAAGCACCCGTTCGGGATTGATGCCGTCGAGGATGTAGTAAAAGCCGCGACCTTCTTCCCCGATCAAGTCTTCTTTGGGTACATACAAGTTGTCAATGAACAGCATATTTGTGTCCACCGCTTTGCGACCCAACTTGTGTAGTTCTCGCACCTCCACCGCTTGTGGATCGATGTCTGCGAAGAAAAGGCTCATGCCCATGGTCTTCTTATCGACCTGTTCAATCGGCGTCGTGCGCGTGAGCAGGAGCATCTTCTTGGATTCGCGCGCCTTGGTGATGAACACTTTCCGGCCATTGATGACGTACCCATCGCCTTTGCGAGTGGCAAAGGTGGAGATGTGAGTTGTGTTCGTCCCGGCGTCGGGCTCAGTGACGGCGAAGGAGACGTGGATTTCTCCGTTGAGCACTTTCTCCAAATACTTCGCCTTTGCCGCTTCCGTTCCATAGCGAATCAATGGCTCTAGGCCGAAAATGCCCAAATGAATTGATGACGCCGCCTGCGTGCCGCCACCGCATTCGGCCACGGTTTGCATGAGCAGTGCAGCTTCAGTGACGCCGAGTCCGCTCCCGCCATACTCTCGCGGCACGGTAATGCCGAGCCAGCCGCCGTCGGCAATGGCTTTGTAGAAGTCCCAGGGGAATTCTCCGCTTTCATCGCGCTCGCGCCAATACTCGTCGGGGAAATGGGAACAGAGGGTGCGGACCTGTTTACGTATCTCTTCTTGTTCTTCTGTAAATTGAAAATCCATAACCGGTCTCCTTCACGCATCTGTCTACTATTCGGGGAGGATATCGCCCGAGCCGCCCATTTCCTTTGGCATATCCTTTAGCTTCAGGGCGCCGTCATGGATACGGAGTACAGTCTCTTGATAGTGCACATGGACGCCTGGTTGGAAGGGCAGGTCTGGAATAATGGCGGCATACACATCGATGAGTCCCATTGGTGGATGATCCGTGAAAATGTGGCCGCCGCAGATTTTACACCATTTGCGGTAGCTTTGCGGAGTCTGATTATAAGTGCCGATATTCTCCGCGCCTTTGGTAATCTTCAGAGCGTCCGGTTTCCATAATGTAAATGCATTGACGGGGCCTGCCGACCAATGTCGACACGAACGACAGTGACAATAGCCCATGCCGACCGGTTCGCCAGTGACGGTGAACTGGACCGCGCCGCAAAAGCAACTGCCTGCGTAGGTTCCTGGATTGCTCATAATAATTCCTCCTCTCAAATAGTTTCTAGGGACCGCTGTTGCTCGGCGGCCGTGAACGAAACTGTACACATTCCTACTAAAACGCAATAGTACCGCAATTCAGCCGGACGGCTTGGCGCTTCATGACAACTTTGCCCGCTCATTGATGCTCGTGCAGAGACAGGAAGCTTTCTCGTTTCCCAAGGTCATGATAAAGCAGCCCCAAGTCTATTGAGTCACAGAAAGAGAGGAACGCCATGAATCGTCAAAGCCAAATTCAAATGACCAAAGAAGAGCAAGCAGAGTATCTCAAGCATGCACGGACGATGATTCTGTGCACCATTGATAAAGATGGTTATCCACATGCGGTAGCTATGGCGTTTATGGTGAAAGACGGCTGCATTTACATGACGTCGTTCCGCAAGGCGCAGAAGGTGGTGAACGCGCGTCGGAATCCGAAAGTGGCCGTGCTGGTAGAGTCGGGGCGTAAATACAACGAGTTGCGGGGGGTGATGATCCGCGGCAACTGCGAGATCATTGATGACGCGGATGAGGTGTGGAACATCATGCGGGAAGTCCGCGCTTCTCAAGAAGGTGGCGCTGCCGCTCCTACGAATGCCGTGATCCAAGAGCGTGCGAAAAAGCGTACTGTCCTCAAGATTACTCCGACAAGAGTGTCGAGTTGGGACCACAGCAAATTGCCGCCGGATACGTATTGAGTGCGGAGTAATAAGTTCTGAGTGACGAGTAGAATAAAGAGGGCAAAACGGTGAAAACCCACTCGTAGGGGCCGACCTATGTGTCGGCCCACGAGGACCGGGCGCACCACAGGTGCGCCCATGCAGATGCAATTTGACAATCTCGTTCTCAGGCTTTGCCTGGGAACGCAAGCCCTAGGTGCAGCAGAACCATAGCCCATGACACGCCCAGGCAGAGCCTGGGCATGAGAAGAAAAACAAGGCCAACCCCCAGTCCTGCTTCCTTCCGTCAGGCGCGGCCTTGCGCCGCGTCTACGCTCCACAGGCCCGCGCCTTGCGCCGCAATGAAGAGGAAGACAAAACAATAGATGACGGCCAGTTCTCCTCCATTGACGACGGGAAACAGGGCCTTAGTTCCATGCGCCATCCAGTAGGCCACCGCCATCTCTCCGCTACAGATGAACGCCGCCCAACGGGTGAACAGGCCGATCATGATAAGGGCCCCGCCGATCAATTCAATCGAGCCGGCCCCATAGATGATAAATGGGGGCACGCCTGGGGGCATCGTTCCCGGGAACCCAAAGATTTTCTGGCAACCATGAGAAAAGAACAAGAAGCCGGCGATAATGCGCATAAGCGCGTAGGTCTGTGAGCTATAAGACTGCATGAATGTGGCCATGTGTCCCCTCCCGTTGCGCTGGTGAGATTCGCCCCTTTCCTTTTGGAATAAGTGTATAAAAAAATCAAGATGGTCAACATCTTTCCTGGACCGGGAACAACGGCGAGACTATCCCCTCGCGGGTGCTTTGCCTTTCTTGAGCGGGGCAGATATCGTACTGTTTCGATACGCATAATCAGGAGGTTCGCGCATGAAATTCGGCTTTATGGAAGATTTTCGCAACCCGAAACAATGGCGGCGTCCGTTTCCGGAACTGTACAAAGCGATTCTCGATCAGATCGTGCGCTGTGAAGAACTTGGTTACGATAACATCTGGTTAACCGAGCATCATTTTACGGAGGATGGCTACAATCCTTCCTTGCTGCCGACGGCGGCGGCGGTAGCGGCGCGCACCAGTCGCATTCGTATTGGGACATTTATTCTTTTGTTGCCCTTTCAACATCCCACCCGTGTGGCGGAAGATGCCACGTGTGTTGACATCCTCTCCAATGGTCGTTTTGATCTCGGCGTCGGACAAGGGTACTCGTACTTGGAGTTCGACGCGTTCTGCATGAAGCGCGAGGAACGCTCCGCTCGTCTCGATGAAGGCGTGAAATTGCTCCAACGTCTCTGGCATGAAGAGGATGTCTCTTTTGATGGTAAGTTTACCCAAGTGAAAAATATGACCTTGTCGCCCAAGCCCGTGCAGAACCCGATGCCGTTATGGATTGGCGCCAGAGCGGAAAAAGCGACGCGGCGGGTGGCGCGCGTCGGCGCGCATCTTATGGCCACTCTTGGTCCCGACCCCGCACCGTGGTATACCGATGAACTCAAGAAACATGGTCGCGATCCCAAAAATTTCAACATTGCCCAGCTGCGTTTGGTATATACGGCGAAAACAGAAGATGAGGCGTGGGAGGATGTGGCTCCTCACCTCCACAGCATGATGGAGTTCTACGGTCATATCTTAGCCGAGGCGAACGACGCCCCAGGCGACAAGGACGTATGGCAGTTTACACATCCCAGTGAAATTCGCGACTCAGCGTTTGGCCGAGCGGCGATGGTGGGGACCCCTGATCAAGTCGCGCGGAAGCTCGAACAATTTAACAAGGAGTTTAACTGTACTCACCTCATCATGTTGACGCAATTGCCGGGGCTCGATCCCAAGCGGGCCACTGGGGCGTTTGAGTTGTTTGCGAAGGAAATCCTGCCGAGCTTCCGTAAGGCGTGAGACGACAAGCGCGACTGTATAGAAAACACGCGAACAGGGGAGGTGCGGAGCGGGGTCTTTTTCTCCTCTTCCTTGAGGGGAGAGGACTCAGGAGAGGGTGAGCGCTGCAGACCTCCCCTCACCCTGGCCCTCTCCCCCTTGGGGCAATGGCGCGCAGTTAAGCCACCACCCGTTTGCCATACTTGGCAAAGCGTAACCGATGGGCCGCCGAGCATTTGGTTCGTTTGAACTGGCGGCCCGGACGGTGGCGCGTGGGGGCAGTCAGTAACAGGCGCTCAATCGCCGCCAACGTGGACGCAGGCGAGCGGCGCGGATCGCTTAATAACTGCACCACATGGTCCAAGACGGTCACGTAACTTACCGCCCGATTCACCTGCGGCGCAGCGCAACCCTCCCGGGCTTCGCCCTGCGCCGTCAAGACCGCTTGGGCGGGTTTGCTCAGAATGCTCTCCAACGTCGCCAAGAAGACAACTCCATAGAAGTCTTGCTTGATCGCCTGCACACTCTTCCCACTGAAGCGCTCGACCTCGAAGATATTCTTCAGCCGATCATGATAGGTCTCATGGCCCCAGCGCCAGCCATACACGGTCTGAAACTCCGCGGCAGGATAGGTCTGGACATCGAGCAAGTCCGTGCCGAGTACTTCCACCTCGCCCCTGGGCAAGACGACTTTGACCAAGCGCACCTGCAGGGTCGTGGGCAAGTGGTGCTGGGCCACATAGGCCCGCGCCTTCGATGTCACCCCCAAGGTCACCCCGCGCTCCTGGTCCGGGGCCGCCCAAAACGCGTTCACCGCCGAGAAACTCTGGCGCGGCAAGCGACTCACGAAGTGACACCCCCGCGCCACCACCGTCGCCATCACACTATAATCGGCGTAGGCGCGATCACAGACCAACACATCCCCCGCCTGCGTCGCCGCCAAGTGCGTGCCAAACAACAAGTTCTTCTCCGCTTGCTTGGGCCCCAGCGCCGCACTTACCCCGATATCGTTGCGCAGATCATACAACACCGAAGCCAACGCTTGCACTTGCTCCCCGCCTTCATATTGGTTCGTTTGCACACTAAACTCCCGCCGCGTCTCCTCCGTGTCCGGCAGATTCAGATAACTCCCATCCACCCCCAACACCCGCTGCCCCCGCCACAACCCCACTTCGCCGTCGGCCCCGTAGCGCGCGTAATACTCCTCGCACGTTACCGCATTGAGATGCACGAACACCTCCGGCTGCACTTTCTGCCGCGCTTGGCGATACGCACTGGCCGTCACCACCCGCCAGACGTCCCCGAGGGTACTAAAGAACTTGTTCACCGCCGTCTGCAATGACACCTTCTGCCCTCGCAACATCAAGATCAGGACGACCGGCCACGTCAACACTCGCTCGCGGGTGAAATCCGTGGCCTTGACCCGAAACCGCCTCACCACCTCCAGGTCCTTCACCTCTTGCTTCAACCGCTGAATGAGCGATTCGTTTTTTTTTCTCCCTCATGCTCTCTCCTTACCGCCGTCGCCACCTCTGTGCTATATGCCCCTTAACTTCATGCCATTGCCCCTTGGGGTGAGGGAAACGGAGCCAGAGAGAGTGATTAAAGCGTCTACAGAAAAACTCTTGTTGCTCTTTCTAGCCATTTGTCTGGTTATCCCTGGGGCACCCATACGCGGAACGTCGAGCCGCGGCCGAGCTCACTTTCCACCATGACTGTGCCCTCCAATAACTCGAGCAGGCGCTGCACGATATGCAGCCCTAACCCGGAGCCGCTATAGAGGCGTGTATCGGAACCACTTACTTGGCGAAAGGGCTCAAAGATCAGCGCTTGCGCTTCCGGAGGAATACCAATGCCAGTATCCGTCACGGTGATCTCCATTCCTCCGTTGCGAGCATGCGCGTCGATGGTGACGCTCCCTTTCTCGGTGAATTTGATCGCATTTCCCACCAGATTCTTGATAACAACTTTGAGTTTTCTCGAGTCTGTGTGGATAACTGGCAGCCCTTCCTCTACCTTCCAGATAAAGGGCAGCTGAGATTGGTCACAGAGCCCTTGCATCTCCGCTCTGATCTCCTCCAGGAGATCCGCCCCCCGCACCGCGTTAACTTCTACGGGCAGCTGCCCTGCATCCAGACGGTTCAAATCCAACACCATGGTAATCAGATCACTCAACACCCGCGAATTTTGGTCCATTCTCCGTAGGACCTCAGCTTGTTTGGGCGAGACTTCGCCGAACTCGCCATCCAGGAAGATCTCGATGTAGCCTAAAAGAACATTGAGGGGCGTACGCAGCTCGTGGGACATGGTGGCCAGAAAATCGTTCTTGGTGCGGTCTGCCGCCTCAGCTGCTTCTTTGGCGCATATCAAAACGGCTTCCGCTTGTTTTCTTTCAGTGATGTCGTGAAAGACCACCACGACGCCTCGCACCTGGCCACTCTTGCTCTGGATGGGAGCACCACTCACAGCAATGGGGATCTCTTTACCATCCCGAGAGATCAGCAAGATATGGTTCGTCAGCTCTACTACCTTCCCCTCTCGTAGGACTTTTTCCACAGGACTTTCTATCGACTGTCGAGTTTCCTCGTTGATAATGTGGAAGATCTCCTCGAATTTACGTCCTTTGGTTTCCTGTGTCGGCCAGCCGGTGAGCATCTCAGCTACAGGATTGATGAACATCAACGCGGCTGTTGGATCGGCGGCAATCACTCCATCGCCGATGCTGGTCAAGGTCACTTCCAGCAGATCCCGCTCTTGCTGGAGCGTCGCCTCTAGTTGTTTACGCTCGGCCACTTCGCGCTCCAGAGCTTGCACTTGCTTGAAGAGTTTATCGGTGAGCACCCGCAAGTGTTCTTTGTGAAACTCCTCAGAGGAGAAAGGTTGGGAGAGCGCCGCCACGGGGGCGAGGGCCTCAGCCACAACCCTGAGCACTACTTCGGGCTCTGCTGGTTTGGTGAGGATATGGTGCACTCCACATGCCTGCGCTAACTGCCACGCCTCTGCTTGCTGGTAGGTCGCCGTGCAGAATATGACCAACGTATGGGCAAGAGCTGGGTCTGCGCGCAGTTGGCGCACGAATTCGTAGCCGTCCATGGTCGGCATGACGAGATCGGCAATGACGAGATCGGGGCGTTCCGCCCGCACCACGTTGAGCGCTTCTGTCCCATCGACAGCTTCGAGCATGAGATAACCGGCGTACCCGAGCAGGGTAACAAGGAATTCCCGATTGGCAGAGTAATCATCCACTACCAAAATCGCTGCCATCGTTATCCCTGCTTATCCTGCGGGCCAACAAGGAACTTCTCTACTTCTTGTACAAAGGTTTCCGGAGAGAGGGGCTTGGCAATGTAACCGTCAAAGCCTGCCGCCAGCAGCCTCGCGCGATCACCAACCATGGCCAGCGCTGTAACCGCCAGAAGCGGAATCCGATGAAACTGCGGATGGCTTTTGAGCCGCCGCGCCACCTCGCGGCCATCCATCGTAGGTAATTGAATATCACAGATAATGAGATCTGGAACCTCTCGACACACTGTCTCTAGCCCTTCTTCACCATCCTGCGCGGTCAATGTTGGGTACCCGAAGGCGTTCAGCAGATACGTCATGAGGTCGAGATTTGTCGGATTATCTTCAATAATCAAAATACGCGCTGACATAGATTACTTCTCCGATAACACTAAGGTGAATGTGCTCCCTTTGCCATACTCGCTCTGGAGGGTAATCCGTCCGTTGAGCAACTGAGCTAGTCTCTGGCTGAGATGCAGCCCCAGCCCTGTGCCCTCATGCCGGTGCGTGGCTGCAATCTCGACCCGAGTAAATGCTTGAAACAATTTCTCTTGGTCTGCGGTCCGGATGCCGATGCCAGTGTCCGTGACTTTGATTTCGGTCCATACGTGTCTTCCTATTTGCTGCTGACCAAGTTTGACAACTACACCCCCTTGCTCCGTAAACTTGATGGCGTTGTTGGTAAGATTGAGGAGGATCTGGCTGAGAGCGCGACGGTCGGTCTGGACTACAAAGTCGGCGGTGGGCATCGCTACAGTAAAGGACAGACCCTTGGTTTCCGCCAGTGGGCGTAACGTCGCAGCCACTTCCTGGATGACGTTCTGGCAAGACACAGGTTCAAATTGCAGCTCCACTTTGCCTGATTCGATTTTCACCAAGTCGAGTAAATCATTGATCAGCGAGAGGAGATGTCTGGCGCTTCCTTGCACGGTCCGTAGTTGTTTTTCCTGGTCATTGGTGAGGGGGCCTGGAAGTTTCATCAGGAGCGTGCCGGTGAAGCCAATGATGGCGTTGAGCGGGGTGCGCAGCTCATGGCTCATGCTAGCCAGGAAGCGGTCTTTTGCGAGGTTCGCGTTCTCGAGTTCGATATTTTTCTCTTGCAGGGTGCGTTCGAACCGTTTGCGTTCGGTGACGTCGCGGATGGAGCTGCTCACCAACATCCCGTCTTCCGTTTCGAGCGGACTGAGACTGATCTCGACGGGGAATTCGCGCCCATTTTTGTGCAGTCCATAGAGATCGAGACCCGCGCCCATGGGCCGCACCCGGGGCTCGGTAAAGTAGCTGGTGCGGTGGCCGGGATGCTTGCCGCGAAAGCGCTCGGGCACCAGCAGCTCCACCGGCCTGCCGAGCAATTCCTGGCGGGTGTAGCCGAAGAGTCTCTCCGTCTGTGAGTTGATGAGAACAATTTCACCGTGTCGGTTGACAATCACCATGGCGTCCGGGGCGGACTCCAATAACCCGCGGAATTTCTCCTCCGCACGTTGCCGTTCGGTGACATCACGGATGGAGCTGCTTACCAACATCCCTTCTTCGGTTTCGAGCGGACTAAGACTGATCTCGACGGGAAACTCGCGCCCGTCTTTGCGTAATCCATAGAGGTCAAAGCCTGTGCCCATGGGCCGCACCCGAGGCTCGATAAAGTAACTGGTGCGGTGGCCCGGATGCTTACCGCGAAAACGCTCGGGCACTAACAGCTCCACCGGCTTGCCCAACAATTCCTGGCGGGCGTAGCCAAAGAGCTGCTCCGTCTGGGAGTTGACAAGGACAATCTCACCGCGGCGATTGACAATTACCATGGCGTCCGGGGCGGACTCCAATAACCCGCGGAATTTCTCCTCCGCCTGATTAACGCGCATCTCCTCTGCGGTGTCTTTCGAGATCAGCAAGAAGCCAATAGGTTGACCGGCGGTGCTGTAGCGGGGAGTAATGATCACGCGAGCGGTGAAGTGCTCGCCGTTCTTGCGTCTACGTTGGAGCAGTCCTTCCCACTTGCCGTCGCGGAGTGCGTGGTCCAGCATCTCGCGATTCTTGCTGGCTCGGATGTTCTCAGGTGTATGAAGGATGCTCGCATTGGCTTTGCCAATGACTTCCTCCGGTTCATAGCCGTACAGACGTCGCGCGCCTTCGTTCCAGAGCAGAATCTTTCCGTCAAGATCCTTACCGATGATGGAGTATTCAGTGGAAGATTCGAGGATATTAGTAATGAAGTCCAGCGCCTCGTGAACGTTGCCGATAATGGCCTTATCAAAGAGTCTGGTTTCCATGGTGGCATCCTCCTGAAAGCGTGCTCTCCTCGGGAAAGATCTCCCTTGTACACAAGACATTATGATATCAACAAACACCTTGGTGTTCCAAATTTTTCACTATCCGTATAGATTTACAGGGATTTTTCTTCCCGGGATTATGTGACGATCCTTCGAGAATGTGTCGCAGTTGAGCAGCGTACTCTCAAAAAGAATAAGGGCAAAAGAATGTTACCCGGGCTGTCTGGCTACGATCTCCAGCGAACGACTGGAACGTTTGCATCGTTTGTGAAATGAGGGAAGGCTGAGTTTCCGTAAGAGAGAAATGGGAGGGCTTATGCGGTTCTCAAACAAACATGTTCTTGTGACCGGCGGCGGCAGCGGCATTGGTCGTGCAACCTGCTGCGCTTTTGCGCAGGAAGGCGCCGATATCGGCATCTCCGATCTCAGCCTCGAAGGAGCAGAAGCGACTGCGCAAGAAGTAAGAAAGAGCGGCCAGAAAGCGGTCGTGCTGCAAGTGAACGTGGCTGATCCGTCTTCTGTTCAGACAATGGCGAGCCAAGCTGCCGCTGCCCTTGGTGGAATCGAGGTGCTGGTGAACTGCGCCGGAGTGCGTGAGATTATACCGTTTCTGCAGTTGCCTTTTGACGAGTGGCAGCGCGTCATTGCTATCAACCTGACTGGCACGTTTCTGTGCAGCCAAGCGATCGCGCAACTGATGGTGATGCAAGGGCAAGGGGGGAAGATCATCAATCTTGCTTCGGTTGCTGGTCTCTCTGCTGTGCCGAACCGAGCGGCGTACGTATCTTCCAAGCATGCGGTGGTCGGGCTCACGAAAGAAATGGCGCTGGAGTTGGCGGACAAGAATATCCAAGTCAACGCAGTCGCTCCGGGTGTGGTGCGTACTTCCATGACGGAGTCTTACTTCGAGAAGCCTGCAGTGATGGAACGACTGAGACAAGCGCATCCAGCTGGTCGCTGGGCCATGCCGGAAGAGATCGCTAATCTGATTCTCTATCTCGCTTCTCCGGAGGCGAATTTTATCACCGGCGCCACGTTCCCGATCGATGGCGGTTTCATGGCTGGGAAAGGGCTTTAAGCCGGTGTGACGCGAAGCGCGTTGCATGATACGTGTGATGCGTGTTGTGTGTTCTTCTTCTCCGTTGCTCGCCACGGACCGCACACCGCGCAATACTAAACCTATGGAGGAAAAAACTATGGCGGATACCAATACGATCGTACGTGAAATCGAAACTGCCTATCGGCATTACATTGACGTCTTTAATCGAGAGGACGCCGCCGGATTTGTCGGGTGTTACACGCACCCTCACACGATGTTGAGCGGCGAGCAGGGGCTGGCGGTCGTTAATACCCCAGCCGAGCATGAACGCGGGTATCTCGCGATCATGAAGACGCTCCACAAGCAAGAGTGGGGAAGGAGCGGTATCGACCGCATGCAGATTTGGCCGTTTTCTGATGCCCTGGCGCAGCTTGTTGCTGATGTAACCCGATATAAAAAAGATGGATCGATCTTAGAGAAACTCCGAGCCTGTTACATGCTTCGTCGCGAGGCGGGTACTTGGAAGATTCTCGCCTTTGGTTTAGTCGCGCAGCCGTTTTCAGGGCCAGGTCTTCCTAGACCTGAGTA
>JACXTT010001615.1_pt1 | contig 37133 bp, 30 predicted proteins | sample 9270951 | NCBI WGS metagenome assembly JACXTT01 (sample SAMN15532306, study PRJNA645909) | rock metagenome | isolation source: weathered quartz diorite | place: Puerto Rico | collected 2017-06-21
GACTGGCGCTTCACCCGCGACGACCTCGCCGCGCTGATCACACGCCTGGGAGCACACGAGCCCCAGCTTCAACTCGCCGCATGACCACCAGTGAACTTACGACCGGGGGCACTAAGGCAGGCTACGCCTGACGGTTTGTCGCCGGCTCAGCCGGGATCTCGTGGAGGATGTCTACCGTGAGCCACAACGCGATCTGCTGGCTCTACCCGCAAGCACACGGCAAGCACCCGCACGCCCAGGAGCATGAGCACAGCCACGGTTGCGTCGATCGGTCGGTCATCCGGTCGCGTGCCGGCATTAAGGCCGTGTCGTGGAGTCTCGCGATCCTGACGGTGACAGCGGTCGCGCAGAGCGCGATCTACACGAGGACGCTGAGCGTCGCGCTTCTCGCCGACCTGATCCACAACTTCGGTGACGCACTGACGGCGATCCCTCTCGGTCTAGCGTTCTTCTTGCGCAGCGCGCGAGGGGAGCGCTGGCCCGGCATCGTGGTCGTGCTGACGATCTTTGTCAGCGCCTGCGTGGCGTTCGGGCAGGCGGTCCTCCGCTTCGTCCACCCACCCGCACTCACTCTCCCATCTGTGGTGGCTCGCCGCCGCCGGCGTGATCGGCTTTGTCGGCAACGAGATCGCCGCGCAGATCCGAACCCGCGCCGGCAAGCGCCTCGCCAGTGCGGCGCTGATCGCCGACGGCAACCATGCGCGTATCGATGGCTTCGTCAGCCTCGGTGTCCTGCTCAGCGCCACAGTCGTCGGGCTTGGCGTTCCGATCGCCGACCCGATCATCGGGCTCGCGATCACGCTTCTCATCCTCCACATCACCTGGGAGAGCTGGCACACAGTACGGGCCGGCGTCTCATCGAGCGACGCAATCGACTAGCCGTGCGCCTGGCCGCCCGACCTGGGTCACCGCCAGGAAACAGACCGCGCCTGTCGAACCGCAACCCCGAGGGGGAAGGTGGGAGCGAGTAGCACTGGCCGCCAGGGCTCGACTCGCTGCGGTACCGGCCCCCTCAGAGCTTTCCGTCCTGGGAGCCGTAGAGTGCGAGCAGCGGTCGTCGGGCGACCCCCGTTTCTGCGCTGCTCTCCTCTCCCCAAGATGAGGGGGCATGGGGCGGGGACACGCAGGCGGGCGTTGGCCCCACCGGCACGACCTCGTGCGGGCGGGGCGCTTCTATCACTCGCTCCCTAGAGGACCCACCCAACCTGGTTGGTCGGCCGGCAGCGCGGTCGTGTCCCCGAGATGCGAGGTCCCGAGCCCGGGCGCGAGGAGTTCCGTCACCCGCCACCACTGACGGTCGACGTGAATCTGCGTCGTAGGTGACGGCGTACGGGTAGCGGACGCATTCCTTGTGCACCTCGCCGGGCACCCGCTGAGGCTACCCACCGATGAGGGATGGCACCCACCCGTCGGAGGGATGGCCAAAGAGTCCTGACCTCAGGACAGTGCGTTCGTGACCAGCCACGATGGATCGATGCCGCCGATCGGCACCCATGTGCAGGTGCTCCGCGATGGAGCCGAGGATGGTGTCTACCAGGCAGCGATCGTCGTCCGTCACCTCAACGATCCTGAGCTCGGCGACGTCCTCGAGCTGCGGCTGAGCGATTCCCGTCGGCTGCAGCGCACCTGGCCGACGTCGACGATCCGGCTTGCGCCCGCCGCCTAGCCCGAGGCTAGAAGCGCTCGTCGAGCCGGTAGCTGCGGGTGGTCGCGTCGCTGGGTGATCGCGTCATTCGCACCACGTGCCCTCAGGCGCTTGGAGAGATCGCCACACGTTTGTGCCGGATCGTTGACACTGCTGGTCCCGCGCCGATCTTGAACACGCACTACACGGGCACCTGCGCGCTGTTGGGGACGGCGTTTCCGTTGCGGTTTTTCAATCGGCTGGGCGCGACGGAGGTTGATCCGGACACGATCTGCAACAAGGCCGGCTACCAGGCGCTCTCATACCTGTAACAGGTTCGGGGTTCGAGCCTAAATATGGCCGCCGATGCTGATGCCGCCACCATCGTTCTCGATCATTGATAGCGGCGTCTGTTCGTTGCGACCATCGATGGAAGCTGCAACGAGCGCGGCCGTCGCCGCGACGGCGATCCGGCACGATGGTGTTTGTGAGGACGCTGGCATTCGTTTTGGTGTTGGCCGCCGGCGCTACTAGTTGCGGAGCTGCCTCGGCCGCACGCGGGCGGACGGTGCTGCTCGGTCGTTCCTGGCAGGGTCGGCCGATCGCCGCGGTCGAGGTCGGTGACCCGACCGGGAGACGCGTCCTTGTCTTCGGCTGCATCCACGGCAACGAAACAGGCGGGATACCAATCGCACGCGCACTCGAGCGCCTGGCTCCACGCCATCTCGACCTCTGGATAGTCCCCGACTTGAACCCGGATGGAGTCGCCGCCGATACGCGCCAGAACTCGCATGGCGTCGATCTGAACCGCAACTTCCCCTGGCGCTGGCGGCCACTCAGCGGCTTCTACGAGTCGGGACCTCGACCGCTGTCGGAGCGAGAGGCGCGGATCGCACACACGCTGATCCTGCGTCTGCACCCGCAGCTGACGGTCTGGTTCCACCAACACCTGGACATGGTCTGGGCCTCGGGCGGCGACCGGCGAATCGAGAAGCTGTTCGCGCGACTCTCAGGGCTCCCCTACCACCCGATGCCGCAGCTGGCCGGCAGCGCCATCTCCTGGCAAAACAACACCCTGCCCGGAACCACCGCCTTCGCGGCCGAGCTCCCCGCCGGCCAACCCACACCAGTCGAGATCGCCCGCTACGTCAAAGCAATCCTCGCAACCGCCCGCGCCTACTAAACCGCCCCAACGTGCCGAGCGCGGCTGCGGAGACCGCCACGCTTTCGTTCCGGGCAGGGGGCGGAGACGATTCCTCGTCAAGAAAAAGCACCCAGTCGAGCCAATCGTCGCCAAGTGGTGCCACCTGCGCGATGCCGAGCCTGCAGCGCTTGCTCGCAATGGTGAAGTCAGCGAGAACGCGCAGGCACGTGAGCTTGAGCAGAAGGTCGCGAGGATCCTGGTCGAGGTCGGAGAGATACCTGACGGCGTGAAGGGCAGGCCGCAGAGGGCGAGCGCGGACGGACACAACTGGGAGCGCCGACGCGGCTTGCAGGTGGTCGGGAATCAGCGGGGCGATGCCCGGCACCGACCCGATGCGCGCGCTGCTTGCGAAAGAGAGCCGGCGACGGCGACTGAGCGGATAGCCGAGCTCGCGCAGCGGATGCCAGGTCGGTCCAGGCGGAGACCGGGACGTCCCACCATTCCAGGAAGGGAGTCCCGTGCCCGCCTGGACACTCGGACGCTACGCCCTTGACTGCGCCCGCCACAAGCGTCCAACGGTCCGAGGAGCGGCCACGGTAGAAGACTCCCGTCGCCGTGCGATGCGTCTGTGGTGCGACCTTCACACTGCTGCTCGGCGCGTGCGGGAGCACCGTAAAAGCGGTAAGGCGCTACGCTGCGCACGACTGCCGCTCCCGGCGAGCCCCGGGTGAGGGTGATGGGAGTCGATGCGCCGCTGGTGGCTTGCGAGGTACTCGCTGGAGGAGATCCGGGAGCCCGCGGCGGGACTGCGGCTGAGCTGATCGTTAGACGCGGCCGACGGAGTCCGACCTCCCAAGAGGCGTTCGGACTCCGCGGCCTCATCGCAAGAGCGGCGGCGGAGGGGCGATTTACTACCAGCGGGTGGGAGACGTTGTCCTCAGCGCGCTGCTCTACGCCATCGTGCGCCCTGGATCAATGGTGAATGTCAGTACTCCACAGGGGTCGCCACAAGCATTCCGCAATTTCCGTGATCTGCGAGCGGACTGTCCACACTCATTCCACAGATCGCCTATCGAATCCCGTGGCTCGGCGTCGGAGATAGCGGGCAGGGTGAGCGTTAGCAGCCCAGGGGGACGCTCACCCTGCGGCTTCACTCTGTCACGCGAGCGGCAGGGATCGTCGCTCGTCCGAGCCCCCCGGACGGGGCAGCGACTTCGGCGCCGGGGCGAGTACAACGTGACCGTGGCTGCGCTCATCGACTTGTTCGCTGGTTCCTCGGCTGGCGCCCCGAGCCGCAGCCTGTGTCGGTCGCTCGACCGTAACCTCGCGCTGGCCGAGGAATCACTCGCTGGGGGGCAGGCTCCGCACGTCGACCTGCTGACGAACTCATCCAATGGAATCCGCGGCCTACTCCAGGTGGTGGCTGCGCCCGTCTATCGCTGTTTCTGCGAGTAGCCGATCGGGGGCGGGGCGGGCGTGATCGCTGCGCCGCCGCTCGCCCCGGACGAGCGGCCTTCCGAGCCTCCGTTGCAGCTGTTCAGGCCGCCCGAGCGCTTCCACGCATGCGTGTGCCGGCCAGTTACCGGCTCGACGAGCGCCTCTAGGCGGCGGACGCGAGCCCGATCGTGGACGTCGGCCAGGTGCGTCAGTTGGCGTTCGTTTCCGCGATAGAGAATTGCGGAATCGGGGACCTTCTCGGGGACTTTCGACCTCCTCGCTCAAGCTGACATGACGCTGCGGCAGGAACGAGAAGGTGCTAGTGCTGCTCAAGCTGACATGACGCAGCGGAAGGCACGACCCTTACGTCATGAACAGTCGGTGCCCGAGGCTGTCGTGTGCAAGAGCGTGCAGTTCCAGCTCGGGCGCAGTTGAGCGCATCTCGTCCGATGCGAGCGCGAGCGCGGCGTCCGCACTCGCCTCGACCGCCAGGGCGAGCCTTGCCAAGAGCACTTGCGCACGGTTCGCCTGCAACAGCCCGAGCCGGACTGCAGCCGAGAGCAGGGCCGCGGCAGCGCTGCGCAGCTCGACGAGAACCGCCTCCTCGATGTCCAGCCCGAGGGCCTGCGCGAGCGCCCCCTCGACGACGGCGAGGTTGGCATCGGTCTTGCCTAAGCGGGCGAGGGTGCTGAACACCTGGAAGAGAGACGCGTCCGTGAGTTCGGCACCGAGCGCGGCGAGACGTCGACCGCACGTGGTCGACGCGATCCGCGCGGCCGGTGCGAGCTTCCGCGCGGTCACGAGCCGGTCGAGCTCGACGAGCGCTGCGATGTCGCACGCGCGGTACGCGCAGGCGAGCGCAACGCCGTCGAGCGGCCCTGCGGCCGAGACGACGAGCGTCTCGGCCAGCTCGTAGAGCTCCTGCTCGCCGAGCGCTCCCGCCCGCGTCAGCGACTCGAGGCCGCCCGAATGCGCGAATCGGCCGATCGGCAGCGCGCTGTCGGCCAGCTGCAGCGCGGCGAGGAAGGCGCTCAATGCACGTGCCCATGTGCGAGGGGATGCTCCCGGCCGAGCGGCACATCGGAAACGCTCAGCTCGACGGCGCCGAGGTCGAGTGCGCGGACAGTCTGCTCTGCAATCTCGCGACTCGTCGTGATCGGCACGCGGATCTCGTCTCCCACCACCTCGACCGGCACGTGTTGATTACCGAAGGCGTGACCCAGGCGAACCGCGCGGGCGACCAGGTCCGGCCCGGGTGCCAGCCTCATCACCAGCGCCGGCTCGGGAGTGCGCTCGACGACGACGATGACCTCGCCGTCGTCCGAAAGGACGGCGCCGTCCCGGAGATAGGCCGTGCGTTCGAGGTCGACGGCGACGTCGGTACCGGCGTCGGTGGTCAGCCGTTGTCGCCGCTTGGCCGCCGCGGACGAGTTGACCGGGAGCCGCTCGATTCTGCGTCTGGCGAAGCGCGGCTCGCCGACGTCCCCCAGGATCTCCTGCACGAGCAGCATCATTTCCGCACGCGCGGCGCGGGGCTGCCGAGCAGTGCCTCCCGAGCGGCGCTCCACGCGATGTGAAGCGTCCGCGCAGCCGCCGTCGAGGAAGTCGCGAGCACCCGCACGACCACCCCGCAGTCATTGGGCAGACCGCCGGCGGCTGCAACCGCGCCGGGTACGCCGAGCACGGTGTTGGCCACGCGCTCCACGAGCTCGGGACGACCAGGCGCGACGGCGAGCAGCGTCGCGAAGTAGGGGAAGGCTCCGAGCATTCCCCGGCGAGCCGGTGAGTAGCACTGCGGCTCGAGCAGGATCGTGTCGGCGCAGAGCTCGCTCCCGTCAGCCACGACGCGCGTCGAGAGGAGAAGACGGTCGAACGCGAAGCGCTCCCCACGTGCCAGTCGACCTGGCGCCACCGTCTCGGCGGCGATCAAGGCGGCGCCGGGAGCGAGCTCTGCCTCGATTCGCTGCTCGAACGACGAGCCCGCCTGGGGGATCACCAACTCCGGCAGCAGTTCGACGTACGCGTCGCGCTCGAGGATCAGCCGAACGTCCTGCCGGGCGCCGTCCCGGCCCATGCGCAGGAGCCTGGTCGCCGACGGTGTCGTCATGTGCACCCGTGCCTCCGGTCCCGCCTCGAGGCGGACGTCGAGACGGTCGCCGTCGAACACGCCGCCGGACGGATTCTGGACGTACACGAATGCCATTCCGGGCTCGCGCGGGTCGAGGTACAGCGGCGCCGTCATGTGCAGCGGGAAGCGCTGCGCCCGCAGCACGATCTGTGTCGCGCCGCTGCGTCCCCGTTCGAGCCGGAGATCGATGAGCCCGGACGACGCTGCCGCGTCCGCCGCCCACGTGGGCACGACGGCGGTCAACTCCTCACGCGCGTACGAAGGTGCGGTCGAAGAGCACCTGGCGACACAGGTGGTCGTAGACCGGCCGGGCGCCGCCGACCGAGCGGAGATCGGTGAACAGCGACGGTCGCCCCGGTCGGACGACAGCGACGTCGGCCTCCATACGTCCGACATCGGCACCCACGTGCGGCGCCAGATCGAGCTTGTTCACGACGAGCAGGTCGGTCTGGACGATGCCGAGACCACGCTTGCGTGGGATGTCGTCTCCAGCGGCGCAGTCGATCACGAAGATCCAGTGGTCCACGAGCTCGGCGCTGAAGGTGGAGGCGAGATTGTCGCCACCGCTCTCGATCAGAATGAGATCCGGTGCGTGGTCGTGCTCGAGTCGCTCCGCGGCGTCGATATTCATCGAGGGGTCTTCGCGGATCGCCGTGTGCGGGCAGGCGCCCGTCTCGACTCCCACGACCAGCTCGGGTGAGATCAGCCCGCCGGCCCGCAGACGCTCGGCGTCCTCCACCGTCACGAGGTCGTTCGTGATGACGGCCACCTTCAACCCGTCCGCGTGGAGCAGAGGCAGCAGCCGCTCGATCAGCCGCGTCTTGCCCGAGCCGACGGGCCCGCCGATGCCGACACGCGGTGGTGGTCTCACTTGAGCACGTAGAGGGGCCCGAGTGGAACGCGCTCGAGGGGCTCGCACGTGCAGAGCTCGCCGTCGACTTCGACGCGGTAGGTCTCGGGGTCGACGGTGATCACCGGCAAGGCGTCGTTCCAGAGCATGTCGCGCTTGGTCAGGGCCCGCGTGTTGCGAACGGGGACGCAACGGGTTCGGAGACCGAGACGTTCGGGGACTCCGGCGTCGAGTGCTGCCTGCGCCATGAATGTGAGTGAGAGGGCCTCGCGCGCGCGGCCGAAGGCGCCCCACTGCGGGCGGTAGAGGAGCGGCTCGCACGTCATCAGGGATGCGTTCGACTCGCCCATCACCGACCACGTCGGAAAGCCTCCCTTGAAGACGACCTCGGGCTTGATGCCGAAGAACTTCGGTTCCCAGAGAACGATGTCCGCCAACTTGCCAGGCTCGAGCGAGCCGACGTACGGGTCGACCCCGTAGATGCGAGCCGGGTTGATGGTCAGCTTGGCGATGTACCGCTTGATGCGGGTGTTGTCGTTGCCGGAGCCCTCGTCCTCGGGTAGCGAGCCTCGCTCGCCCTTCATGTGGGCCGCGACCTGCCAGGTGCGCGCGATCGTCTCGCCGATCCGGCCCATGCCCTGCGAGTCGGAGCCCATGGCGCTGATCGCGCCGAGATCGTGAAGGACGTCCTCCGCTGCGATCGTCTCGCGGCGGATGCGCGATTCGGCGAAGGCGACGTCCTCGGGCACACGGGGGTTGAGGTGGTGGCAGACCATCACCATGTCCAGGTGCTCGTCGAACGTGTTGCGCGTATAGGGGTTCGTCGGGTTGGTCGAAGACGGGAGGCAGTTCGGTTCGCCCGCGACGCGGATGATGTCCGGGGCATGTCCGCCGCCGGCGCCTTCCGAGTGATACGTGTGGATCGTCCGACCGTCGATCGCCCGCAGCGTGTGTTCGAAGAACCCGGACTCGTTGAGGGTGTCGGTGTGGATCTGGACCTGCACGCCGAACTCGTCGGCGGCAACGAGCGAGGCGCGGATGACGGCAGGCATAGCGCCCCAGTCCTCGTGGATCTTGAGCCCGAAGGCTCCGTGACGGATCTGTTCGAGCAGTGGCTCGACGGCATACGCGCTGCCTTTGCCGAGGAAACCGAAGTTGATCGGGAACGCCTCGGCCGCCTGCAGCATCCGCGCCAGGTTGACCGTTCCGGAGGAGCAGATGCCGACCGTGACGGGCCCAAGGCCACCCCCGAGCATGGTGGTCACGCCGCTCGCGATCGCTTCGGCGCACAGGCCGGCGCTGTCGAAGTGGACGTGGACGTCGATCGCGCCCGGAGTGGCGATCATTCCCTCTCCCGCCCGCACGTCGGTGTTCGCTCCGACGACGAGGCGCGGGTCGACGCCGTCCATCGTCTGGGGGTTACCAGCCTTGCCGACCCCCGCGATGAGGCCGTCCTTGATCCCGATGTCCGCCTTGACGATCCCGAGCACAGGATCGACGACGAGCGCGTTCGTGATCACGAAGTCGAGCGCTCCTTGCGCTGCCGTGGCTGCGCCGTGCATCCCCAGCCCGTCGCGGAGCGTCTTGCCTCCCCCGAAGACGCACTCGTCGCCGTGCACCAGCAGGTCGCTCTCGACCTCCGCCCAGAGATCTGTGTCGCCGAGGCGAACACGGTCGCCCACGGTCGGGCCGAACAGCTCGACATACTCGCGGCGGCTGACGCGTCGCCCCATCAGCTGGAGTCCCTGTAGCCGCCGTCACGCATACGGTCGAGGGCTGATTCGCGGTCGGCGCCGGCGGTGAGCAGGTTCAGGCCCTGGAGCTCGCGGTCGCCGCCGAACGCGACGAGGTCGACCTCCTTCTCCTGACCGGGCTCGAAGCGGACCGCCGTTCCCGCTGGAATGTCGAGCCTCATACCGAAGCTCGCACCGCGATCGAACTCGAGCTCGGGATTGGTCTCGAAGAAGTGATAGTGCGAGCCGACCTGGATGGGCCGATCGCCGACATTGCACACCATCAGCGTGACCGTCTCACGTCCCTCGTTGAGGACGATGTCGCCCTCGCCGAGTCGGATCTCACCGGGCTCGACTCCGCCCGGCGATTCCTTGCCAGGGCGGATGGGATCGTGAACCGTCACCAGCTTCTGCCCGTCGGGGAACATGGCTTCGACCTGTAGCACCGAGATGAGCGTCGAGACGCCCGGAAGGACGTCGTCCTCGGTGAGGATGTCCGCACCGAAGCTCATCAGCTCAGCGACGGAGCGGCCATCGCGAGCGCCTTCGAGGATCTCGTCCGCGATGAGAGCGCGAGCCTCGGGGTAGTTGAGCCGCAATCCGCGCGCTCGACGCTTTCGCGCAAGCTCGGCGGCGAGATACACGAGCAGTCTGTCCTGTTCCTTAGGCGAGAGGTGCATGAGCGCTTCCCATGGTCCGAGGCGAGTCGAGTCACCTTCGCGTGGCTCTGGGGCGCGCCCGCACGACGGCGGACACATCGTCCAAGACTTCCCGCAGGGCCTCGCTCAACATCGTGATTTCGTCTTCCGCGATCACAAACGGCGGTGAGATCTGAAGTGTCCTCCCCAGCAGGTTCCGAACCAACACCCTTCTCTCCCGCGCACCCCGGATCACTCTCTCGACGAGATCAGGGACGTCCGCCCGCGTCGCGCTATCGAGCTCGACTCCTCCGAGTAGACCAATCGTCCGCACGTCCTCGACCAGTTCGTGATCCTTCAGCTCCCCGAGCGACTCGGCAAGCACCGGCTCCAGCGCCTGAACCCGTTCAACCAACGCCTCGCGCTCCAGTAGACCCAGATTCGCGAGCGCCACCGCGCAGGCGGTGGGGTGACCGGAATACGTATAGCCGTGGCGGACGGCACCGACACCCGGGCGCCAGAGCGCCTCGCGCACACGCGGACCTGCCAGCACAACGCCAAGCGGGACATACCCGGACGAGATCCCCTTCGCGCCGCACAGGAGATCGGGTTGGATCCCGAAACGGGTAGAGCCGAACGGCGTGCCGAGCCGCCCGAAGCCGGTGATCACCTCATCTGCGATCAGCAGCACGTCGTGCTCACGACACAACGCCTGAATCCCTTCCCAGTAGCCGTCCACGGGCGGGTAGACGCCGGCAGCCCCACGTACAGGCTCACCGATGAACGCCGCGACCTGGCCAGGGTGCCTCTCCAGCGCATCCGCAAACGCCTCCACGCTGTCCGGGTCGACGTGGATCACGTCCTCCACGAGCGGACCCCACCCGGTGCGGTTCAGTTGGATTCCGGCGAGGCTCGTGCCAAACGCCGCCATGCCGTGATAGGCGCCTTCTCGGGCGACGATCAGGCGACGGTTCTCGCCCAGCACGGACCAATGGAGCCGAGCGAGCTTCGTCGCCGTCTCCACAGCCTCGGAGCCGCCGCTCGTGAAGAACACCGCGCTGTCACGACCGGTCGGTGCGGTCTGCGCAAGCCGGTCCGCCAGCGCACGCGCCGGCTCGTTGGTGAACACGTCGAACGTGTGGTAGGCGGCGAGACGGCGCATCTGGACCGCCGCCGCCTCGGCCAGCTCGACACGACCGTGACCAACGTTGCAGTACCACAGGCTGGCGGTGGCGTCGAGATACCTTCGACCCTGGTCGTCGGTCACCCAGCAGCCGTCGCCTTCGACGATCGTCACCTCGTTGCCACGGACCCGATCCAGATCGGCGAACGGATGCCAGAGATGCATGCCCGTCATGTGGCGCCGACACCCGCGGCGGCCGTGTCGGCAGCGATGGCGGCCTGCACGAGCTCGATCAGCGGCTTCCGGGGGACGCAGTTCTCGACCGCAAACGAGCTGATGACCTCGTCGATGGCCGGGATGCTCAAACCGCGGAAGCATTCGGCGTAGTCGCGGACCAACGGCTCGCCGAACAGGATCTGGCGAACGAGCCGGTTGACCCAGCCGTCGGGATTCGGGTGTTCGGGGAACTCGTGACGTACGAGCGCTTTCAGCGGCTCGATCACGTCCCGGATCTCCCGTTCGTCACCCCACGCGTCAGTCGCGAGGCGGGCTTTCTTCGCCCGCACCGGGGCGGTGAGGCGACGATAGGGAGAGTCCGCCGCCAGCTCCATCACACCGTGGACGCCGACGTCCTTCCAGTTCCAGAGCGACCAGTTGGCGTCGTGCTCGACGTAGATGTCCAATTGGTCTCGCAGCACGCGGTACCTGTTTTCGTTGAACGCCTCGTCGTCCGTGTAGATCGGACCGAACTCGACGATCCAGATCGGCGTATCGGTGCTCCTCGCCTGCTCCGTGATCTGCAGGAACCGCTGCTCGAGCACGGACCGGTCGTAGTGAACTCCGGCCGATTCGCCCGGATACGGTCCGCCGACAACAGTGCCGGGCACGGCGAAATCGAACGCGATGAATGCCGTGTTCGGGCGCGGCTCTGTATAGAAGGCCCATTCGGATCCGAACTCGTTTCCCTTGAGAAAGAGGATGTGATCGGCGTCGATGTCTCTGATTGCGTCCAGCAGCTTCGGGAAGAACCTCGCGATGTGCCGCCCCGTAGGGTCTCCGGGTTCCTGGAGCGGCTCGTAGCCGGCCACCCAGGGATTGGAGCGGTAGCGTGCGGCGATGGCTCGCCAGATGTTCAGCACGCGTTCTTCGAAATGCGGGTGGCCCCAGAAGCCGGCCCGGTGGGTCGCATTGTCAGAGTGCCAGAAGCCGTTCTGAGAGCCGGGAAGCACGTGGAGGTCGATCAGGGTGTAGAGGCCGAGGCGCGCACAGCTGTCGATGGCCCGGTCCAGTGCGGCGAATCCGGATTCCTTGAGCTCGAAGGGAGCGGCATCGTCCTCGAGCCGCCGGTAGTGGATCGGAATCCGGACGACGTTGAACCCTATTCGAGCCATTGCCGCGGCATCCGCATCCGTGAAGAACACATCCGTGAATCGCTCGAAGAAGTGGTCGGCCACGCTCTCGCCAAGCACGTCGCCGAGGGCACTGCGCACAAGCGCCTCGGTGCCGGGGAAGCCGAGGATGTAGTTCTCCAGGTTCAGCCATCCGCCGAGCCCGATGCCGTGCAGCTTGACCTGGCCGCCCGCACGGGTGGTGAACTGGTTTCCCTCGGTTTGCAGGAAAGCGTCGTCAGGCATGGCTGGGCTCCTGGTGTTGGGCGTTTGAGGTCGGGACCGGGGAAGGGCGTGGAAGGCCGAGCGCCGCGAGGGCGTCGGCATGGATGATCTGCTCGATCAGCTCAGGCGGCACACGGGGTAGGCTCGTGCCTTCCAGGATCGCGTTCACTCCGCGGAGCCCGTCGATCGTTTCGCCGGGCGTCGCCAGTGGGAAATCCGACCCGAGCAACAGCTTGTGGGTCACCCCCCATTCCGTCGCGACGCGCAGCGCCTCGTACAGCGACCACGGGCGAAACACCAACGCGGACACGTCCGCGTACAGGTTGGGATGCTTGCGAATGGTCACGATCGTGTCCTTCTGCCACGGGTGCCCCATGTGAGCCAGCACCACGCGCAGGGCCGGATGCGCGATGGCGATCTCGTCCATCAGCAACGGATGCGTGAAGCGCAGCTCCGCCTCTCGAATCGGCGAGGCACCCTGATGGATCATGATCGGGAGCTGAAGCTCCGACGCGAGCGCGAACAGTCTGTGCGCGCGCTCGCCGAGAGGGTCGAACCGCTGGTAGTTCGGGGCGAGCTTGATCCCCACCAGGCCAAGCTCGAACCGGCAGCGCTCCACGTCGTCGAGGCAGTCCGGCGCGTTCGGATCCACCGACATGAACCCGATCCGGCGATCCGGGGCAGCCGCGACGAACTCGGCGGTCGACTCGTTGATCCGCGCCGGATCGGACGGGATCCCAGTCTTGCCCACGGGATCGTCGACGGCGATGTTGAACGCGATCGTGAGGTCGGCCGCAGAGCACGCCTGGTCGTAGTCGTCCCACGAGTTGCTCGCGACGACCGCGCGATCGGGACGCCAAGCCTGGTTGACGACCTGCTCGTCAGGCGGCACCGCGGAGCGATGGGACGGCGTGTGGGTGTGCACGTCGACGATCACGCAGGGCCTCCGGAGATGTAACCGTCGACCGGGATCCGCATGACGTCGCCGTGCCAGGCGGCTTCGAGGATCGCCATCGCGCCATCATGGTCGAGCGGCCGCGGGTTGTTGCTGACAAGACGCGTGATGCCGAGCGCCTGATCGGCAATCGCCGGCAGCTCCTCACGCGAGAGACCCAGCTCAGCGAGTGAGGCCGGAAGGCCGATCTCCCGCACGAGGCGAACGACCGCGTCGATCGCGGCGTCTGCATTGTGCTCGTCACAGCCCATCGCTTTGGCTATCTCCGTGAGCTCGGCAGCCCGTACGCCACGATGGAACCGCATCACATACGGGAGGAGCATGCCGACGCCGAGGCCGTGCGGCGTCTTGGTGCGGGCTCCGATCGGATACTGGAGCGCGTGGGCGGCGGCGGTCCCCGCCGTTCCGAACGCGAGGGCGGCGCACATGCTGCCTTCGAGGACGGACGATCGCGCGCTCGGCGAGTCGTCGATGGCTTCCCGGAGACGCGGTGCGATCCGGCTCACAGCGGTGAGAGCGAGTGGATCCGAGAGCAGGTTCTTCCCCACGAACACCCGGTCCTGTACGGCCTCCCAGCTGGAGCGCGGCATCGCCGTGAACGCCTCGATCGCGTGGGCAAGCGCGTCGATCCCGGCATGCGCGGTCACCGTCGGCGGTGCTCCGAGCGTGAGCGCCGGATCGCAAACGGCCGCGCGAGGAATGAGGAACTCGCTCGAAATGCCGACCTTCATCGCCTGTCGCGGATCGGAGACGACCGCCACCGGTGTGATCTCGGAGCCGGTTCCGGCGGTTGTCGGCACCCCGATCACGGGAAGGGGTCGATGGGGCACTCTCCGCTCGCCGTAGTAGTCCTCGAACTGATCGCCGGCGGTCAATCCGAGCGCCACGAGCTTGGCAAGATCGAGACAACTCCCTCCTCCCACACCGACGAGGCACTCGGGTCTTCGTGGCCGTGCGTCACTGACGGCACGCACCGCTGTCTCCAGCGGCAACTCGGGAACCGCGGCATCGAGAACGCTCACCGTCAGACCGGCACTGCGCAGCACGTCCACCACGTGGGCGACGTGCGGGCCGGCGGCGAGAACAGGATCGGTGCAGACGAGAATCCGTTGCCCGAACTGTGCGGCGATACGGCCGAGCGCCGATGAGACCCCGTTGCCGAACAGCACGACCTCAGGGCACCTGAGGACGCCGATCCCCGCGGTCACGCCCCGGCGAGCCTCATGAGACTCGCGGCCGCTCGCCACCCCGGCAGTCACGAACCGTAGTAGTGGTAGACGCTGCGAAGCTGGGTGTAACGGAGGACTCCGCCACGCACGACTTTCCCTCTGATCCCGGCGGGCAGGCGACCCCATTCACGTTGAGCCGAACGCGCGGCCGCCAGCGCGGAGTCGACATCGTCGGCCGTCGCGCTCGGAACGCTTGCGATCTCCTCCTCGGTCGCGGGATTGACCACGGCATGTGCGGTGCCCGAAGGCTCGCGCCAGCGCCCGTCGACGTAGAGGCCCGCCTCGAGTGCCGCGCTCGGCAATGGCGTCGTCACGGACGACCCCCCCGGGAACCGCGGCGCTTCGGAGCGAGCCGTGCACACCGACCACTATCGCGATGTATCGCGCGCCTCCTCGCCGAGCGGCGCGATCTCGAGCTCACGGTCGCGCCTTGGGGCCGCGAGGAACCTACCAAACAAAGGTCGACCGGTCAACCCCCTGAATCGGATAGGCTCCGCGCGATGACGGACGTCACGCTCGAGCCGTCCCTCGCAGCGCCTCATCGTTCCCGCGGCGTCGTTCGGTTCCTGGTGCGGCGAATCGCAGCCGCAGTCGCCGTCCTCTTCGTCGTCTCGATGCTCGTGTTCGCCGGTACCGAGGTGCTTCCCGGCGATGCGGCTCAGGCCATCCTGGGACGGAACGCCACGCCCGAGTCGATCGCCCAGGTCCGGCATCAACTCGGGCTGAATCGACCCGCGACGACCCGTTACCTCGACTGGCTCTCGCACATGGCTCGCGGCGATCTGGGCATTTCGGCAAGCCAGACCCTCGCATCCGGAGCAGAGGCGCCGATCTGGCCACTGACCAAGGGCCCGCTCGGGAATTCGTGCCTGCTCGCGGGCCTGACCGTTCTCCTCCTTGTTCCGATGGGGCTCGGGCTCGGGGTGTTCGCCGCCACCCGCGCCGGCAAGCCCGTCGATCACGCGATCACCGTGTCGTCGCTGGCGGCGATCTCCCTTCCCGAATTCGTCGTTGGCCCACTGCTGATCCTGATCTTCGCGGTGTGGCTCAACTGGCTTCCGGGAGTCTCGCTCGTCCCGAGCGGAACGAGCGTCTTCTCGAACCCGAAGATTCTCGTGCTCCCGGTGGCGACGCTGCTCGCCGTGTCGCTGGCCTGGACCGTCCGCATGGTGCGGGCCGGCATGCTGGACGTGCTCCGGTCCGAGTACGTCGTGATGGCGCGCCTGAACGGACTCCGCGAAGGAAAGGTGGTCCGACGGTACGCCCTGCGCAATGCGCTCGCGCCGACGATTCAGGTGATCGCGTTGAACGTCCAGTGGCTGATCGGGGGCGTGATCGTCACGGAAACGGTCTTCGGCTATCCGGGGATCGGTCAGGAGCTGGTGCAGGTCGTAGCCAGCCGCGACATTCCCTTCGTCCAGGCCGTTTGCATGATCCTCGCGACGTTCTACTTGCTGATCAACATCGCTGCGGACTTGCTTGTCGTGTTCGTGGTGCCCAAGCTGCGGACCGCCTTGTGATGGACGTCGCGACGTACACCGCGGGTCGCGCCCGGTTGCGCCGCACCTTCCGATTCGCACGCCAGCCGAGTGCCCGAGTAGGACTTGGCGTCGGCTGTCTGATCGTGCTGCTGGCGCTGATCGGACCGCTGTTTGCACCACACTCGCCGGCGCAGCCGGTCAGCTATCCGTTCGCCGGCCCGAGCTCCCAAGCCCTTCTCGGCACCGACGTCGTCGGTCGCGACGTCCTCTCGCGGCTTCTCTGGGGCGGGCGCAGCCTGCTGCTGCTTTCCGTCACCGCGACGTTCATTGCCTATTGCGCAGGACTGACGGTGGGCCTCACCGCCGGCTACGTCCGCTCGCTCGACGGGATCCTGATGCGGGTGGTCGATGTGATCCTCGCCTTTCCCGCGCTCCTGTTCCTCCTCGTGCTCGCGACCGGAGCTGCGCATTCGCGGGTCGCTCTGGTCCTCGGTGTTGCAACGGTGCACCTTCCCGGTATCGCGCGAATCGTGCGCGCCGCAACCTTGGAGGTATCCGTCAAGGGGTACGTCGAAGCCGCCGTGATTCGCGGTGAGCGTACGGTCGCGCTGCTCTGGCACGAGGTTCTTCCCAATATCCTGAGCCCGGTCCTGGCCGACGTCGGGATTCGTTTTTCCGGTTCGATCCTCCTCATCGCCTCGGTCAACTACCTCGGCCTCGGACTGGAGCCCCCCGCCGCCGACTGGGCGCTGATGATCTCCGAAAACCGAGTCGGGATCACGCTCCAACCATGGGTGATCCTCGCACCGGCGCTCCTCCTCGCAGCGCTCACGATCTCCGTGAACCTCGTTGCCGACGCTATCGCCCACAGCATGGGCAGATCCACCGACGACGCCCGGCTCACACGATGACGATCCCAGCGCGTGACCTCGCGACGGCGGTGCTCGAAGTCGACTCGCTTCGCATGGAGCTCGTGAACGGAGCACCGATCATCGAGGACTTCTCGCTGACCCTGAACCGCGGCGAGATCCTGGGACTTGTCGGGGAATCCGGTAGCGGCAAGACGACCGCCGGCCTGGCGTTGCTGGGGTACGCGCGGCCGGGGGTCCGCCGTGCCTCGGGCAGGATCACGGTCGGCGGCCACAACATCACCGTGCTGCGCGAGGCGAAGCTCCGGCCCCTCCGCGGGCAGGTCATGTCGTACATCCCGCAGGAGCCGGGACCGTCGCTCAACCCGTCGTTGAGAATCGCCGCCGCCATCGACGACATCGCGGGCGCCCACCTCGCAGAGCGGCCTCACGTGGACCACGTCACCGACGTCCTGGCGCGGGTCGGTCTTCCAGCCGGCCGGAACTTCCGCCGCCGGTTCCCGCACCAGCTCTCAGGCGGTCAGCAGCAGCGCGTCGCGATCGCGATGTCGCTCGTCTGCGAGCCGGCGCTGGTCGTGCTCGATGAGCCGACGACCGGCCTCGACGTCGTGACCCAGAAGCGCATCCTCGACGAGGTCGCGCGGCTCCGTCGTGAGGCCGGGCTCGCGATCGTCTACATCTCCCATGACCTTGCGGTCGTCGCCTCCATCGCCGACAGGGTCGCGGTGATGTACGCGGGGCAGATCGTCGAAGAAGGGCCGACCGCGATCGTGCTCTCCGAGCCGAAGCACCCCTACACGAGCGGTCTGCTGAGCTCGATTCCGGACCACCTCAAACCGAGGCGCCCGACGAGCATGCCGGGTGCCGCCGTCGCTGCCGGAGAACGGCCGCCGGGGTGCGCGTTTGCTCCCCGGTGCCCGCAGCGAGTCTCGCGCTGCGACACCGAGATGCCATCGATCACATCCGTCACGGCAAGGCACGGCGTGCGCTGCTTCGAATGGGAGCGCACCCCTGCTCCCCGCCGCGGAGAGCCGATCGAAGCGCGCGCAGCCACGGAGACCCCAACGCCGGTCCTGTCCGTTCAGTCGTTGCGTGCTGTCCATCGCAGCCGCCAGGGCACCGTCGTCGCGGCAGACAACGTATCGTTCTCGGTGGCCGGAGGTGAATGCGTCGCGCTCGTTGGCGAGTCGGGCAGCGGCAAGACGACCATCGCGCGGTGCATCGTCGGGCTTCATGCGCCCGCCGCCGGGGAGATTCTGCTCGACGGCGAACCGCTCAGGCCGCTGGCCCGACAGAGGTCGAGAGGCACGCGGCGCAAGTGCCAGATCGTGTTTCAGAATCCGTACGAGTCGCTCAACCCGCGGCATCGGATCGACTACGCGATCGGACGGACGGCCCGGATCCTCCGCGGTCTGACAGAGCGGGAGGTCGCGCAGGAGGTGTCGCGCCTCCTCGAGCTGGTTCGACTCCCGCGTGCCGTCGCCGACCGCTTTCCTGCGGAGCTGTCGGGCGGCGAACGCCAGCGCGTTGCGATCGCTCGCGCCCTCGCGGCCGGCCCCTCATTGCTCGTTTGCGACGAGGTGACCTCCGCCCTCGACGTATCCGTGCAGGCGGCCGTTCTCGAGCTGCTCGGAAGCCTGCTCGCCGGAGGCGATCTCGCGCTGCTCGTCATCTCCCATGATCTTGGTGTGGTGGCGAGCATCGCCGATCGCATGCTGATCCTCGAGCGCGGCTTGATCTGCGAGGAGGGTGAGCCGGGACCGCTCCTCCGAGACCCGCAGCACCCGTACACGGCTCAGCTGGTCGAGGCTGCGCCGAGGCTCCAGGGCGGGGAGGCCGGAACCTCCGAGGGCTCGCCGGCGCCGCCCGGGCCGTAGAGGCGAAGTGCGCGCCCCGGTCTCCGGAGGGCGCGCTGGAGCCCCGTAATCGGCGAGCTGGTCGAGGGGTTGACCGGTCTACCACTGCGTGGTAGCTTGCCCGCGAAGCGCAGCAACCCCCGGCCCCCACGGCCGCGCTTGCGGCGATTCGCGGTTTTGTGACCTGCCAACCTTCCGACGAGAAAAGGGAGTGGTGTCACATGAGCCCACGTGACCGCACACCGACTGAGCCACTCGGGTCGGGCGGCGCCCTGGAGCAGGGGCTGTCGCGCCGAGATCTCCTCAAAGGCGCAGCAGCGTTCGGTGCTGCCGGCGTCCTCGGGTGGGGACCTCTCGCCGGCGAGGCAGCCGCAGCCGCAGCGCCGAAGCGGGGTGGTCTGCTCAGGCTTGCCATGATCGGGGGTGGCCAAGCGGAGAGCTTCGATCCGGGCAAAGTCGGTCTCTCCGCCGACGCGGGTGCCGCACGCGCCGCAAACCTCTACGACACCCTGACGTTCCTCAAGCCCGATCTCACCGGGTACACGCTCGGGCTGGCGGAATCGATCGAGCCCGACAATGCCAAGTTGACATCGTGGACGATCCGCCTCAAGTCGGGGATCACGTTCCACGACGGCTCTCCGCTCACTGCGGACGACGTCATCTACACGATCCGCCGCGCGGCAAGCGATCCGTCAAACGGTGCCTGGGTGTTCACCCGGTCGTTCAACGCCAAGGGAATCAAGAAGCTCGACCCGCTCACGCTGCGCCTCCCACTCAAGCGGCCGCTCGCCGACCTGCGGGCGTTCCTGTTCCCTGCCGGAGGATTGGCGATCGTCAAGAACGGCGAGAAGGACTTCCTCCATCCCGTCGGTACCGGGCCGTTCATGTTCAAGTCGTTCCATGTCGGCGTTTCCAGCCGAATGGTGCGAAACCCGAACTACTGGCAGACCGGCAAGCCCTATGTGGACGAGCTGGAGATCAACTCGGTGATGGACGCCAATGCCCGCTTCACGGCGCTGCAAAGCGGCGTCGTCGACGGGTGCAGCTTCGTGCCGTTCCCGCAGGCGAGAGCCCTGTTGCGGGGACAGAACCCGACGGAGGGCATCCACTCGGTGCGCGGCGGAGCCATGAACCTCCTGATCACCGCCGCTCCGTCCCACGTCTACTTCACGATGCGCGTGGACAAGCCCCCGTTCACGAACAATGACGTGCGTATGGCGATGAAGCTCATCGCCGACCGACCGGCGCTCGTGAAGCAAGTGAACAGCGGACTCGGCTACGTCGGAAACGACATCCGCTTCCCGCATACACAGTTCTACGACAACCTTCTGCCGCAGCGGCACCAGGATCTCGAGAAGGCGAAGTTCCTCCTCAAGCGCGCGGGAATGGAAGGGTTGAGCGTGACGCTCAACGCGAGCGACTGGGGCCCAGGCATGCTCGACTCCGCGACCGTCTTCGCGCAGCAAGCTGCGGCGGCAGGAGTCAAGATCAAAGTCGACAACACCGCGGGCAACAACTATCTCGCCAACGACTACCTGAAGGTCACGTTCGGCCAGTCATTCGCGACACCGTTCCCCATCCCGGTGATGTACAGCCTGCAGCTGGTGACAGGAGGGATCTGGAACGAGACCCACTGGAACTACGCGTCGTACGACAAGCTGATCTTTGCCGCGCAGGGTGAGTCGAACCCTGCCAAGGCCAGAGACCTGTGGTTCAAGGCGCAGAAGATCGTCTGGGAGCGAGGGGGCGATCTCATCTGGGGCACGACGCCGTTCGTGGACGGCCTGTCGCCGAAGGTGCACGGCGCTAAACCCAACCGATTTGCAGCTCTGAGCGGTTTCGACTACAGAAACTACTGGCTCGCGTAACAGCAACCCGGGTGACGAACTCGATCCCGGCACGGGGACCGTGGCGGCTACGGACTGCCGGATGTCCGCGCGGGAGCACGGCGTGGTGACCGACTCGAGCGGGCCGACCTCGTGCGACCTAATCGTCGAGGGCGCATTCGTCGTCACGATGGATGCCGAGCGGCGCGTGTACCCGCGCGGAGCTGTCGCGATCGACGGGCGCCGGATCGCCATGGTCGGCCGCCAGGACGATGTGCTGGCGCGCTTCCGAAGTGCGAACACGATCGACGCCAGGGGCTCGGTCGTGCATCCGGGATATATCGAGTCGCACGTCCACGTCACGCAACACGCGTTTCGGTTCGCGTTCAACGGGTCGCTCAGCTGGGACGATCTGGGCCGGTTCTTCGCGGACTTCCACCGCACCGTCGACGATGACGACGAACGGGCGTCCAGCGAGCTGGCGTGCCTCGAGATGGTGCGCAACGGAACAACGTCGTTCCTCGAGGGCTGTGGGTCGGTCCTCGAGCCGGATGCGGCAGCGAGCGCGGCGGAGGCCGTCGGGATCCGGGCCAGCCTCGCAGACCCGTTCCTGTGGGACGTCGCTCCCCCGAGCCCTGCCGCGTCGGATCGCATCCCCCTCGACCGCAAGCGGGCGCTTGCGGTCCTCGGCACGCAGCTCAAGCGAAACGCCGACACCGAGGCGCTGGTTCAAGGGCACGTGGCCGTGGTCGGGCACGGCACCGTCTCGGACGAGCTCGAGCTGGCGGCGAAAGCGTGCGCCGACGAGCACGCAGTGATCTTCAACCAGCACCAGTCGTACCTCCCCGCAGACACGACGATCGACGACCGGCGCCACGGGCGTCACCCGCTGGCTCACTACTCCGAGCTCGGGATCCTCGACCGGCGAACCGTCTTCGCTCACATGAATGTGATCCGCGACGATGAGATCGATCCGATCGTCGACAGCGGCATGTCGGTCGCGTGGTGCCCGACAGCGTCGATGATCTTCGGCGGCACGCCCGCGCTGGCGACCCGCCATTTCGAGCTGCTCGGGCGTGGGGTCAATGTCGCACTCGGCTCAGACGCGCCAAACTGGTCGGGGAGCCTGGACGTGGGCGAGCAGGCGTTCGTCGCCATGCTCACCACTCGCGCCCTGACCGGACGCGGTGACGCACTCGAGCCGGAGGATCTCCTGGCGATGGCCACGATCAACGGCGCACAAGCCCTCGGGTGGGCTGATCGCGTCGGTTCGCTCGAGGCCGGCAAGCTCGCGGATCTGGTGATCCGCCGCCACGATCTCCCCGAGTCGCAGCCCGAGCTCGACGCGCTGCGCGCGGTCGGATTTGCGGCCCGGGCCAAGAGCGTCGACACGGTGATCGTGGACGGCCGGATCGTCGTGTCCAACGGCCGCTCGACACGCGTCGACGAAGGAGCCGTCTACGAGAACGCCAACCGAGCTGCGCGCGGGCTCCTCAAGCGGATGGACTGGACGATCCCGTCGCGCTGGCCGCACGTCCAGTAGCACCGTAGTCCCGCGCCGCCGCGCGCTCGGACACGTAGCCGTCCTCGACATCGCCGACGAGCCGCTCCGGCTCGCGCAGCCGCGGATCTCCGAACCCTCCGCCGCCGCCCGTTCGATGAGAGATGACGCTGCCCTTCTCGACCCAGAAGCCCGAGGTCTTCGGGCGATCGACCTGGTCTGGGCCGCCCAGCCCGAGCAGCAACGCGGAGCCCTTGCCGGGCCCTCCGCCGAACCTCCCAGGCGGTGGGAACCGGTAGCGGTCGAGCGAAGCCGAGACGGTGGCGCCTTCGCTGAGGACCCTCAGGTCGGTTCGAACTCCGAGCCCGCCACGGTGCGTGCCCGGACCGCCCGAATCCTCGATCAACTCGTACCGCTCGACGCGCAGCGGAAACTCCGCCTCCACGACTTCACACGGCACGTTGTTGTTGTCGCCATTGGCGAGCGCACAGAGCGCGTTGACCCCGTCCTTGGCAAAGCGTGCGCCCCAGCCTCCGGCGTAGGGCGTGAAATGGATGAACGGCCGCCCTGTCCTGGGGTCCTCTCCGGACACCGCCATTGCCTGGACCTGACCGAACATCCCGGCAGGCACGCGTTCGGGCATGACAGGCGAGAGCGCGTCGAAGACCGCCTCGAGGATTGCGCGCATCCCGTCGCCCCAGGTCGTGCAAGGTGCTGGATGAAGAGGATGCGTCATCGTGCCGGGAGCCGTGAGCACGGTCATCGGCCGGTACAGGCCGTCATTGGCTTCGGCATCCGGGGCGAGTAGACACTTCAGCGCCAGGCGGCAGGCCGACACGGTGCCGACAAGGGGGACGTTGCCGCAGGCTCCGGCGCGCTGCGGGACGGCATCTCTGAAGTCGAACGCGATCTCGCTGCCGGTGACGTGAATCAGGACGCCGACACGGATTGGCTCGGCACTGACGCCGTCCGTCTCGATGAAGTCCTCTCCCTCGTAGGTTCCGTCCGGAATCTGCTCGATCTCTTTCCTGATCTTCGCCTCGGTGGAGGAGAAGAGACTGTCGATGTACGCGTCGATCTCCTCCGCCCCGTACTGCGCGAGCAATGACTGGACGCGCCGCTCGGCCGTGTTACAGGCGGCGATCTGCGCCATCAGATCGCCCATGTTGTTCTCGCGCAAGCGCGTGTTCGCGAGGATGATCTCCAGCAACTCGTCGTTCAGGCGCTCGCGCTTCGCGATCTGCAAGGGAGGGATGCTGATCCCCTCCTGATACGTGTTGGTCGCATCAGGAGACCAGCTCCCGGACTCCTTCCCGCCGACGTCGGTCCAGTGCGCCTTGTTGACGGCGAACCCGAAGATCCGATCGTGCGCGAAGATCGGCTTCATCACGTTGATGTCGTTCTTGTGGGTGCCGTTCGCCGAATAGGGATCGTTCGACACGAACAGATCTCCCGGTGATATCTCGTCGAGCGGGTAGCGGGCGACCAACGGTGGGAGGAGTTGAGGCATGGCGCCGAGAAAGCCCGGGATCCCCTCAGCCTGCGCGACCAACTCCCCGCTCGGGCGCACGAGCACGCTGCTGAAGTCCTTGACCTCGTAGATGATTGGTGAGTAGGCCGCCCGCTGGAGGGTGATCGACATCTCGCGGACGATCGCCGTGAGCCGGTTCTGCACCACCTCGCGCGTGACGGGATCGATGGCCCGGCCCGTCACGTATGCGTGGGGTCGAGGGGACGCACAGAGATGCGAAGGTTGGACAGACGGTCCACCGCGCATTCGCACTCCGGAGGGACGTACGTGGTGGAAGTGGGCTCCTCGATCAGGCAGGGCCCTTCGAGCTGCGCACCTGGAGACAGTGTGCGCCGCTCGAAGACCGGCGTCTCGCACCACCTGTTGTCGACGTAGTGGCGCCGCTCGGTCCGGGCGGCCGGCGACGTCCCGCTCATCGTGTCGCGACCAACCTGAAGACGGGGAACCCGTCCGATCGCCGAGAGCTGCACGCGCAGAAGCTCGACCGGGGTCGAACTGCGACGAAACCCATACAGCCACTCGTGCTTCTCGTGGAACGCGGCCCGGATCGCCTCGAGGCTGCTCGCCGCTCCACCGTCGAGCAGCTCGACCGCCAATGGGTGGCGCTGCCCCGAGTAGCGCAGTTCGACGAAGCGCCGGTATTCGACGCGCTCGTAGCCGCCGTGGCTGGACCCCAGCTCGTCGCGGGCGGTGTTCTCGAGGCCCGCGAAGATGACTCCCAGCTCTGCATCCCCGAGATCCTGACGGTCGAAGATCATGCGCTCGAAATCACGCCGGATGTCCGCAGTGATCATCCCGAAGGCGGAGAACGTACCCGGATCGGGGGGCACGACCACGTCTCCGATACCGACGCTCCGCGCAACCGAGCACGCATGGAGCGGGCCGGCGCCGCCGAAGGCCAGGAGCGCGAAGTCGCGCGGGTCGAAACCTCCTCCGATCATCACCTCCCAGAGCAGCCGCGCCATCGTCGAATCGATCACGACGACGATCCCCTGCGCGGCCTCCGCGGCATCCATGTCGTACCGCTGCGCGACGCCGCGCTCGACCGCAGCGCGAGCCGCTGCCTCATCCAGGGCGATGTCGCCGCCTGCGAAGTACGCCGGATTCAGCCGACCCAACACCAGGTTCGCATCGGTCACAGTCGCCTCCGTCCCGCCGCGTCCGTAACACGCCGGCCCCGGAAAGGCGCCGGCGCTCTCGGGCCCGACGACCAGACGACCGACGGTGTCGACGCGAGCGATGGATCCTCCACCTGCGCCGATCGACCGTACGTCGACCATGGGCACCATCACCGACCAGCCGGCGATCTCACCGACACCGCGGGTGACGGGCTCGCCGTTGTCGAGAATCGCAACATCCGCGCTCGTGCCGCCGACGTCCAGCGTCACGACGTTCCGCAACCCACCATCGGCGCGAACCAACTCGCCGGCCGCCGCCACCCCGCCCACGGGCCCCGACATCAGCGTGGCGACTGGTCGCCGCCGCGCGTCCGCAGCGGACATCACGCCGCCGTTCGACTGCATGATCAGGAGCTGCCCGCTGAAGCCGCCGTCCGCGAGCTTCGCCTCGAGATCGTCGAGATACTGCGACAGAGCCGGCTTCGCGGCGCCGTTGATCACCGCAGTCGACGTGCGTTCGAACTCTCCCCACTCCCGGCTCAGATCGGACGAGAGCGAGATGGAGGCGTGAGGCAGCACCTCACGCAACGCGACTTCGACCGCCCGCTCGTGGTCAGGGTTCGCGTACGAGTTCAGCAGGCAGACGGCGACCGAGGCGATGCCTGCCGCGGCAAACGCCTGGCCGATGGCCCGCACCTCATCCGGGTCGACATCGACGATGCTCTCCCCGTCGTACGCCATTCGCGCGCCGATCTCGCGACGCCACCGTCGCGGAACCAGTGGTGTCGGCTTTTCCTGCTGCAGGTCGTACATGGCCGCGCGGTTCGTCCTCATGATCTCGAGGACGTCGCGAAAGCCGCGTGTGGTGATCAGCCCGATCGGGCGCGTCTTCCGCTCCAGCAGGGCGTTCAGCACGACCGTTGTGCCGTTGACGAATGCCTCCAAACCGTCCACGGACGCGCCGAGCGACTGCGCGCCCGCCAGCACGCCGGCAGCCAGATCGTCCACCCTCGTCGGCACCTTCGTCACGTGCACGCCGCCGTCCTCGACTCGAAGCACGACGTCCGTGAACGTCCCACCGATGTCCACCGAGACACGCGACCTTGCAGGTGCTGACTGCATCATCGGGATGCGCGAGTCTCAGGAGCGCGAGTCTGCGCCTCGGGCGAACGCACGCTATCATGCAGTGGTCGACCGGTCAACCCGCCGGTCCCCGCGGAGCTCCACACGTGTCTACGGGTCTGGAAGATCGCGATTTCATCGTCGAGGCGTCGTGGGTGCTCGCCTACGACGGCGGGCAGCCGAAGCTGATCCGAAATGGCTCGGTGCGCGTTCGCGGCGACCGAATCGAGGAAGTGAGCGATCAACGACTGCGGGGAAACGCGAAGCGCGTCGACGCCTCCGGACAACTGCTGCTGCCAGGGTTCGTGTCCGGCCACACGCACGGCTGCGCGGCCACCCCGACGCGCGGGATCATCGAGGGCGGACGGTCCTTCGGGAGGCCGCTGATCCTCGTCGAGGACCTGACGGACGAGCAGCTCGATGATCTGACGGCGTTCAACCTGGCAGAGATCCTCCGTTCGGGATGCACGACGCAGGTCGAGATGAGCCTGAGCCGGCGGCAATGCGAATCGTTCGTGAGGATCGCGGGGAGATTCGGCGTGCGCGCGTACCCCGGGGGGATGATCCCAGGGCCGGCGGAATGGGAGCGCGTCTGGTTCCGCACCGACGACAGGGCGCTGCTCGATGCTGAGCCACGAATCCTGGAGGAGATCGAGGCGTACCGCCGCTACGCACTGCGGGTGAACGGAGCCGAGGAGGACCGGATCCGGCCGATGATGATGCCTCACGCCACCGACACGCACACACCCGAGACGATGAAGGCAAGCCTCGCCGTGGCCAGGGAGCTGGGCAATGGCATCCACATCCACCTCGCGCAGTCGCCGGACGAGGTGGAGAGCTGCCTGCGCCTCTGGGGCAAGCGCCCGGTCGAGTGGCTCGCTGAGCTCGGCCTCTTCACCGAGCGAGTGTTCGGCGCCCACCTCTGGTCGATCGATCTCACTGCGGACCCCGCCTTTCTCGCCGGCCTCGACACGTTCACGTACGCCCATTGCCCCTCGTCGCTGGGTGCCGGTGCGGCAAATGGCACCCAGCCCTTCCCGGAGCTGCTCGCGGCAGGTGTGAGAACCGCGATCGGGCTCGACACGCACTCGAACGACTACGTCGAGAACATCAAGCTCGCCCTCCTCGACGGCCAGGCGCGCTACTGGCTGCTCAACCAGACCAGTCCGGTTCCGATGCGCCGACCGACCGTGTGGGACGTCGTCAACAGCGCGACCATCCACCCTGCCGACGGGCTGGCCCGGTCCGACCTCGGGCGACTCGCGCCAGGCGCGAAGGCCGACATGTGCACCGTCGACGTGAGCGGGTTCCTGGTGGGTGTAGGCGCGGTGCCGCCGGAGCCGCTCAACAACCTGCTGTACGCGAACGGTCTGTCCGTCTGCCACGTGTTCACGGACGGCAACGCCCAGATTCTCGACGGCAGGCTCGCAGTCGACGACGAACGGCGCGTGAAGCAGAGGGGTGGCGAGGTCGTCGAGGAGATCTGGCGCCAGCTCGAAGCCGACGGGTGGTTCGACGCAGCCCCGGGCTTTCCACCGGGCTGGCCCTACACCTGGTGGTCGGCGAACATCGCGGGGGCAAACTGACTCCCGACCAAGGCGGCGAGCGGCTCACGATCCGAAATGGGATCGTCGTCACGCTCAACGACCAGGACGACGTGTTCTTCGGCGGGACCGTGGTGATCGAAGGCGATCGCATCACCGACGTCCACCCCAACTCCTCGCACGCGGGTGGTCGTGTCATCGACGCGACCGGCAAGGTCGTGATGCCGGGACTCGTCGACTTCCACTACCACACGGCCCTCGGGAAGGGGTGGGCGGACAGCCTCCCGCTCCGGGACTACCTGGATTCGTGGTTCTACCCGACGGTGCGATCGCTCGACGCCGAGTCGGCCTACTGGGCTGCGCTCGCGTCCTACAGCGAATCGATCAAGTGCGGCGTGACCACGGTGAACGACATGTACACGCAACTCGACGCACTCGCTGCAGCGGCGGAGACGATCGGGATCCGTGCCGTGCTGTCGTGCCTGGTCGCAGACGACGAACATCGCCTGCACACGCTCGCCCAGAACGAGCAGGCATTTCGCCGGTGGCACGGCACGGCGGGCGGTCGGGTTGGCGTGTTCGTCGGCATCGAATGGCTTCCACTCGCCTCGGTCGGCCTTCTTCGCGACGCGCGGTCGCTGGCGAGCGAGTTGGGTACCGGTATCCACATGCACCTGAGCGAATCCCTGGCGGCGATCGAGCTGACCGAGAAGACGTTCGGTCGCCGCCCGGTACAGGTTGCGTTCGACTGCGGCCTGCTCGGACCAGACTGCGTTGCCGCACACTGTCTCCACCTCACCTCCGCAGACCTCGAGCTCCTCCGCACCACGCACACGAACGTGTCGCACCAGCCGAGCTCGAGTGCGTGGGGAGGGGCGGGAGTCGCCCAGCTGCCCGAGATGCTGGGCACCGGGCTGAATGTCGGCCTCGGGCACGACTCGGCCGAGGGCAACAACAGCTGCGACCTGTTCGAGGTGATGAAGTTCGCGTCGCTGATCCAGCGCGCGACCCGTCGCGACGGAACCCTGGCACAGGCCGGCGAGATCCTGCGGATGGCATGCGTGAACGGCAGCCGGGGGCTCGGAATCGACGCCGGCCAGCTGGCGCCGGGGAAGCAGGCGGACGTGATCCTGATCGACACCAACGATCAGATGTTCACGCCCCTCCTCGCAGGATCGAAGCATCAGCTCTACAACCACCTTGTCTTCGCCGCCAACGGGCGCTGCGTCGAATCGGTGATCATTGCCGGCAAGCTCGTCTACGAGAACCGGATGTTCACGACGATCGACGAGCAGGAAGTGCTGCGCGAGGCCAACCGTCACTTCCGTTCCGCGGTCGAGCGGGTCGGGGCGGGCTGACGCCGACCCGACCGCGACCCGTCACGTTTGGGTCGCTGGTCTTAGACTCGTGCGTCGGTCGGCAGGGCCCGGACGAGCCGGGCGTTCGCGGTCTTTATGTGCTTGGCCATCGCCGAGCGGGCAGCGTCAGCGTCGCCACGCTCCACGGCACGGGCAATCGGCCGGTGCTCGGCAGCAAGCCGCGCGGTGTCGCGTTCCTCCTCGACGCAGCGGGCAGACCAGACCTGGAGGAGGGCCCGGAAGCTGTGCGAGAGGCTGACCAGCACTTCGTTGCCGGTCGCTTCCGCGAGAACGCGGTGGAACCCGACGTCGCCCTCGATGTACACGGAGACATCCGAACCGGCTCGGGCCATCGTGTCGATTGCGGCCCAGAGCGCGGCAACGTCAGCGGGGGCGCAGCGCTCGGCGGCAAGTCCGGCGATGAACACCTCGAGATGCTCCCGAACCTCCACCAGGTCGAGGATGTGCCGCTCTCCGAGCAGCAGCCCCCATTCCACGACCTCTGGAAGCAGGTTCGAGGTCGACGCTGTCATGTAGGTGCCGTCGCCTTGGCGGACCTCGAGCAGACCGAGCAGGCTGAGCGCCTTGATCGCCTCGCGCACTCCCGACCGCCCCACGCCGAGGGCCGCGGCGAGTTGACGCTCCGAGGCGATCTTCTGACCGCGCGAGATCTCGCCCGAGAGGAAGTACTGGAGCAGGTGCCTCGTCAACTCCACGCTTGGCGGGTCGGGTCGGCGAACCGCGGGCGGTGGCGGTACGACGCCGAGAGGGGTATCCGATTCGCTCATCGAGACGGGGAGGAGATGGACCTCAAAAGCGTGATTCTGGCGCCACGATCACCCGTGGCAGGCGCGATGCCGGTCGACCGGTCTACCAATCAGGATATACTAGCGCAGGAACGGTCGCCACTCCAGCGATAGCAACAGCACGCTATCGGAGACGAAGATGCGAATCGTCGAGGTCCGTGAGAGCACGATCGACATCCGGTCGGCGATTCGGAACGCCGTGATCTCGTTCTCCGGGATGGACGCTTCAGCGGTCGTGATCCTGACCGACGTGGTTCGCGACGGCCGGCCGGTGGTCGGCTACGGGTTCACCTCGAACGGCCGCTACTCGGCGGGAGGAATCCTTCGGGCCCGAATGATCCCGCGGCTGCTCGAAGCGGATCCGAAGACTCTGCTCAACGAGGCCGAGGACAACTTCGATCCGGACCGGGTCTGGAACACGATGATGAGCAACGAGAAGCCCGGTGGTCACGGTGAGCGTTCCGTTGCCGTGGGGGCACTCGACATGGCGATCCACGATCTGGTTGCGAAGATCGCCGGCGTGCCGTTGCACCGCTGGCTGGCGGACCGGTACGGGAGGAACCCGCCGGACGAGACCGTGTTCGTCTATGCAGCCGGGGGCTACTACTACCCGGCCAAGACGCTCAGCGCGCTCAGGGACGAGATGGTCGGGTATCTCGACCTCGGATACTCGGCGGTGAAGCTGAAGATCGGCGGCGCGAGCCTCGAGGAGGACCTCCGGCGCGTCGAGGCCGTGGTCGAGGTCGTCGGCGATCCGCGACGGGTGGCCGTCGACGCCAACGGCCGGTTCGATCTCGAAACGGCGCTCGCCTACGGCAAGGCAATCGAGCAGCTCGGGCTCATGTGGTACGAGGAAGCGGGCGATCCGCTCGACTTCGAGCTCCAGGCCGGGCTCGCAGACGCGTACGCGGGGTCGTTGGCAACCGGGGAGAACCTGTTCTCGATGCAGGACGCTCGCAACCTGATCCGGCACGGCGGGCTGCGGGCCGATCGTGATTACCTCCAGTTCGACCCCGCGCTGAGCTATGGGATGGTGGAGTACTCGCGTACGCTGACGATGCTCGCCGAGCATGGGTGGTCGGCGTCGCGGTGTATTCCGCACGGCGGGCACCAGTTCGCACTCGAGATCGCGGCAGGCCTCCATCTCGGCGGGTGCGAGTCCTACCCCGGCGTCTTCGCCCCGATCGGTGGATTTGCCGACGACGAACGGGTCGTGGACGGCCGAATCGCGGTCGGGAACGTTCCGGGGATCGGCATCGAGCGGAAATCCGAGCTGTTTCGGATCTTCAGGGCTCTCGCCGCATGAGGGCGGGGGCCGTCGTCTACCGGCGATTCGCTGCGTGAGCCGGCGTTACGTCGTCCTTGCCGACGATCTCACGGGCGCGTGCGACACGGCTGTCAAGTTCGCATCACGTGAGAGACCGGTGCGGCTCACACTCACCGGCCTCGGGGCTGTCGCCGGGGACAACGATTCCGACGTGCTCGCGTACAGCACCGAGAGCCGGTCGCTCCCACCCGCCGAGGCGTACCGGAGAACATGCGCGGCTGCAGAGGCAGCCATGGGCAGGTTGATCTACAAGAAGGTCGACTCGACGCTGCGCGGCAATGTCGGCTCCGAGATCGACGCCCTCCTGAACACGATGCCCGCTCGCATCGCGCTGCTCTGCCCGACGCTGCCGTCCCAGGGCCGCACAGTCGTCGGCGGGCATCTCCTGGTAGACGGCGTTCCGGTCTCCCAAACGCCGACCGGCGACGATCGGTTCACCCCGGTCCGCCACAGCCACATACCAACGGTGCTGGCCGAGCAATCGCAACGACGAATCGGGACGGTCCCGCTCACTTGTGTCAGGGCCGGTCCCGCCGCGGTGGCGAATCGGTTTCGCGCGCTGGCCGACGGCGGGATCTCGATCATCGTCGCTGATGCTCAGAGCGAGTCTGACCTGCGCTGTTTGACCGAAGCGAGCACCGACTTACGGCGATCGTTCGTGATGTGCGGATCGGCCGGGCTTGCAGAGCTTCTTGCCCCGGAGACCTCGTCACCTTTTCGACCTTCGGCCCCCATCGCGCCGGTCGTGGGAGTGGTGGGATCGATCAATCCCGTTGCCCTCTCACAGGCGACAACCCTCAGCCGCAAGGCGCGCTGGCCGTTTCTCCGCGTCGACCTTCGGGCCGCGTTGCGCGGCGGTAGCCAGTGGGCCGCATGGTGCGCAGAAATGCGCGCTGTCCTCGCGAAGCTCGAGACGCTGAAGTCAGGCGTCGTGGTCGCCGTCGGAGGGGATGACGCGATGCGGCAGCAATCGGCCACCGGGCGAGGGGCCCAGGTACGCGAGACGGGGGACCTGATCTCGCGGCGGATCGCGGAGGCCGCCGAGATAGCGATCGACGTGATGAAAGCTCGCGGTGCGCTCGTCACAGGTGGCGAAACCGCAGCCGCATTGCTGAGGCGTCTCGACGCAGCTGCTGTCGAGCTCGTCGGTGAGCTCGACGCCGGAGTTCCCTTCGGCTGGATCAACGGCGGCTCCCGCGACGGCCTGGCGATCGCGACCAAGGCAGGCGGGTTCGGAGGATCCGACGTGCTCTGGAGGGCCGCCTGTCGCCTCACCGGCGGAACAGAGTCGTGCTGAAGCCGCTGATCGCGATAACGGTGGGCGATGTTGCCGGCATCGGGCCGGAGATCGTCGCCAAGGCGCTGGCGAACGCCGAGGTGTACGAACGGTGTCGACCGCTGGTCATCGGCGACGCCGGTGCCGTCGGGACCGCCGCTGTGCTCACCGGTCACCAGAAGACCGGGATCCATGTCGTGAGCGACCCGGCGGCCGGGAAGTACACGCTCGGCACGATCGACCTCCTGCAGCCGGGCGAGTCAGTGGGCGACGTTGTGCCGGGTCAGCTATCCGCCAAGGCGGGCCGCGCTGCCGCCGGTTACGTCGAGGCCGCAGCCAAACTCGCGGCAGACGGCGTCGTCGACGCGATCGTCACGGCGCCGATCAACAAGGCGGCGATGCACGAGGCGGGGCTGGCGTACCCCGGACACACGGAGATGCTGGCCGAGTTCTTCGGCAGCAAGCGCTATTCCCTTGTACTGACATGTCGCGGACTGTTCGTCTTTCACGTGACCACGCATGTCTCGCTGCGCAAGGCGCTCGACGGGATCACCCACCGTCGCGTGCTGGGAGTGGTCGAACTCGCGAGCGAGTTCTCGCGCGCGCTTGGCGACGACGCCGTGCCGATCGCCGTCTTCGGTCTCAACCCGCACGCCGGCGAGCGCGGTGCCTTCGGGGATGAGGAGATCCGCGAAATCGAGCCCGCGATCAAGGAGGCGATCACGAAGGGAATACCCGCCGTCGGACCGCTGCCAGCGGACGCGTTGTGGCCGGCTGCCGTGAACGGCGCGTACCGCTATCTGGTCGCGATGTATCACGATCAAGGCCACGCGGCGTTCAAGGCAGTCTTCGGCGATGCGGGGGTGAACATCACGGTTGGGCTCCCCGTGGTACGCACGTCGGTCGACCATGGCACGGCGTTCGACATTGCCGGAAGAGGTGTCGCGCGCGAACGGAGTCTGCTGCATGCGATCGAGTTGGCCATCGAACTCATGCCAGTTTGGGCCGGGACATACAGGAGTCTCTCGGGCCGCACGGTGTGATCTTCGCGAAATGCACCGCCAGGCACCGACTACTCAAGGCGGTACCGGGGGAGGCCAGCCCCGCCGGGCTGAGCATAGGATCGAGGTTCCGCGTCCGCGCCCGGTGCGTATATGGGCTGTTCTACGCAGCCGTCGCTTCGGGCGACTCCGTTGATACCCGGCGTGATGGTTGAGCGCTAACCGCAGCCGCTTGCCCAGGGAACGCTGGTCAGGGTCTGAAATTCCAGTGCGCCTCGGAGACACGGCTTGTACTCTTGGCGCATCGGCCTGTCGCGGACATGGGCATCAAGGCTACCTTCGCCTTTGGCGTTCGCTGGTTGGAATGCTCCGTCAGGGCCATGTACAGGCACGACCTTCGCCGGGAGGATTGGAGTTTGAGCCGGAACCGCCCAAGCCCAGCGACGCTAGCTTGCGAACTACTTCACACGAAATTTCGGATGTCGATCGTGCTGCCGACGCCGCGGCTCCCGATCCGACTGTCAAGGGGAGCGATCTGTAAGTTTGCCGACGAGGTTGACCTGATCTTCTGAGCGGCGTCGATCGGCCGGCTGAGGTCGACGTAAGCGAGGTCGTTAGGGTCGCCGTGTGCGCAGGCTACTTCTTCTGGTCGGCGCGGTTGTCTTAGTTGAGACGGTCTTCTTCTCCGCGCTGGCTCCGCTGCTTGCTCATTACGCGCGCACGCTGACACTGTCGAAGCTCGAGTCGGGCATGCTTGTCGGCTCTTACGCGGCCGGTGGCTTCCTTGGTGCTTTGCCGGGCGGGCTTCTCGCCTCTCGGCTGGGAGTCAGGGTGACACTCTTGGGTGGCCTAGGTCTGCTTGGCGCATTGAGTGTTGTCTTCGGCTTTGCCGATTCGATATGGCCGCTCTGCCTCGCTCGTCTTGGTCAAGGGGTGGGAGCTGCCTTGGCATGGACGGGTGCTCTTGCCTGGCTGGTCGCGGAGGGGCCGCGCGAGCGACGTGGCGAGCTGCTCGGACTGACAACGGCAGCGGCTGCTGGTGGCGCGTTACTGGGCCCGGCGGTCGGTGCGATTGCGACTGTTGTCGGCACGCGATTGACATTTGCGGCCGTCGCGGTGCTGACCGCGGGGCTTGCTGCTTGGACGGTGTGCATGCCGGACCCTGGGCGAGGGGAGGGTCAGCCGTTGAGCATGATCCTTCCGGCCATTCGGCGTCCGGGTCTGGCGACTGGATTGTGGTTGTTGGCTTTGCCTTCGCTCATGTTGGGAGTGCTCGGAGTGCTTGCCCCGCTTCGGCTTGGTGCCCTCGGTCTGTCAGGTCCGGCCATCGGGGCGATCTTCCTGCTGGCGGCGGCGTTTGAGACGTTTGCAAGCCTCGTCGGTGGGCGCTGGGCGGATCGGAGTGGCCGTAAAGTTCCTCTACGTGCAAGTCTGGTTGCGTCTGGAGTGGCGTGCTTACTGTTGCCGCTTGGCACGACGGTCTGGAGTCAGGTGGTGCTTGTGGTCGCCGCTGCTACCGCTTTCGCCGCCTTCTTTGCTCCAGCGATGGCCCTACTCGCTGACCAAACCGAGCGGGCCGGGTTGGAACAGGCACTTGGCTTCGCTCTTCTGAACGCGGCCTGGGCACCCGGTCATCTCATCGGCTCGGTGGCGGGCGGCGCTCTGGCAGGTGCTGTCGGTGACGCTGCTCCCTATCTGACCCTCGCCGTGGTCTGCTTGCTAACGCTGCGTGCGCTTAAGCACCTGCCGTAGCAGCGAGATCGCGACTTACGGACCCGCGGCTGTCCCCGCAACGAGCGATTATCGCCGGCGAGCGCGGGCTATGGCATGCCCAGACGCTCTCCTAGGAAGTAGTCCTCAACACTTCCGAGGTGATCGTCCATCGACCGCGCGATTCGTCGCGCGAGCCATCGATGATCGCGTCAAGAGTATCTCTCTGAATAATCAGCGCACGTTCCAGGTCTATATGACCTACTGGGTAGTGAGCCCTATTGCTTGTGAATGTATTCAGCAACTCACGCACCATATCTCCCAGGGGTTCGTTCGCTGACGCTTCAGCTAGTCGTACATGAAAGAGAATATCGACCGCATGGAACTCATCAGGGTCGTCGAGAAGTCCGGGAAGCATTTCGTCCGCCGCGTCCGGACCGACGCAGGCGAGCAGAAAGCGGTGGATCGCCGGGCAATGGCGATGAAAGAGCGCCTCGAACGCCTCGCCATCCCCATCGAGCGAGCGGCCGATCAGATCGGCGTCAGCCACGACACCAAGTCTCCCTCTCGTACGCACCGAGAGCCATTTGTCGCTCGAACCGGTAAAGGTTCCTCGGAGCTGCGAGTCCGAAGCCGCTGCGGAGTGTTCACTCGTAATGCTCACGCGTCCGTCAACGCGTTACCGAACTAGGCACCTGAGTTCCCATCCTTCTAACCCCGGTAACCGATAGCGTTCGCTCGGAGCGGCAGAGGCCAGTGGCCGGGCCTCATAGCCAGTGAAGGCATGTCGCCCACAGCTGGCTTCGGCTACCACCCTGGATCGACGCGGAGGGGTTCCCGCGTTCCGCCCGCGCGCGTGCGCGAGACGCTGAGACGCGCATGCTCCTCATGACCAGAACGGCGTCGTCGTCCGGCGTAAGCTCGTGCGATGATCGATCTGAGGCTCCGGAACGCGCGACTGGCGAATGGGACCCTCGCCGATCTGTTGATCGACGAGGGCCGGTTTGTCTCGAAGGGCGAACCGCGCAAGACAATCGAGCTTGAGGGACGGCTGGTCACGCCGCCGCTTGTTGACTGCCACCTGCATCTCGATGCGTCCCTGACTGCGGGCAAGCCGCGATGGAACACGAGCGGAACGCTGATCGAAGGGATCCAGGTCTGGGGCGAGCTCAAGCCGTCGCTCACCGAGCAGGACGTGTTCGAGCGCGCCTCGGAGATCGTCCGCTGGTCGGCTGCCCAGGGAACGCTCTACATACGCGCTCACGCCGACGTCTCAGGCGAAAACCAGGCGATGCTGCGCGGGCTGCTCCGGGTGCGCGACGAGCTCGCCGACCTCTGCACCATCCAGGTGACGGCGTTCCCGCAGGACGGCATCTTCGCGCGCGCAGGCGATGAGGAGCGGCTCGAGAACGCGCTCCGCCTCGGCGCCGACTGCGTAGGGGGAATACCGCACTACGAGCCGACGGTCGAGCTGGGCCTGAAGGAGGTGCATCGAGTCTTCGAGCTCGCCAAAGCCTACAACCGGCGGATCGACGTGCATTGCGACGAGACGGACGACCCCAACTCGCGCTTCCTCGAGGTGATGGCCGACGACACCGTCAAGTTCAGCCTCCGCGGCAGCGTCACTGCCTCGCACTGCACGGCGATGGGTTCCTACGAGCCGTACTACTCGTCCAAGCTGCGCGGCTTTCTCAAGCGGGCAGGGATCAACATCGTCGTCAACCCCTACGCCAACTCGCTGATCCAGGGACGGCTCGATCCGTATCCGAAGCGGCGAGGCTTCGCGCAGCTGAAGGAACTGCTCGCCGAGGGAGTCAACGTGTCCCTCGGCAACGACGTGATCATCGATCCCTGGTACCTGATGGGGAAGGCCGACCTTATCGACGCCGCGCACCTCGCGCTGCACTTCACCTACATGAGCGGTCTCGACGAGATCCCCGAGATGCTGACGTGCGCGACAGAGCGCGGCGCCCGAACACTCGGCGTCGAGGATGAGTACGGGCTCGAGGAGGGCAAGCCCGCCGACTGCGTCGTCTTCGACGCGCCGAACGCGCGCGAGGTGATCCGGCTGCGCGCGACACGGCGCTTCGTGATCCGGCGCGGCCGCGTCATCGCCGAGACGACGCCGGCGAAGACGACGCTGCTCGGCGAGTCCGTCACGTTCACGCCGCAATAACCTGCTCGCCAACGACTGCAAGCAGGTCGTGACGCCTACGTTGCGTTGCCACCGGCGCAGCACCGACCCGAACCCCGGTTGTCGCCGCGCGAAACGCAGGCTCGTGAGCTGGCCCCCCCGGTCGAAGTAGCACGCGCCATCCGATCGGCGACGTCGA
>JACXTT010001616.1_pt1 | contig 37132 bp, 40 predicted proteins | sample 9270951 | NCBI WGS metagenome assembly JACXTT01 (sample SAMN15532306, study PRJNA645909) | rock metagenome | isolation source: weathered quartz diorite | place: Puerto Rico | collected 2017-06-21
AATGCTCATCCCAAGCGCTACACTTGGAACGCAAAAGGCGAAGATATCCTGCGAAAAATCCAACGGGCGAAGCACGCGTTGGTTGTATAGTTATTTAGGAGACACCAGACTAGCACCTGAACATGCCCTGCCGGAGATTCATTACAAATTGCTCCGGTGCCTTCAATTGTCTGCATTGTTGCACCCCTGATCCGCTGCACTTTCGGATTCGTTAGGCAGGGCCGTCGGCGCCAGTGCTGCGTCCGGCGATTAAGATCATGCGGCACCGATCCGGTTCTTTGAGTCAAATTTCCACCCGAAACCCCAAGTTCCAGTGATCACGAGAATAGAGAATAGGAATAGGAATAGAGAATAGGGAGCAGCCAACAAATCTTGACAAAATGCAGCCATGGATTTTACCCCCGTGTTTCTTCGCTGGCGGTGTTTAGGAGAAACGTCGCACCTGCTTCAGCATGGCAAGCAGGTCCGCACTGGGGACGGATTCGTCTGGTGGCGAACGGTGGCTACAACGTTAGAATGCTCTAACGTCGCTTCTTACAAGTCCGCAAAGCGCGAAAGCTTCTGCTCCAGGTGAGGCGGTACGTGCGCGACGATCACGACGGCGTTACCTTCATATTTCAATTCAAGGACGTGACCAACGCGATGGATCTCGGCCACCAACGCAGTTTGGTTGCTTGGAATGCGAAAGCGCGAGCGCAATCGCCACGAACTGAGCGCTTCCTCCAGAGCCTGAACCAATTTATCGACGCCTTCTCCGGTGCACGCAGAGATGGCAACGCTACCTGGGAAACGTGTCACATAGGTTTTCGCTAGGTCGCGGTCGGTGAGATTGTCGATCTTATTGAAAACAATGAGCGTCTGTTTGCCAAAGGCATCCAGCTCCTTGATCACAGCATCGACCGCGTCCATCTGCTCGTCCACGCGCTGGTGGCTCAGATCGACGATATGAATGAGCAGATCGGCCTCCCTTACCTCCTCGAGCGTCGCCTGGAACGACTCGATCAGGGTGTGCGGCAGCTTTCGCAAAAACCCGACTGTATCCGTGAGCAGGACGCGCTGTTTGTTAGGCAAAACAAAGCTCCGCGTGGTCGGGTCGAGGGTCGCGAAAAGTTTATCTTCGGCAACGACATCCGCACCAGTAAGCAGATTCAGCAAGGTCGATTTGCCGGCGTTTGTGTAACCAACCACTGCTGCCACCGGCCATTGATGCCGCTTGCGACCCTGTCGCTGCACCGCTCTGGTTTTGCGAACTGATTCCAACTCACGCTCCAGTCGCGCAATCCGCTCCTGGACCCGCCGACGATCTACTTCCAACTGCGTTTCACCAGGGCCGCGGGTTCCGATTCCGCCGGTCTGACGCGAAAGATGGTGCCACATCCTGGTCAGGCGGGGCAGAAGATATTGCAACTGCGCCAGCTCGATTTGCAATCGGCCTTCACGACTGCGTGCCCGCTGGGCGAAAATGTCGAGAATGAGTTGTGTCCGGTCGATCACCTTGCGGGCGAGCAAATTTTCCAGGTTGCGCCCTTGCGCCGGCGAAAGTTCGTCGTTGAAAATCACCGAAGTGACCTGCCGATCCCGCAGTGAGTCTTTGATTGATTCCGCTTTGCCCTTGCCGATGTAATAAGGCGCAGTCGGCTTCTGTAATTTTTGGGTCACGGTATCGACCACTTCCGCGCCGGCCGAGTTCGCCAGCTCTGCTAATTCCTCGAGCGAGTCGCGCAAATCCCATTTCGAAACGCCTTCCTGTTCGAGACCGATCAGCAGAGCGCGCTCGTGATTTCTTCTCGGACGTGTCTCAATCATTCCCTTGCGCGACGACGAAAGCTTTCGCCCGTTGCGAGATCGATTTCACAGCTTCGTTATGCGTGAGAAGCGATAAATTCAGCAAGCTAAAGTTACTTTGATGCCGGAACCAGGTCAACTGCCTTTTGGCATAGCGACGCGTTGCCCGTTGAATCTGTGCGATGCCTTGGGAGATCGATCCGGCACGTCCAGGGCCAGTGAGCAACTGTTTGATTTCGCGTAAACCGATCATTTGGGACGCAGTCGAGCTCAACGGACCGGCGGCGCGGACTTCTTCGATCACGCCACATTCAAACACTGCTTCCACTCTGCGATTAATTCGCTGGTAAAGCTCTTCTCGGTCGCGAAAAACGAATACCCCTGTAGCCGCGATCGGTGACCGCGGCCGGCCGGGATCAACGATCCCGGCCACAGCCGAGGCCGGCTTACCGCTTAACAAGCAAATCTCGATCGCGCGAACTAATCGCCGGCGATTTTTCAGATCGATCCTGCGGGCCGTTTCCGGGTCAAGTTCGAGAATCTTTTGACGTAATTGATCCAGGTTTAACTCGTTTAATTGGGCACGAAGCTTGGGATCGGACATGGGAAACTGCGAAAGCCCATGGGTGAGGGTTTTGATGTAGAGACCGCTCCCGCCAACAACGATGGCCAATTTTCCCCGGTCATGGATTTCCTCGATCGCACACCGGGCGAGCTGGCGAAATTTCTCCGCGTTCATCTCTTCCAGGAGTGACACCGCGCCGATGAGATGGTGCTGCACCCTGGCCATGGTCTCGGCGTCCGGTTTTGCCGTCAGCAAGTCGAGCCCGCGATAGATTTGGAAAGCGTCCGCACTGACGATTTCGGCATCGAGATCGCGTGCGACATCAGCCGCGATCTCGGATTTTCCGACAGCTGTAGGCCCGGCGATGAAAAATGTGCGGTTCACGAGTCAAGGTATAGCGGCGGCTGTCCCCAGCCGCAGATCCTTGCGCGTGAGGACACGCGTCTCTACAGCAGCAAAAACCGGGAGACGCGCTTTCGCTTCACCTCCCGGTTTGCGAATCGATCCGATATTGGCTAGCGCGGCTGTTGCTCACTCGTTTTCGCGCCGCTGACCACGAGTTTGCGACCAAGGAATTCTTTATCGTGCAATTCCTGAACGGCACGTCTGGCTTCGTCGATCGTCTGCATTTGGACGAAAGCGAAACCTTTGGAGCGTTGATTGTGACGGTAGCTTACAACCTCGGCGTTTTGCACATGGCCAACGCCGTTGAATAGCTCGAAGAGGTCACTCTCCGTCGCGTCGAACGACAAATTACCGACATAGAGCCGCGGTGAAGTGACTTCGACCGCTTCAGGTTTGCGCCCCGGTCGCGGCTGTTGCGAACCATTGCGCGATGCAGCAGCCGGCCTCTTTGCGCTTTTGCCGTTTCCAAAAAGTGCAGCGAGTCGCTGCCAGAATGTCTTCTTTGGGGCCTTCGCGGTTTCGCGCGATTGACGCGCCCGGCGATCGCCCCTCTGTCGAGAACCGCCTCGCGAACGGCGAGAGCGTCTCCCTGATGAATGAGAGTTCATATTGATCTTGAGTATTTAATCGATTGTTAAGTGGGCGGAGCGCACCCAATGGTGCACCGTCCGCGGCGCGCGAACCTCGCTCGGGTCGTTCCAGCAAATTGCAAGCAGTCTGCGACGCCCGCGGAAACTCCGTCTCGTCGTGCCGGAAAAACATCGAACCGCGAGCCGTCACAATCAGCCAACGAAGCAGTGAAGATGCAAAACCTCGCATCATAACCTCGAAAAAATCTGGATCGTAGCAAGCGGACGTCCGAAGGATCGACTTAGATTCCCGACATCTCTAGGCCGATTATCGTCCGCAATGGAGGCAATTGCAAGCAAAAGGAGGAAGGAGGCCGCGGCCGCTCGGGGTGTTAGAGCCCAGTCGCTATTCATTGCGCCCCGCTCGCAAAAACCAATCGACGAAGCGCGGCAAGCCTTCCTGGAATCGTGTTGTCGGGTCGTAACCAAGCAGCTTTTTCGCTTTCGAAATATCGGCGCAGGTCAACGGCATGTCACCCGGTTGCTCCGGCAACTGCCTGATCTTCGCCTTTTTGCCAAGCGCGCTTTCAATCGCCGCGATCAGATCTTTGAGGGCAATAGTTTCATTCTCACCAAGATTGAAAATATCGAACAAAGGTCCCTCATACTTGAGCGCAGCCACCGTTCCCTGAATCACGTCGTCGATGTAGGTGTAATCGCGGCGGGTCGTGCCATCGCCGAATTGGTCAATCGGTTCACCGGCATGAATTTTTCTGGTGAATTGGTGGATCGCCAGGTCGGGCCGCTGGCGTGGGCCGTAAACCGTGAAATAGCGCAGCGCGGTTACGCGCGTCTGATACAAGTGCGAAAAAGTGGAACAAAGAAATTCGCCCGCAATTTTAGTCGCAGCATAGGGGCTGAGCGTCTGGGTAAGACGTTGATCTTCTGAAAAAGGAACCTGTTTTGACGCGCCGTAAACCGAAGAGCTTGACGCCAAGATAAATCGCCCAACGCCGGTCATGCACGCCGCGTCGAGCAAATGCAGCGTGCCAGCGACATTAGTATCGTAGTAAAGCTGCGGATTTTGAATTGATGGGCGGACCCCGGCGCGCGCGGCCAGGTGCGCCACGGTGTCAAACCTTTCGCGGTGAAATAAATTTCGCACAGCGGCGTTATCGCGAAGATCGACCTGATGAATTTGGATGTCGTGAGCAATGCCGGCGATGTTCTCGCGCTTGATTTGCGGATCGTAAAAGTCATTAAAATCGTCGAGAATGGCCACGTCGTGACCGAGTGCGAGCAACTTCTCCATCAAATGCGAGCCGATGAAACCGGCGCCACCGGTGACGAGGATCTTCATCCACCACGAATAAACACGAATAGACACGAAGAAACACGGGGAAAATGATGGAGTATAGGGGAGATGGAGTGCTGGAGTTATGGACACGCAGAAGCTCAAACGCTATGTGGTGGATCGGTTTCTCGGCATGTGCCAGTGCGGCTCGCACCGATGTTAAACCAATCGCCGAAGGCGCAATATTTACTCGGACATCGCAGTTGACCCGATAGACTCACGGGAATGAAAATCTATCGCGGATTTCCGCGACGACTGCACCATCAAGTCCCGCATTGGGTTGAACCGGGCGCACTATTTCACATTCGGATCGCTCTGGATCGAGAAAAGGGACAAAAACTTTTAACCGATCGGTTGCTGGCACAGGCACTTCTGGATTCGGCCAAGTTCTATGAAACCAGGCAGAAATGGCATCTCACCCTTTTTCTGTTGATGCCAGATCATGTGCACGCACTGCTATCGTTCGCGCGCGATGAATCGATGAGCCACGTCATCAGAGATTGGAAACGTTTTCACGCGCGCACCAATCACGTCATCTGGCAGGAAGACTATTTTGATCATCGCCTGCGTAATGATGAGCGCGGCCAACAGCTGTCGGCGAAGATGAACTATATTCGTCGGAACCCGGTGGCTGCTGGTTTATGCATTAGGGTGGAAGACTGGCCATGGGTGATCGATCCGCTCACAAATCGCAATACGGTTTAGGCGGCCAAGCCGCACTGAGCTTACCAACGCGTTGAGGACAACGCGTTCCACCTTGCGCTCTGCGTAGGTGGATCGGCTTCTCCTGAAGACGATGTTAAACCAATCGCCAAAGGCGCAAGATGATGTTCTCGCGACGTCACGCGCACTGAAGTTTCAGGCGGCACAGCCGCACTGGGCTCAGCAACGCGTTGAGCAGCCTTCGCCAACCAGCCTTCGCATAAGCTACGGCGTGTCGAGAGGCTATGGCTTGCCAGGGGAGAACGCGTTCTACCTAATAACTCGGCCAGTGCGCTAACAAATAAATCCAATTTAGCGTCAGTAACGCGATGACAACAGCGCGGCCGAATCTCTTCTGCGCGTTTGTGATGTTTACAATTCGAAGACGCGGTGCACGCGTTATCAAAGCAACGAACGCGTACAGGTTAAAGATCGACAATGCACAGAGCACGCCGAAAACCAGAGGATTCCAATGCAGAGCGGCCAGGAAGTGGCCGTGGAAGAATTGAATAGTCGCTCTGGTCGCACCGCAGGTCAGGCATGGGCGCCCAGTGAGATCATGAAAGACGCAATGCGGCCATGGCAAACCGAGCACGGACCAGGCTGCCGCCGCGCCGAGCGAAGCAAGCGAAACACTCAGCCAGATCAATTCGTGATCCAGCTCGGTGGGCATAAGATGACGGCGTCCTACCTGCATCGCTCGCGGGTCAGTGACTCGTGTGGTGCATAAGGGCGCCGAAGCCGCCAATCATTATCACCACTAAAAATCCGCCAACGCAGCAAACAATTAGCGGAAGAAACACGGCCAGCACCGCACGGCCGGTATCCGTTTCATGGGCACGAGCAAGGCCGATACAGTTCACCACCAACGCCCAAATCGCGGCAATAAGTCCGCCACAAACCGGAACCATCTGCAATGGTCCGGTTGAGCCCTGGGCAAACGCCAGAACTCGAAGCGTGGTTTCGAAGGATTTATTGGCGCCACCTACGATCATCAAGCAGAGGTGAACAATGGCCGAGCCGATGAATAATGCGATGATGATCAGGACGGGCAGAAAGATGAGAAACACGACCGAGCCAGCACCCATCCCGATAAGCGCACCTAAATTGTTTCGACGATCGGCAAAAAGACCGAACGATTGAAACCCAACGGAAAAAAGAAAGGAGACGATTCCGCCAATGCACCCACCGATCAACGCGTAAAGGATTGGATCGGCCAGACCGCCCTCGGGTCTCATCGCCCGGAATGCGGAATCGGGTTTGGTCAAAACCATTTGCAACGTCTCGATAAAAGCGTTGAAGAATCCGCGCTCCTGGCGGTGCTCCCACGGCAACCCTCCGTGCGGCGAAGAAGTTTCCAATGTCGCTTGCGCGGGTGAAGGCGCACCCGCCGGTGCGGAGGCGGCCTGCGGCGGCGGAGCCGCGGCCGGTGCAGCGGCGATATCCGCGGCGAACTCAGGAAATTGCGAAAGCGGCTGCCAGTTGGGCATACCTTCCTTCCAACCGAGATCGGTCGCCGCAAATCTGCCAGCGCGGAGACCTTCGTGAACTTGTTCTTCAGGAAATGCGCCCAGACTCGTTGCGCCCCGACTTACGTGAATCATCGCCATGGATTTGCCTTTTAGTTACACGCGGCGCTTCGCGCAAGTTAAATGGTTAAAACGTTAAAAAAGTTAAAAAGGCGACCGTTGTAACCTTGTAACACTTTTAACTCTTTTAGCTTTCCCCTCACCCGTCCAGCGCACGCCAGAAATACCACGCCGCCACCGAGCGGTAGGGCCGCCATTTTTCGCCGAGTTTGATCAGCTGCTTTGGCGTCGGCAGTTTGCGCCGGCCGAAAGTTTTCGCGAAACCTTTGCGCACACCGTAATCGTGCACCGGCCAGACATCAGGCCGGCCGAGATCGAACAGCAAAAGCATTTCCACTGTCCAGCGCCCGATACCTCGCACATTGATCAGACGTTCGATGATTTCCTCATCCGACATTTTTAAAAGCGCGCCGGCTGACGGAACAGTCCCATCGATGGTTTTAGCGGCGAGATCTTTGAGCGCAGCAACCTTACTGCGGGAGAGTCCGGCTGCGCGCAACGTTTGATCAGGCGTTTTCAGAATCGATTTTGGATCAAGATATTTTCTTCGAGGATAAAGCGCGCGGACACGGCCCCAGATGGTAGCCGCCGCCTTGCCACTGAGTTGCTGGTAGGCGATCGATTCAGCCAGCGCATCAAACGGCCGCATTGCAGGCGCCGGCGTGACGTCGTATCGACGAGATCGCGAGATCAATTCCGCCATCCGTGGATGACTCGCGCTCAGATGTTGATGAGCTTGCTCGTGATCCACTTGTTGAACTTAGTCGAGCGTAGTTCGATGCGACCACAAAATTCTGCCGCTCATCTGCCATAGATATTGACCGGACGGCAGACTTTGCCAGCAAAACGGCTACCGAGCAAAAGCGCATAGTTATGTCCATGCTTTGCCATCTCAGAAGACAAACATGCCCGGAGCTTGCACGGTCACACGCTACGGGGGGTTTTGATCAACACTGAAAACCAAAGTAGAAGAATCTCGTTGACTGACCCGTTTCCTGAACTCCTGGGCAGTCGCCTGGCATTTTTCCAAGAAATCCATCCAATCGGGCATTTCAAAGGGAGGCCGTTCAGCCGCAAGAAAAGTCTCGACCCAGACAAAACCAAGAAAACTGATCTTTCCGTCCCACTTTCTTCCAAGGGATCGCTCAAGCCAGGCAAACGCGGCGGGATACCGATGGGCAAAATCGATCGGCTGGGGTGTGTGGAAGTTAACCTCGGGCGTTTCTTCAGAGGCTGTTGACGCAAAGAGCGATACAGGCGCGAGTTTTTCATACGACACTGACTGCGAGTGCACCGCATCTGCGAAACAGGTATCGAGAATGACTATCCGGTGAGGATGAGCCGGGATTTTGGTTTGGGCCAGGAGTTGGTTGAATAGCAACACTTTCCTTTGCGTAAAATCCCACTGACCTGCTCGAGACTGGTGGCTGGCCAGGTAGACGAGGTCAATGTCGCAATCTTCTTTTCCAGGAAGTTCAGAGAGGAATTGCCGCAAATCTTCAGGCGCTCCATTTTCAATGACGCGATGAGATTGGGTGTGCAGTCGCCACGAATCGAGCGTCCGCTGCACCACTTCGAGCGTCGCTTTGCAGCCTCGCAATTTGTGACGGTGATGGAAATCCCAGTTGACGAACGCATCAAAACAGACGGTGCGAGTAGAAACGGGTTCCTCGACGGCGGCAGCGGCAAAGCCGGCTGTGGTGAGCGGGACAACGATGTGGAGCAGCCGTGCTCGTGAAACAGCTTTTCGCACAAACGTCACCACGCGCACAACAGATTTATCCGCACGGCAAAATGACCGGCTGGCAACGTGTTAAGCGACCAGAATAAGAGCCGAGATGATATGTGTGGTCTTACCAGGAATAAGTAAAACCCACGTGCGCGTTATGGTTACTGTAACTGTCATTGAACGCGTCATACGCATATTCCAGGTAAACCGATAACGGCCTAACCACCTGATATGTAAGCTTGCCTCCAAAGCTCGCCCAGTTATCAGCTTCAGGAAGAGCGGCGATGGCGTCTTTACGGTTCGTGATTCCAGTATATTTGGCTGTTACCTGAATCTTCAGCTTCTCGGTTATCGCATAACCGAGTTTCAAGGGAACAGAAATCTTCCCGGTTTTGTCAGTACCAGAGCCCACTCCTGCGGGCGTGTCCGAGGTCGTGGTCCATGTGTGCGTCCAGGTGGGTGTCAAAGAGGCCGAGAACGGGCCCCAGGTGTGGGCGACACCGACGAACGGCGATACACTCCAAGTATCTTCGTGCACGGAATAGGCACCCGCCGTCTCCAGCGAAGTGTAGCCATATCCGCTGCTGACACCAATATTCACCCAATTCCAAAAGGTCTTGGCTGTATACAAGTTGAAGAAATGCGCATTCTCGTCGTCAGGAAATCCGAGTGGGCTTTCCTCTGCATCGCGATTACTGTACGAGTAGGTGAAGCCAAGAAGAATGTCAGAAATCGTCAAGAAGTCGAACCCTACCACCGCCGAGTTCGCTTCGCTATCCTGGCCATTCTCCCGCTTATCGCCCGAATTGATATAGTCGTATTCGGCATAAAAGGTGGGGTGACTGAACCACACGCTGGCGGTGGCAGGCGCTGGAGCCACTTCCTTGCTAACAGGCAGGGTTTCGAGGCCCGCCGTGATGGGCAACCCCATTAGGGCGTCCACGGCGCGGTCGGCGTCGAAACCATTGATTCGGAAGCCAGGGGCATCGGGCCGTGCCGCCTGATCGACTAGAAACACATCAATTCCAACATGCTCGTGGTGGTGTTCGGGAGGTCCCATCCCACGGGAAGTGGCCAGCGATAGGCCAACAAGGCTAGCGCTTAGAACAATAATTCTGCGAAACATACGTTACTCCTCTAATTTGGTTTAAGGCTGCATCGAAGATGAACCCTCGGCTTTTGTCTGACAGCCCTTGTCGGCAATTCTCCAAAACCTGTCAAGGCGTTTTTCGTTAGGGAATCACTGATGCGCTGAGGACGGCGTACGCTACAGCCGCTACTCTCGGTAAACGACAAAGAACAAACACTACCCTGCACCAAAAGGTCGCGAAAATAGTATTGACTGCCGTCCGCCCGAGCCTCACACTGTGAGTGGCGGGCTCCCCAAATGAAGCGCCAAAAAATCGCCGTGGCGGCAATGCTGATTGCCACCGAGTTGTCGATTTTTCACGGCAACGGCAAAGCGTCTCCTTCCTCGCAGCGCGACTCAACAAACTACGCAAATAGGAAGTCAACCAATATGAAAATTCTAAGGTTTCTCTTGCTTGCAGTTGCCATTGGTATTGCCGTCTCGGTCCCAGCCAGAGGTCAATCGATTGATTTCAAATCCAAGGGTTATAACGCTGATCTGACAGCGGGGGAGGTCCTCGAAGATTTGTTCAATAAGAAAGGAGCCGACGTCGAGCATTATAAGAAGTTGGAGAACGACCGTCTCGAGGAGGAGTATCGTAGTAATTACACCCCTAGTCGCTCCACTTTCAGCGTTTTACAGGAGGACCAACAGACGATTCAACGTAACGCGAACGCCGCTGTCGCCAGCGTCAACGCTGATATCGCGACGGAGCAGAAAAAAGCCGAGCTGGAAAAGCAGGGATTGTGGCAGAAGCCGGTCATGGCCTCGGATCAAGGGCACCAGGCGATGGAGAAATTCATGGAAGCCATCGGTGGGACCAAGGGAGAAGGCGGCGCGATAACATCGGGGGCGAAAGTTGCCGTCGATCAAATGCGGGATGATGCGAGAGACGCGGCTAAAGATGCCGCCCGAGATGCGCGACAAGCGGCAAATGATGCTGCCAGACAGGCTGGAGCCGACGCGGCACGAGGCTCAACGGACAATTGCCGCCCGAGGGGAGGGTGCCATTAGGAACAATCGCCTAACCAGCAACAAACCCGTGCCCGCGCATGCCAGGTTCAAGGTGACGGCACTGATTGCCGTTATAATGCTCACGTTTCCGGCAATGGCGCACGCCCTGAGCGGAACCTACGTCGTCCTCACCAAAGGAGGCGGCGGCTTGGCTGTCTTTTTTAGCCAGAAGGGAACGTTTACCTCTGTTGCTCTCCATTCCCGCAACGGCCACAAGCATCACGGCAAAGGTAAATACAGCGTTTCCGGTAACGTGTTGACCCTCACGACCTCTAATGGGGTGACGGGGAACATCACCATCCAACCCAATGGTGATCTTTACGATCAGGCGGTGAATTTACGATTACACCGATATAAGGGACATGTTGCCTCGCGTTAATTATGAAACTCCACTACAAATTTCTTGTCACGCTCGTCACGATTACAGCGGCGTTGATCACCGCTGGTTACGCGGGAGGTCGCCACGCCAAGTCCAAATCGAAATCGCTCAAGCCTTCGCCGCCCGGGCCGGCATGGGCGGATACCAATCACGATGGCCAGTTGAGCAATGAGGAGTTCCAACGGGCCAAGCAGATATTGGAAGAGAAAATTAAGAAGATCGACGCGCAGTCAGGCAAAACTGCGTCCGCGACGACACCGACCAAGCCTTAAGAAAGATGAAAGAGTTCCCTATGATTAAAATCCAATATAAATCGAAAATGCTAAAGTTTGCCTCCCTGGCAGTCGCCATTATCATCGCGTTCCCGCTGGCGGCGAAAGCTCAAGATAAGATTATACCTGGCCAAAAACAATTCACGGGAGCTCTTGGGAAGATCGAAGATTTTGGACTAAAAGCGACCAACCGCGACGTGGTGGTACTTAACGAGTCGATGCAGGATCTGGACAAGAAGGGGGCGAACGGGGATTTGACCGCGACGGACGGCATTGCAGTTCAAAAGCAAAGTATCGACGCCAGGCGAACCATGCAGAACACGATCAACGATACGCTTCAGAAAATACAGGCAAAGCACGACGCGGCGTCGCAATATATAGCCTCCCATCCGGGTGACATGAAAGCGGTCGACGCTGCTCAGCAGTTAGCCAAGGCCTACAACCAAGTTGCCGAGCTCAACAACCAAAATGGCCAAAAAATTTATGAAGGGAATCAATTTTTGGAAAAGAATAATTTCAAGGACCTGCCCCCGCCGCCCAACAATGTCGATAAGATTCCGATTCCAGCTGCCATGCCGAGCCAGCTTGAAGTGCAAAAGACAAGCAATGGGAACAAGCCGCCGGGCACCACTGAGCCTCCCAAACCCGGAAACGAATCTAATGGGAATATCGATGCGCAAAATGTTTCCAGTAAAGATCCGCTGCAAAGGGACATCGATGCTTCATATAATACCAGAGACAATCTGGACGCATTGATCCAATTGGCGCTGCTGAATCGCGTTGCGGCGGCGAACAATGCGGCATCGCACCCCGGTGGCGAAGGCTCACTCGACGACTTGGCAGCGCAGGCCGACGCCCAGGCCGCGGCTAACGATTTACAAAAGCTGATCGATTGGCATGATCGCATACAGAATCGCATTTGGAGCGATCTCGACCAGAAGTATCCGCCGACACCGGATGATAAAAAGTCGGCAGGTGATGCGCAGAACCCGCCGAAGCCGGAGGATAAGAAGTCAGCAAACGACGAGCCGGGTTATCCGATGACCGGGGATCCCATCGCCGATTTACTTAATGCGGCTGGTGGGACGATCGTCGTATCGTCGGACCAGAGCGACGAAAGCACCCAGAAATTCATCGACAGTGTCACGGCAGGCAACGAACCCGGTGTCACCGTAGGCCAGAGCCAGGATACGGCGCGTGATCATGCGAGAGATTCCGCGAGAGATTCCGCCGATAGTGCGAGGGATGCAGCTACCACCACGGCGAGAGACAATGCTCGAGGTTCAATCGACCACTGCCCCCCCAGGGGAGGCTGTCATTAAAGAGTAGCAGCCTGGCCCTGAACGCGTGAAATTCCTCGGGCGGACGCAGCACGAGGAATGCTGCACGGCAAGGAAGTTGTATGAGTAGGCGCTTCGTTGCCACCCGTCACGCAGCGCGGGGACGGCTGCACGGAACAATCCAAGGAATGGGAGACGATCGCGGCAGCATCGTTAGGCGCGACAGCTGATGCTGTATGGCCATAAGTGAGTAGGAAGTATAGCGTATAACAAAAACGAGACTGTTGACAGGCACGACAATACTCGTAGAACCGCTTTACGATCCAGCGAAAAAAGCTCCGGCGAAGCTCTACTGAGGACCCATTGCGCACCGTTCACGATGCGGCGCGTCAAGCGAGAATACTTTCCAGCATAACGTGACCGGCGCATAAAATTCCTCACGCCCATTTGCGGGTAAATGCGTTTTTCCTTTGGTGATAGGCATGGCTCAAACGCAACTCACCTGGTATGGGCAGTCCGGCTTTAAGATCGTCACGCCGAGCAGAAAGGTATTGTTAATCGATCCCTGGCTGACGAATCCAGTTTACGAAAAAGGAAAGGACGAACTGGCCACCTTGAACCGTGTTGACCTGATTCTGGTTTCCCACGGCCACTCCGATCACGTCGGCAACGCGGTGGAGATCGGAAAGCGCACCCGGGCAAAACTGGTCGCGACATTCGATCTTTCGGCAGCAATGAAAAGTGTGCTCGGCTACCCCAGCCACCTCGCCGAGACGGATACTACTGGTCACTTCGGCGGCACCCTCAACCTGCTCGATGGTGAAGTAGCGGTCACGTTTGTCCCAGCATGGCACGGCGCTGGCGTCGAGAAGGATGAAACGTCGCCACCGTTTTACGGCGGCAATCCGAGTGGGTTAATTGTCGCAATTCGTGACGCGCTCACTTTTTACCACACCGGTGACACGGATTTGTTCTCAGACATGGCACTGGTCTCTCGATACAACAAGATCGACGTGATGCTGGTTTGCATCGGCGGCCATTTCACTATGGACCCGAGACGGGCCGCTGATGCGGTAGCGCTGGTCAACCCGCGCACGGTGATTCCGATGCATTACGGAACGTTTCCTGTTCTGACCGGGACGCCGGAAGCGTTTGAGCACGAGCTGAGGAAGCGCGCGGTCAAAGCGGAGCTGCGGGTCATGAAACCAGGCGAGACGGTCACGCTTTCGTGACTGGCAAATTGAAATCGAAACCTGAGCCGGTACGCCGGGTTTTGAAGTCATTAGAACCGAAAACGTCGAAACAGGGAGGGAAAATGTTTCTGGGGAACGGGACGAAACTGGCGGAGCGCCTTGTGCCGCAAAAATTATCCAGCGTCGCGACCGCACTGGTTGAAGCGCTGAATCTGAATTCCATCACGGAAGCGCGACGCGGCGGTCGAGCGGTTATCATCAAACGGCGAAATATTGCCGGGCAGACACTGGCCGAGCTGGCGAATGCTTATTTTCGCAAAGCGCGAATACCCATTCATTTTTTGAGTGAAGTGAAGGAGTGGCAGCGTCGTGAGATCACTTCCTTCAACCTGCTCAACGGCGATCGTTTTCGTGCTCGTGCTTCGGGCACGGACGCCGTGATCGAAGACAAGCTGCCCGGCGAAAGTCTTTGGGACCACATGAAGCGCGGCACGCTAACTCGGGAAATGCTACAGGCTGCCGGCCAGGAAATTCGCCGCGCCCATGGAATTTGGAGCGACGATCTTCGGCGTTGCTGGTCGCATGGCGACGCCACTACCACGAACGCAATCTATGAGGAGAAGACCGGGCGCGTGCGGCTGATTGACTTTGAGATCGAGCACGACAGATCTCTGCCGGTGAGGGCGCGCCAGGCCGATGATCTTCTCGTCTTCCTGCTCGACATGGTGGGATTGCTTTCGAGCCAGCGATGGTTGTCATTCGGGCTCTGCTTTCTTAACGCTTACCGGCGACCGGAGGTAATCCTCCAGTTGAGGAAACGCCTGCCTCTGCACGGCGGGTTGGCCTGGGTTTGGTGGGAAGTGCGGACCAACTTCACCGCCCCCGCCAAGATGAAACACAGGCTGGCCCGGCTACGCGAAGCGCTTCCAACGCTCGAGATCTATCGAGCGGCGGCCGTGCGCGCACGCCACAAGCGGCGGCCTTCAATCATTTGCCAGACGATCAAGCCCGGAATGCCAAGAGCGAGTTCGCGCACTCTCGCGATCAACGAAAGAGCAAAGGCCGCGTCGCCGGGAAAGCCGAGAAGAGTTCCTACGACCAGATAGCCGCCCTCTTGCACGCCAAGACCTCCTGGCACGGCGAAAGCGGCCGACCGAATGGTCAATACCATGCTTTGCAGGATGAGCGCATTAACAAACGTCGCGTGCAAACCGAGGGCGTGCAGCGCGATCCAAATCTCCCCGGAGCCGCCGATCAGTGAGACAATTGTCACCCCGCAGCACAACACGATCGCGCGACCCCGAGAGTAGAGCTCTCGCACGGATTGATCGAGAGCTTCGCCGCTTTGCACGAGTGATTGCCACTCGGGCGAGTTGGCCAGACGGGCTACGATCAGCCCGATAAAGCGGAAAATGCCCAGCCGCTGCACGATATAAAATCCAGCCACGCCGAGAACTCCAACCAGCGTTCCCAGCAAGGTCGGGCCAACGAAATTTCTCTGGCCGCTGACATTCACCAGCAATACGAGACCAAACAAAGTAAAGGCCGCCTGCGTAAAAACGCCGAGGGTAAGGTCGACAAGCACTGTTCCAGCAGCGATCGGCAAGGCAGCGCCTTTGATTGCGGCGAGACGCGCGCGCACAATATCTCCCCCAACCGCGGCAGACGGCACCAGGGTGCTGACCGACTCGCCAATCCAGCGCATCCAGAAAATTCTTGGCAACGGAAGACGATCCGACTTTGGAAAGAGCACCCACCAGGCGACCGCGTCGAGGAAAACCGGGACCGCGAAGTGAAAAGCAACGACCGCCAGGATACTCCAACCCGCCGTGGCAACCGCCGACCCTACCTGCGAAGCGCCCTGTCGAATCAGCAACGCTATGAAAAGCGCTGCCCCGGCAAAACCTAGTAAGTAAATCGTGAGTTGGACCTTGGTGGGCGCTTTCATTCTTTTCCCGGAAATGATTCGCGTGCGATCAAAACGACGCGTTCAAAAGCCACTCTGAAACCGCAAACGCGCGCTGAGGTTATGGCCGCAGGCAATCCGCGGTCAATCAATCGATACGTACGCAAAACGCGCCTCACTGCTCCGCTGTGAATCCTGAGCGCAGGCAGAAGAGGCGCGGATGTCGTTTTCGAGTTTAGCTCTTAATCCTCATCGAGGATCACCCGATCGACCAACATGTCATTGCCTTCATTCGCGTAATGCACGCGAACCGGGGCGCCGACCCTGATTTTCGTTCTTACCGTGGCCTCGTCCAGTGTTTTGCCACTCCTGGTCACATAGGTGACGCTTTTGCCGAAGCGATAATGTTTCGGTCCGGCGCTTTCCTTCAGCACAATCGTGCTGCCCGGAGTGAACTGGGTGATTGTGCCAGTCCCCTCAGTCGTGGTCGTTGTGGTAGTGGTGGTCTCGGAGACCTGTGCCCATGCAAACGGCGCCGCGACTGCCAATGCGATACTAAGTATTACCTTCTTCATTTAATATTGGACGACTGACGCGCCTGATCTATTCGGACGGGAAGCCAGAATCCAAATGCCGGCGATGTTGGCGTCACGTTCGTGGTTAGGGCGGACGCAATTTCTACTTCGGGGGACGCTTCAGTTTCGGGAGTCATGGAACGGCCGCTGCTTAGAAGGTTTATAAATCCGAAGCAAACGCGGAACGTCCAACGTTCAATTGAGAAGAAGATCTTAGGAAACGACGTCTGACACAGACGCCCTACAATCAATCCGTGTTCATCTCCACTGCTATAGGTGAAATTCATCGCGTCTTGCGAAGATTTTTTCGCGTGGCCAACCCCAAGCCACAGATTCCTAACCACTAATGCACCCGCCTTCGCGGCGCTTCGGCGTGGCAGGCACGAATAAACGCTACTTTCCACGGCCCTTCATCAGTGTGCATTGGTGTCCATTCGTGGTTAACTCTGCGGTTGCGGCGGGACCGCACTGGGTAATTCGCGGTTGGGAATCAAAATTCTGAGCTGCCGGGCGTCCGAGCAAACGGTATGACGTCGCGAATATTCGATACGCCGGTAACGCACATGAGCAGGCGCTCGAAACCGAGACCGAAACCGGAGTGAGGCACGGTCCCGTAACGACGGAGATCGAGGTACCACTTGTAATCGGCCGGATTCATATGGTGCCGGCGCATGCTTGCCTCGAGCATTGCAAGCCGCTCCTCGCGTTGACTGCCACCAACGATCTCGCCGATGCCGGGTACGAGCAGATCCATGGCCGTGACTGTTTTGTTGTCATCATTCAGCCGCATGTAAAACGGCTTGATCTCCTTTGGGTAATTGAAAACCGTAACGGGACATCTGAAGTGGTTTTCCGTAAGCCACCGCTCGTGCTCCGATTGTAAATTCAATCCGTATTCGACCGGGAATTCAAATTGCGCGCCGCTTCCTTTCAAAAGATCGACCGCGTCGGTGTAAGTAACGCGCTGAAATTTTCTCTCGACCACAAAGTCGAGTCGCGCGAGCAGCTCTTTGTCCACGAACTTTGCGAACAAACCCATTTCTTCCGGGCAATTCTTTCGCACGTCGGCGATGAGATATTTCACGATCTCTTCAGCGAGATCCATGTTGCCGTTCAAATCACAGAACGCCATTTCCGGCTCGATCATCCAAAACTCGCTGGCGTGGCGCGAGGTATTGGAATTTTCCGCCCGGAACGTCGGTCCAAAAGTGTAAACCTTCGTCAGGGCGCAGGCGAAGGCCTCAACTTCCAACTGGCCGCTTACAGTGAGATAAGTCGATCGGGCAAAGAAATCCTTCGCATAATCAATTTCCCCTTCCGTCGTCCGCGGCGGATTTTTCGAATCAAGTGTCGTAACACGAAATAATTCCCCTGCCCCTTCGCAATCGCTGCCGGTGATGATCGGCGTGTGCACATAGAAAAACCCGCGCTCCTGAAAGAATTGGTGAATGGCAAGAGCAAGCCGGCTGCGCACGCGAAAAACGCAGCCGAAAAGATTTGAACGCGGCCGCAGGTGCGCGATCTCGCGCAGGAATTCGGGTGTGTGCCCCTTTTTTTGCAACGGATAGGAATCATCTGCCCCGCCAACGATGTCGATTTTGTCGGCAACAAGTTCCCAACTCTGCCCTTTTCCCGGTGATGCCGCCAACGCGCCGCGGACCACGACTGAAGCACCAGTCGTCAGGCGCTGAATTTCAGGGTAATTCGGCAGGGAACTTTTGGCAATGATCTGCAAATTACGCAGAGAGGATCCGTCATTTAGCTCAATGAACGAAAAATCCTTCGAATCGCGCCGCGTTCGGACCCAGCCCTGAACCAGAACTTCTGGTTGCGGCGACGAGCTTTGCAGCGCGTCTTTCACTGCGGTGGGTAGAAGAGACTCGGTCACAGATTAGTAAATCTTACGAAGCAGAAGAGAACGCTCAACGCCCAACCCGCCTACGCCGAAAGCTTCGGCGTGGCAAGCGCTCACTCGTCGCGGCGTAGCGAAGCGAAGGAGGAACGTCCAACGCTCAACGCGCAACTGCCGACCGGAATGAGTGGCTGCCTAACTGACAGAAGCGAATCTATCGGTGTTATCCGCGCAATCCGCGGTTAAAAGCAGCTAACTCAACGGTAACCAACCCCCGGGCGGTGGCGAAGGCTTCGTCCCGTTGAGCGAGAGGTAGGTGTATTCCTGCAGGAGGCGCTCGTAGTCGGAAAGAAGTTTCATGGCGTCGCTCGGTTTGAGGAAATCGGTTTTGATCGCGGCATCGACCTGCGTCTTTAACAGTCGCATCAGCTCGACTTTGTCCCACTGAGTCATGGCAAGAACCTCGCCGATCGTGCTGCCTTCGATTACCTCCTCGATGTACCAACCACTTTCTTCGTCAGGATCGAGAAAGACGTGCACCTCCGTCACCCGCCCAAACAAGTTATGCAGATCGCCCATGATGTCTTGATAGGCGCCAACCATGAAGACACCGAGGTAATAGAGTTCGCCTGGGGTGATGCGATGGAGTGGAAGCGTTTCGCGCACATCTTGCAGGTCGGTAAATTTCGAGACTTTGCCGTCTGAATCGCAGGTGATGTCCACGATCATGCCGTTGCGGTCGGGCGGACTCGTCAGGCGATGGATCGGCATGATCGGAAACAATTGGCCGAGGGCCCAGTGATCGAGCAGCGACTGAAACACCGAAAAATTGCAGATGTATTGATCGCCAAGCGAGATCTCGAGCTGTTTGATTTCTTCGGGCACATAACGCAAGCCGCGATGCATATTCACGATTTGCTGAGCCAGCTGCCAGTAGACCGTGTCGATCTTTGCTTTGGACTCGAGATCAAGCAGGCCAAGTTCAAAAGTCTGCTGCGCTTCATCCTTAATTTGCTGGATGTCATGCAAACTCTCGAGACGGTTCCCGCGCTTGAGTCGCTGTTTCACATCGAGAATATCGTGCACGAGCTTGTGATCTCGCTCAGACGCTTCCACTTTAATTTTTGGACCGGTTTTTTCGATGGAGCTGAACGCCTCCATGACGAGCACGGAGTGATGCGCCACAATAGCGCGTCCCCCCTCACTCACGATGTCCGGATGCGGCACGCCCTCGGAATCGCAAACATCCCCGATGTTCCAAACGACGTCATTCGCATATTCCTGCAGTGAATAGTTGGCGGAGCTATCGAAGTCACTGCGCGATCCGTCGTAATCAACACCCAATCCGCCACCGACATCGAGGTAACCGAGCTCGTGTCCCAACTTGGCAAGCTTTGCGTAATAACGGGCTGCTTCTCGCACGGCGCGTTTGATGGTCGAGATATCCGGCACCTGCGAGCCCACGTGAAAATGAACGAGCTTGAGACAATGGCCCAGACCAGCTGCTTTCAACATCTCGCTTGCGGCAATCAAGCCGGCGGTATCGAGACCGAATTTGGCGTTTTCACCGGCACTCGGCGCCCATCTACCCGCCCCTTTGCTATAGAGACGAATGCGGATTCCGATCTGCGGCTCGACTCCAACTTCTTTTGCCGCCCGGATCGTTTGTTCCAGCTCCTCTAATTTCTCGACAACAATGACGACCGACTTACCAAGCTTGCGGCCGAGGAGCGCGATTCGAATGTAAGCGGGATCTTTGTAGCCGTTACAGATGATGAGGCTTTTCGGGTCCTTGTGCATGGCCAGGGCCGCGACCAGTTCCGGTTTACTGCCCGCCTCAAGCCCAAAATGAAACTCCTGTCCGGCATCGACGATCTCCTCGATAACTTCACGCAGCTGATTGACTTTGATCGGAAACACACCGCGATACTGACTCTTGTAGCCGAACTCAGTGATGGCGGATTGAAATGCGCGGTTAACTGATTGGACCCGATGCCGAAGCAGGTCTTGAAAGCGGATGACCAACGGGAAACCGAGCCCGCGCGAGCGCGCTTCATTTACGACTTCCAAGATGTCGATGTTGCCACCGGATTCCTGTAACGGCGTGGCGATGACGTTGCCGTTCTGGTTGATGCTGAAGTACCCACCGGCCCAGCCATCGACGTTATAAGTGGCGATGGCCGACTCGAGGTCCCACTCCGTTTTCATTTCACTTGGTCGCACACCGCCGATCGCAACCCGCATTTTCAATCACTGCGAAAAACATGCAAGTCCCACTCCGAAAAATTTTCGCACTTCACCTCCACATGTCCGGCCAGTCGCTTGTTTTTCCCGTGTCTCCGGATAACGTTCGCTCGAATGAACAAGACGGTGATCGAGGTGCAAGTCCGCGCGGTTTTGCCGACCAGTGGTGGGTGCGCAGTCTTTGTCGGAAACAACGACAAGGTTTTCATCATCTACGTCGATCAAACCGTCGGTAGCGCGATCACGATGTTCATGCGCGAGATCACGAAAGAACGCCCGCTTACTCACGATTTGATGGGTCACTTGTTGACGGCCTTGGGCGCGAAAGTGGAACGCGTCATTATCAATGATTTGAAGAATGCGACTTATTACGCGCGTGCCATCATTCGTGCGGAAAACGAATTGCAGCAGAAAAAAATCATCGAGCTGGACGCGCGGCCAAGCGACTGCATCGCCATGGCCACGCAACAAAAGGCGCCGATTTACGTCAGCCAGGATGTTTGGGACGAAGTGGACGACATGAGCGATGTCCTGCGCAAAATGGAGGAGGAAGGACTTAAGCCGGATCCCGGGACTGAATCGAGCGAGGAAGAGTGACGGCGCTTCGCGCCGATGTTAACTTCTGCTCGGCCATTAGCCGAGCAGATCCCCGTACCGCGCAGTCGCCAGATCGAGACAAAGTTCCAGGATTTCCGAGGCAGTCGAGAGCTTAAGCGCTTCATCGACCAGTTGGCGGCATTCCGGAAGCGCGAGACTCTGGACTGCGAGTTTTACTTGCGGGACCAGGCTTGCGGCAACGCTCAATTCGTCTACGCCGAGACCGAGCAGCAGCGGAACAAGCGCCACTTCACCGGCCATCTCGCCGCAGATGCCTACCCAAATATCATTCTTGTGCGCCGCATCTGCGGTCAATTTGAGCAAGCGCAACACCGAGGGATGCGTCGGCTCGTAAAGATGAGCTATCCGTTCATTCACCCGGTCAACCGCAATCGCGTACTGAATCAAATCATTGGTGCCAATGCTGAAAAAATCGACTTCGCGCGCGAGCATGTCCGAGGCGATGGCCGCGCTCGGAATCTCGATCATCGCGCCGGCCTCCATTCCTTTACCGACATCAATCTTGGCTGCGTCCAATTCTTGCTTGCATTCATTCAGAACCGCGATCGCCTGACGTAATTCTTCCAGCCCGGAAATCATCGGAAACATAATTTTGACGTTGTTGAGAGCGCCGGCTCGAAGAATGGCGCGCAATTGTGTTTTGAAGATGTCGACGTTCTCGAGACAAAAACGAATGGCGCGCCAGCCGAGAAACGGATTCAACTCGTCGCCAATATCCACCGTGCCGGCGGCCAGCTTGTCCCCGCCAAGGTCAAAGGTGCGAATGATCAGCGGGTGAGGCAGGACCTGCTGTGCCACTTTACGATAGGTCTCGTATTGCTCTTCCTCGCTCGGGAGGGTGTCGCGATTGACGAACAGAAACTCCGTGCGGTAAAGACCGATACCTTCTGCTCCATTGGCCAGGACAGCCTCTACATCACTCGGCAACTCGATGTTTGCGGAAAGAACGATGTGGCTTCCATCGCGTGTCGTCGACTTTGTCTCGCGCAGCCCACCAAGGCGTTGCCGCACGCGATCTTTTGTGACCTTGATCTCGCTAAAATGAGAAAGCGTTTCCGGCGTCGGATTGACGATCAACAACCCGTCATAGCCATCGAGCAAGACCTGTTGCCCAGTCTCCAGTTTATCGGTCGCATCGTGCAAACCGACAATGGCCGGGATATTGAGCGAACGGGCCAAAATCGCGGTATGCGACGTGCGGCTCCCCAAATCGGTCGCGATGGCGAGCACTTGTTGGTGACTCATGGTGGCCGTGTCCGAAGGGGTCAAATTGTGCGCCACCAAAATTTGCGGCTCAGCCAGATCACGCAGTCGTTTTGGCGCTTTGCCCTGCAAGTTCCGCACGATTCGGCGGGTGACATCCTGAATATCGAGGGCGCGCTCACGCAAATAGGGGTCATCGATCTGGCCGAGCGTTTCGGCATATTTCGTTGCCACTTTCTCAAAGACCCATTCGACGTTACATAATTCGGTCTCGAGTTTGCGCAGCACCTCGTCGATAAGAGTGCGATCTTCGACAACGAGCAGGTGCGCGTCGAAAATCGCGGCATCTTTCGCCCCGATTGCTTCGGCAATTCCCTGTTGCATCTCGAGGATTTGCACCCGCGTCTGCACCAGCGCTGTTTCGAAGCGTGCGATCTCGCTCGCAATTTGCGATGGCTCAATTGAATAGCGCGCAACGTCGTCAAAATCGTCGCGCACGACGTGGATCGGCCCGCAAACGATACCCGGAGAGACACCGGCTCCGTGAAATCGCAGTTCCTGTTTATCGGCGCCCATCCGCGGAACAGACTAACCGGAAGTCAGTCTTCGTGGAAGCGCGCATTGATTAATTCCTCCAGATCGGCCAGCGCCTTCTCCGCGTCGGGCCCCTCGCAACGGAGACGCAATTTAGAGCCCTGCCCCGCCGCCAGCATCATCAAACCCATAATGCTCTTGCCGTTGACCTCTTCACCCTCTTTGGCAACCCAAACGTCGCATCGATAACGGGAGGCGATCCGCACAAACATGGCGGCCGGACGCGCGTGCAGCCCGAGTCGATTAATGACCGGGATGTCTTTCTCCGCTTTTTGTGTGCTCTCGGCCCCGCGCGTTCTTCGATTCAATAATCCCATTATGTCGATTTTGGCTCCATCAAGTTGAGCAATTTCGTGTTGAACTCCACCGCGCTGTTTTGGCCTAAGCCTTTTAATTTTTGATCCATTGCCGCGACTTCGATCAACCGCGCGATATCGCGCCCAGGCTTCACCGGGATGGTCACGTGCGGCACCTGCATCCCGAGAATTTCGTAAAACTCCTGGTCGAGACCGATTCGTTCCACTTCCTCCAGTTCATGCCAATCCTTGAGCGTGACGACCAAGTCCAGACGTTTCTCAATTCGAATGCTGCCGATGCCGAAAATATTCGCCACATTGATTATGCCGATCCCACGCACTTCCATATGATTGCGCGTAAGTTCCGGGGACGTCGCCATCAGCTCGCGGCCCTCCAGCGAGGTGATGCGCGTGACGTCGTCCGATACCAGACTGTAGCCACGCTCAATCAAACCAAGCACGCACTCGCTCTTGCCAATGCCGCTCGCACCCCGAATTAAAACACCGACACCCAGAATGTCCACCATGCCGCCGAATTCGGTCACCGTTGGCGAAAAATCCACCTCCAGTGCGATGGTCGCCGCGTTTATGAATTTCATGGTGATCATCGGCGTGCGAAAAACCGCAATCTTCGCCGCCTCAGTCACCGCCAAAAGTTCCGGAGCGAGATGAAAGCCGCGCGACATAACCAGGCAGGGAATCTTGCACTCGCAGAGCTCACGAACTCGCTGGACGCGCGTCTTTTCGGGCAGGCTTTTCAGATAGGAATGCTCAGCCGCACCCAGCACCTGCACCCGTTTTTCGGCGAAATAGGTGTAAAAACCAGAAAGGGCGAGGCCTGGACGATTGATTGTCGGTTCCCGAATCTTGCGATGGAATCCGACACGTGGGCCTTCCAATTTCATCTGTAGTTTTTCGGCGTGCGAGGTGTAGAAACTTTCGACCGTCACTACCGGCACGCTTTTACGTTGATCACTTGTCGATGTAATCGTTTGCGCCGGTAAGTCTTCAGCCATAAGCGCCTAACCTCTAGCGCGGATGCCGTGTGATTTCCAATTCACACTACCACCGGCGGGCGGGAGTGCGGTCGCGCCAGGCTCACGACTGCAACCGTCTCAAGGGACTTGCGGGAGGTCCGCCTCACCCTCAATCGGAACCCGGAAACCACTTCCGGCGTTCGCCATTCGGATTTCGACATTCCGCTCACATCCTGAACCGCTCGCCCAGGTAAAGTTGGCGGCTGATTGGGTCGTTGATGAGAAAATCTTTCGTGCCCTCGCTTTCGACCCGGCCTTCGTAGATCAAATATGCCCGGTCCACGATTGACAAAGTCTCGCGCACGTTGTGATCGGTAATCAGAATGGCCAGGCCGGATTTGCGCAGGTTTACAATGATCTGCTGAACATCGTAGACGGCGATCGGATCGACCCCACTGAACGGCTCGTCGAGCATCAGCAATTTCGGATGGGTCACCAGTGACCGCGCAATCGTCAGCCGCCGCTTTTCGCCCCCGCTCAAGGTGAGCGCCTGATTCCTGGCAATCCGCTCGATGCCGAATTGATGAAGCAACTGTTCGCAACGATTCTTCCGTTCAGCTTTGCTTAAGGGCAGGGTTTCCAGAATTGCGAGGATGTTTTGCTCGACCGTCATCTTGCGAAAGATCGATTCCTCCTGTGGCAAATAACCCATGCCGAGTCGTGCTCGTTTGTACATCGGATAATTGGTCAGATCCGTGCCGCAAAAAATGACCCGGCCGCTGTTCGGCCTAACGAGGCCGACAATCATGTAAAAGCTAGTAGTCTTGCCGGCGCCGTTTGGACCGAGTAAACCAACAATTTCCCCGGCTGCCGCGCTGATGTTCACGCCGTCGACGACGGCACGGCCACCATAAATCTTCACGAGCTGCTCTGTTGAAAGCACATTTCCGACCTTAGTGGCCTGTGCCGCTGCTTTCTGCGATGTGGCCGCTGGTGCAGTTTCGCTAATCATTGATCGGCTGTTTTCGGCGAAGCAGCTGGTTTCGTTCCCGGTTTTTCGTCGGCCTTCGGTGGCTGCCGAATTTCGGTGCGGCTTGGCCCGCGCGTAGTCAGCTCTCCTTTTTGATTTACAATCATGACCGTTTCCGGACTCGTGGCGATATGAGTGTTGAGCCCCTCTTGCACACGCGGGGTCCCGGTTAGTTCGACATCACCAGTAACGGCACTATAGGTCGCCTTATCCGATCTTCCGACCGAACGTGTGGGAGGTCCGCCATTTGGGTCTGGCCGGTCACGCACCACCGCGACGTCGCCCTCGGCGATCGCTCGTTCCAGGCCTTGATTTTGTCCTTTGCTGACGAACACAGTCAGTTTCTCCGACTGCAGGGTAAATCGCGGATCCGCCACTTTCACGTGGCCGTTGAAGATGCCCATGTTCTTGTTTGAATCAAAAAAGGCATTATCGGCATAAATCTCAGTCGTGATCGGCTCGTTATTCGGCACGCCGGCGGCCGCAAGCAACGGATTCGAACTGCCCTTTTCTCGAGCCGCTTTTTCTTTCTCACCTGGCTTTTTGTCACTCAAAAGGAAGGAGCCAGCGGGCGGGGAGGGTGATTGACCCGGCAATCGAGCGGTCGCGATACAAGAAACGGCGATGATACATACCGGCCATGCCTTCACTTGGCTTCGTTCCCCAACAATTGCGATTGGCTGGTGATCACCATTTTGACGTTTCCCATCATGGTACCGGTGCGGGCGTTGGTGTCGAACTGCACCGAGTCACCAACGATGTTAAAATCAGATCGCCTCACCGTGCTGCGTTCCTTCGAACTCAGAATGCGCGTCTTCAAGTCCAGCACCGATTCGCTCATCTCTACGGTCAGATCGATTTTATTTTCCGTCGTGTAAGTCGTAATTTTTAATCCGCGGAAAGCGACGTGTTCTTCATCCAGGCGACGAGCACGCTCAGCTTCAAACCGGCCGCGCAACCGGCCCTCCGAATCGAAATCGGGCAGAACCAACCCTTTCGCTTCATGCCCGATTGGCAGTGGGATGTTCGTCAGACTCTGTTCGCCTGTCGGTCCCGCTGTTGCTGCTCGCTTCTTCTTATCATTGCCCTTGGCCTTTTCCGCACATGCATCCCTCGCCGAAGGCCAGGTCGACAATAAGCAGATTGACAATGACAGACAAACCAATCTCCAGTTGCCGAAACGGCCGTTACCAAACGGCAGCATGGATAGCTTTTAACATGCGCAAGTGCTTCGGCAAAGTCTTTAGCGGAACCTGAACCGCGGCGTCGGACAAAGCGTGCGCGGGGTTCTCGTGCACTTCCATGAAAACTCCGTCGCAACCTGCGGCCACGGCCGCGCGCGCCAGCAATGGCGCGAGTGCGCCATCGCCTGAAGTCACTTCCCCTCCTCCGCCAGGCCGCTGCACAGAATGTGTTGCGTCGAAGATGACTCGATAACCTTGCTCGCGAATCCAATAAAGCGAACGCATGTCGGCCACAAGATTGTTATAGCCGAACGTCGTGCCCCGCTCAGTGAAACAGAACTTGTCGTTGCCAAATGCGCTCAGCTTTTCCGCAATATTCTTTACGTCCCATGGGGCGAGAAACTGACCCTTCTTCACATTGACGGCGCGATTGGTTTGCGCCACTGCCCGCAGCAAATCTGTTTGCCGACACAAAAATGCGGGAATTTGCAACAGATCGATCTTCTCCCCGGCCAACTCCGCTTCGGCTGGCGAATGCACGTCGGTCGTCACGGGAATTTTCAATTCCCGTCCGATCGCGGAAAGAATTTCGCAGCCTTGCTCTGCGCCGATTCCGCGAAAGGACCGCACCGACGTGCGGTTAGCCTTGTCGTAAGACGCTTTGAAAATGAAATCAACCTTCTCCGCGGCGCAGATTTTTGAAATTTTTCTCGCCATCCGCCAGGCGAACTCCTCCGATTCAATCACGCATGGGCCAAGAATAAAGACGGGACCTTTCCCGCCGATGGTAACAGGACCGATCTTCAGTGGCTTCATCCTCAGGAAAGGCTTGTAGCGGCGTTTGTCTCAAACGCCGAGCCAAATAAATAGGCGCTTGGCACAAGCGCCTCTACAACTTTTTTCCGCGGGCAAGATCAACAATCGCGAAAGGCGCATAGAGCACACAAAAAAAGAGCCAGGCCAGGAGATGGAATTCGATCAGGTACGGCAGAAGCGCATCAGAAAGAAGACTTAGCAGCGACGTGGCTTCTGGTTTACGCAGGAGGAAGCCGTAGTTTTCTCCCGTGAGCAAGTCGGCCATGAATGCGACCACAAAATAAAGTTCCGTCCAAGCAAACGTACGCAGGATTCCCGCAGGCCGCGGTCGAAACCCATAGGTCAACATCAGGAACACGATGCCAATAATGATGCCGGAGTGGGCGACGAAAAAACTGATGAAGCGAAGATCGGGAAAGCCGAACCGCAGGTTCGGCGTGATGATTGCCTGCAACGTTCCGCCGATTCCCCAGAAATAGGCGAGCTCGAGCCAGCGGCGACTGCCGGTCCAGAGCGCGACGATAATGACGACCATCGCCCAATCGCACAATTGCATCGGCAATGTCTTCTGCCACGACGTCACGCCGAATTGCCGCGCCACGATCAGATAGGCGATGTAATTGATTAAGAGGAGCGCCGAGATCGCAAAGCAGATCGAGCGTTCAAGGAGACGCGATTTTGTTCGGTGAACCGCAAAGGCAAGAAAGAACGGCAGCACCACTGTGAGAAAAATAACGGTGAGATGCGGAAGCCCGTAGGCACGAAATTGCGGCGCATCATTCATCAGAAGATCGACAGATGTAGCAACAGCCGTCCTAAATTATCATCTCGAGCGGAGTCGCCTGCCACGCCGGATCTTTATGCGAAGGTCGGGACACATCTCTTACCCTTCAGTTGTGACAATAATCCGATGAATCGGGACCCTTCGGTCCGAATGACACAGAACCCTTCAACGGATCACCCAGAGGTTGCACGGAATCACGTCGGTGAGCCAGGCGAGATTCGGCAGGAGCAATTGGTCATCCAAGGGCGAATCCGGCACGACAAGGAGATCGGCCTGGATCGATTGCACGAAGTCCGCAACCGCAAACCCGGTGTTGCCGCGAATGCACCGCGCCTCGATCGGGACTTCCGTGACTCCGGCTGACAAAATAAAATTTTCGAGTTCAAGTTCTTCGTCACCCGGTGTTTTCGCCGCCTCGCCATCGCCCTCGGCCTTTGCCCTGGCTTCATCAAAGGTGGTGATGACGCGGATAACGTAAAGGCGCTCGGATGATTCTCCCAGCGCCAGGTGAAAGGTTCGTTTCAAAGCCTCGCGCGCATGTTCTGAATAATCAGCCACAAACACGATTCGCCGTAATGGTTTAGGGGGCCGCTCCGGTTTTGTAAAAAGCATGATTGAACAATCGGCTTCGCGAACAAGCTGGCGCGCCACGTTTCCAAGAAAAGGATGGAGCACGACCTCTTTTTCGAGCGCGCCTGCGATTACCATGTCGATCTTGTTCTCTCTTAAACTACGTAGGATTCCCTCAGCCGGATTTCCCCGTTCATAATAAATCGTCGAATCGGCTGGCAATTGCAGGCTCGACAAAACTTCGCCAAACTTTTTCGTGGTCTCCTGGTTGCGCTCGCCGACATGGATCAAACTCAGCGCCGCACTGAAACGATCGCGCATCCGCTTCGCTTCCGAAAGCACTTGCTCGAATCGGGGCGAGAAAGTGCTGGCTACAGCAATGGTTTTGTATAGCGAAGGGTCGACCATGGGTGGAGATATTCTCCGGCTTGGCGACAGATTCGGCAAGATGAGTTGAACGTTGATTGTTGAGCGTTCAACGTTGAACGTTTTCTTTGTTTATGCGCCGTGCGATTTACCCAGGTAGCTTCGACCCGGTAACGAATGGGCACCTCGACGTAGTGGAGCGGGCACGAAAACTGTTCGATGAAGTGATCGTGGCAGTCGCGGACAACGATGAGAAACAAGCCCTGTTTTCGCTCGACCAGCGGCTCAGCCTCCTGCGTGAAACCATTGGTAAAATCGACAACGTTCGCGTTGCCCAATTCGAGGGCCTACTGGTCGATTTCGCGCGCGCCGAAAAAGCCCACGCGGTCATCCGCGGCCTGCGGGCGGTGTCCGATTTCGAGTTCGAATTTCAAATGGCCCTGATGAATAGAAAACTGGAGAGTGATCTGGAAACGATCTTCCTTATGCCAAAGGAGGAATATACTTATTTGAGCTCACGACTGGTGAAGGAGATTGCACGCCTCGGAGGCGATGTGTCGAAGTTTGTTCCTGTTGCAGTGGCCAAAGCGCTGGCGGAGAAATTTTCTAAATGATCTTTGTCATTCCGAGCGAAGTCGAGGAATTTCCAGTTGCATTTTGAAGCGAAGCAAAAAGTAAGAGATGTGTCCCAACCTTCGTCCCGCAGTTGCGGGACTCCGGCGCGGCAGGCGACTTCGCTCGACATGACAAAGAGGGCGACGGAGGTTTCGCGATGAAAATTCATCTCAAACAAGTTCCGCCCGAAGGTTTGCAGCTCAAAGGCGAAGAAGACTGCCCAATTCACGAACTTGAAGGGGAGCAGATCCGTTGCGTGGGACCGCTTCGTTACGACATCGACCTCGGTATTTCCGATGGCGCGCTCTGGGCCAATGGTTCGCTCGAGCAATCGGTAGAGCTACGTTGCGTCGCCTGTCTGGGAAAATTTGTCCACCAAATCCGAGTCCCGGCGTTTGCGTTGCACACTGACCTACCCGGCCCAGAGATTGTCAATCTTGCTCCGTTTGTTCGAGAAGAGCTTTTGTTAAACCTGCCAGCGCATCCGCATTGTGATCGCGATGGCGGGCGAGTTTGCAAAGCAGGGCATCTCCATGGTAGCGAGGGGGGCGCCAAGCGGAAATCAGATTGGAGCGCGCTGGATAAGCTGAAGATCGAGAATCGTTAAAACGAGAATCGTTACATCGGCCCCCCGATTCACGAGTCTCGAATCTCGATTCACGTTGTCTTTTCCTCACCCTGTGCTTCCGTGAACGCCTGCCATGGGAGTTCCAAAGCGAAAAACTTCAAAGATGCGTCTGCGCACACGCAAAGCGGCTAACCGCTGGCACGCGCCACAGCTGAGCAAGTGCACCCAATGCGGCAGTACCGTTGCATCCCACACCGCCTGTCCCTCGTGTGGCTACTACAAAGGTCGCCAGGTTTTGACGGTAAGCGGGAGTTGATCGAGCCCTGATCCCGTGACCACCAATTGATTCAGGAACCCAGCTTTTTCAGGACTTGCCAGCCGCCCGTGGGGTTCAATTTTCATTTTGCAATTACCGGGCTAAGTCCGCAAAGTTTCTTCCCATGAGGATCGCCTTGGATGCGATGGGCGGCGATTTCGGGCCGTCCACCTTGGTCGCTGGCGCGGTGATGGCATTGCGCGAATATCGTCACATCCAAAAGTTGTATCTGGTTGGGGATGAGCGGCAGATCAAGGCTGAGTTGCGAAAACATCGCCTGGACGATTCCCGCATTGAAATCGTCCATTCGAGCCAAGTCGTGGATATGAGCGATCGCGCATGGTCGGCCGTGCGGCGGAAAAAAGATTCATCAATCAGCCGCGCGGTTGATCTGGTGAAACATGATCGGGCGGATGCAATCGTCAGTGCAGGTCACACGGGCGCGGCTGTCGCTGCCAGCATAGTCAAACTGCGCTCGCTGGAGGGAATTGATCGCCCTGGCATTGCAGCAGTGCTTCCCACACAGTTTAACGTTTTCGTCTTGATCGACGCCGGCGCCAATATTGACTCGCGTCCCGAGCATCTCTTGCAGTACGCCATCATGGGTTCAGTGTATTCGCGTCACGTGCTTGGTTATCAAAATCCAAGGGTTGGTTTGATTTCGTTGGGCGAAGAAGATGTGAAAGGCACCGAACTAACGAAGGAAGCGTTCAAAATGCTAAAGCGAAGTTCGCTTAACTTCGTCGGCAACATCGAGGGCCGTCATCTTTTCGAGAATCCGGTGGAAGTCGTGGTTTGCGACGGATTCGTCGGCAATGTCATTTTGAAGACGTCGGAATCAATCGCAGTAGCCATTTTTAAATGGCTCAAGCACGAACTAACGCGGAGCAAAGTGCGAATGACAGGCGCTTATCTTGCCCGTGACGCATTTAACAATATCAAGCGAAAGACAAACTACGAGGAGTACGGAGGCAGCCCGCTGCTGGGGGTGAATGGAATTTGCATTATTGCGCACGGCGCGAGTACGCCGCTGGCGATCAAAAACGCGCTCCGGGTCGCGGCTGAATCGATTGAACACCGCGTTAATCCGCACATCCTCGAAGAGGTTCGCCGCTATCATGAAACGACAGCCGCGCTCGAGCCCGCGCTCGGGTAAAACCAACCGCACCGTCTCGATCATCGGCACCGGCAGCTATGTGCCGGAGAAACGCCTGACGAACGAGGACCTATCGAAAATTGTCGACACGTCGGACGAATGGATCACGACGCGCACTGGCATCAAAGAGCGTCGCATTGCTGGCAAAGATGAAAACACCAGCGATATGGCCACGAAAGCAGCTTTGAACGCGGTCGACCAGGCAAAGATCTCGGCTACAGAAATCGACCTGATCCTTGTCGCAACCGCCACGCCCGACATGCTTTTTCCGGCAACGGCTTGCTTTGTGCAAAAGAAAATCGGGGCAAGGAACGCGGCCTGTCTCGATATTTCGGCCGCATGCGCTGGATTCATTTTCGGCCTTGAGATCGGCCAGCAATTTATCACTTCCCACACTTACGATACGGTGCTCGTCATTGGCGCGGAAAAATTGACTTCGATTACCAACTGGACCGATCGCAATACCTGCGTCCTTTTTGGCGACGGGGCCGGCGCAGCGATCCTGCGTCATCGCGGCAGCGCCCACGGGGTAATCAGCACCCACATTGGAAGCGACGGGCAGTTCAGTGACATTCTTTTTATGCCAGGCGGTGGCTCACGCTGCCCCATCACGCGGGACAATGCCGACCTTCACCTGAATACGATTCACATGACCGGGAAGGAGGTTTACAAGCAAGCAGTCATCGCCATGATCGACGCGTCCAAGAAGGCGCTCGATCAGGCCGGACTGTCAATCCACGACATTGCCTGCGTCATTCCGCACCAGGCAAACTTGCGCATTATCGAAGGAATTGCCGACCGCCTCGGTATTCCGCTCGAAAAATTCTACGTAAACCTCGATCGCTACGGAAACACCTCCGCCGCCGCCGTCGCCATCGCGCTCGATGAGGCGAATCGCACGGGCCGCATCAAATCCGGCGATTACGTTCTAATGGTTGTTTTCGGTGGCGGGCTGACTTGGGCAAGCACGATTATTGAATGGTGAGGCAGAAGGTGATAGTCGTTAGTTGAGAGTTGATAGACGTAAGTTTTTCCCGGTGAACTCTCAACTCTCAGCTCTCAACTGATCAAGAACACGTCCACCTCGATCCCTTGTCATGTCGAGCGAAGTCGCCTGCCGTGCCGGAGTCCCGCAACTGCGGGACGAAGGTCGGGAGACATCTCTTGCTGTTTCGCTTTTTTAGAACAAATGAGAGATTCCTCGACTCCGCTCGGGATGACAAAATGCTAATCGAAACCCACGCGCATCTCGATTATCCGGACTTCGCACCCGATTTTGATGACATACTGCGGCGCGCGACAGACGCCGGTGTCACGCGCATTATCACTATCGGAACTTCAGTCGAAAGTAGTCGGCACGCAGTCGGTCTTGCGGAAAAATATTCCAACGTTTTTGCGGTCATCGGCGTTCATCCCACTTACGCTGAAGAAGCCAGTGAAGATGTGACCACACCGTTGCGCGAACTGGCGAGCAGCCCGCGCGTTGTTGCGATCGGGGAAACAGGTCTCGATTATCATCATTTGCCAAGCATCGACTTAGCCAGGGAACGCAAGACACAGGTTTTCGCCAAGGCCTTACAGACCTCAACCGAAGATCAGATTGAAGCGCAAATTCACGATGGCGCTTACAAGTCAAAACAAGCGAGCCTGTTTCAGCAACAACTCGATCTTGCGGTTGAACTCGGTCTCAACGTTGTCATTCATCAGCGGGACGCCTGGGCCGACACGCTCGACGCCCTGAAACCTTATACCGACCGGCTGCGCGGCGTGTTTCACTGCTTTGGTGGTTCGCAGGCACAGGCAGAGGAGGTTCTCGCTCTTGATCATGTTGTTTCCTTCACCGGCATTGTCACTTTCAAAAATGGCGCAACTGTGCGAGAGGTCGCGGCACAAGTTCCGCTCTGGAAGTTTATGGTGGAAACCGATTGTCCCTATCTTGCGCCGGTGCCTTTTCGAGGAAAACGATGTGAACCGGCGCACACCCGCATCGTGGCCGAAACCATTGCGGCCGCACGGAACATTTCACTGGAAGAAGTCGCCGAAGCGACGACCGAAACCGCCGAAAAGTTTTTCCGGTTCAAACGCACATGAGACTCGACACACACAAATCCGATAACGGTAGGGTCGTCGCGCTGCGACGATTCCGGGGAGCGCGCCACCTAGTTTGGGCAGCCGCTCCCGGTGTCGCGATTTTCTATTTAACATCCTGCATCGCTCCCGACACGCACCATCAGATCATCATTAGTGCGCACGACCAGAAAATGGTGGTGCTGGAGCGGGGCAAGCTGATGGCAGTGTACCCCATCTCGACGTCCAAATTCGGGCTCGGCGATTATCGCGGTAGCTGGCGCACTCCACTCGGCGAACTGGAAGTCGCAAACAAGATCGGCGATGGAGCTCCGGCCGGAACCGTGTTCAAAGATCGGCGGCGCACCGGCGAAATCGTTGGCGTGAACGCGCCCGGGCGCGACCCAATTGTGACGCGAATCATCTGGTTGCGCGGCCTGGAACCCCAAAACGCGAATGCGTTCGCCCGGGACATCTACATACACGGGACGCCGGAGGAAAAGAACATTGGGCGTCGGGTGAGTTACGGCTGTGTCCGGATGCGCTCAACGGATATTATCCATCTTTACGACATGGTCGGCCTCGGCGCCCACGTGAGGATTGTGGATGTTCCACTGGAAGAACTCGTGCCACAGTTACAACCGAAGCCAGACTTCGTCATTCGTTAGGCTCTAGAGCTGTTGCCGAGGTCGCTGACCTCGGTTTTCCCAGAGCGGGTTTCAAAACGCCGCGGTCGGCGACCAGCGGCTACGGCAACCTGCCGAGACGCTCTGCTGTAGCGGCGGCTGTCCTCAGCCGCAATCTGTAGCCACGGCGCTGGGTCGCCTTGCTCCGTTTGCGATGACGCGGGCGGGCCGAGCCTCGAGACAGCGGGCTGCTACAATCACGGCAACTTGCCGAGATGTCTTCGAGGAGTGTCGCGCGAGAGCAACTCCATGTCAGCATCCACCATAATGCGAACAAGTTCGTTGAATCGCACTTTCGGTTCCCAACCAAAAATCTTCTTCGCCTTGGTCGAATCCCCAATCAGTAAATCGACTTCCGCCGGGCGCACATACCGTGGATCGTGCTTGACATATTTCTTCCAATCGAGACCGACGTGCGCAAAAGCAGCTTCGGCGAATTCGCGCACGGTATGGGTTTCACCTGTCGCGATCACAAAATCGTTTCCCTCATCCTGCTGCAAGATTTGCCACATGGCCTCGACGTACTCCGGTGCGTAACCCCAATCGCGCTTTGCCTCAAGATTGCCAAGAAACAGTTCGTTTTGCAGACCCTGTTTGATTGCCGCTACTGCTCGCGAAATTTTTCGGGTGACGAACGTTTCGCCGCGTCGCGGGCTCTCGTGATTAAATAAGATGCCGTTGCTCGCGTTCAATCCGTAGCTCTCGCGATAATTCACCGTCGCCCAGTAGGAAAAGACTTTCGCTACGCCATAAGGGCTGCGCGGCCAGAACGGTGTCTTCTCACTTTGCGGCACCTCTTGCGCCTTTCCGAACATCTCACTGCTCGAAGCCTGATAAAAACGCGAACGCAAGCCGGATTCGCGGATCGCTTCGAGAATGCGAACCGTTCCGACGCCCGTCACGTCAGAAGTGTATTCGGGAATGTCGAAGCTCACCCGAACATGGCTTTGGGCGGCGAGGTGATAAATTTCGGCCGGCTTCAGATCATAAAGCAACTTTACCAAATTCACCGAGTCACTCAGATCGCCGTAATGCAAAAACATCCGGACACCGTTGATATGGGGATCAGCGTAAAGGTGATCGATCCGTGACGTATTAAACGTGCTGGCCCGACGAATGATCCCATGCACTTCGTAGCCCTTTTCCAGCAGCAAGTCCGCGAGGTAACTACCGTCTTGGCCGGTGATACCCGTGATGAGAGCTTTCTTCATGAGCGGCGATTCGCTTTAAAGCAAATGCGCAAACTAGACAAACAAATTGCAAGTGTGCCCATTACTCCACCGCTCCATTACTCCACTTCTTCACTCCGGTGGTGAAACCATGAGGCGCGCCAGAACTGCGCGCTGCGCCGCGATCAAATCGGCAATGCCTCTCCGCGCAAGGGCAAGCATTTCCTCGAGCTGTGACTGCGCAAAAGTTGCTTCTTCACCCGAACCTTGCACTTCCACAAATTCACCGTCTTCGGTTGCCACCAGATTGAAATCGACCGTGACAGCTTTGTCCTCCTCATAGTTAAGATCGACGATCGCTTTTCCGTCGAGTATGCCGGCACTCACCGCGGCCACGAGTTTCTTGATCGGTGGCGCATCGACTTTCTTCTCTTTCGCCAGTTTTCGACATGCGATCGCCACCGCCAAACTCGATCCGGTGATCGCAGCTGTTCGTGTTCCGCCGTCCGCTTGTAAGACATCGCAATCAACCCAAATGGTGCGTGATCCCAGCTTGTCTAAATCAACAACTGTCCGGAGCGATCGTCCAATCAATCGCTGAATTTCCGTGCTGCGGCCATCGACGCGGCCCTTCGAAATATCGCGCGGCTTCCTTGTGGTTGTCGAATAAGGCAGCATTGAGTATTCCGCAGTCAGCCAGCCACCACCGACATTCTGTTCTTTCATCCAACGCGGCACCGATTCATCGATCGTCACCCCACAAATCACGCGGGTATTACCCATCGAGACCAGCACGGAACCGGTGGCGTGTGGTGCGATGTTTAACTCAAAATCAATCGGCCGGACCTGATCGAGGGCGCGACCATCACTGCGTTGGAAAGGCGGGTTCAATCCTCCGGAGATTACGCAGAGGGAGCGGTCAGCCAAGTCGAATCAGCGGTAGTGGGAGCCCGTGTCGCGTGTACGATTTCGTCGCCGCGTCTTCCTTCGGTATTTCGCAAATAATTTCGCAGCGCGGCGCGGAGCCGCCAGCTATTGGACAGCTTGCACCGATAATATCCTCAAAGATAAGAACATCTGGGGCGTAAAAGGCTTGGACGAAAATTTTGTGAAGAGGGTTGACGCTGCGCTTGGGCCTAGTAAATTAGCAATTCCGCTGAACGCGGACCCCGAAGTTTTCGGGGTGTTCTACGCACATTTGGGACTGCAAATTGAACTCAATTTTGTCCCCGCCTCCGCCAAGGCTACAGCGGCAAGCCGCCGGCCTGAGAGGAGAATCGGGGGTACAAGATTGAGTTTTTTTGTCACCCAAAATGGACGAAAGAGCTGGTTCTTTGACATCTACATACAGGGTAGTAAGAAAGTACAACTTTAAGAGCTGAGTCTGAAATCAAGCGTCACCGCAAAGTGGCGAGAGAGTTTCAGTTATCACAATTTGGTTCGGCAGTTGCCGAACCTACAGATTGATCAAGCTACAAAGAGCGCATCATGGATGCCTTGGTGCCAATAGGCGATGAAGGACGTGGTAAGCTGCGATAAGCTACGGAGAGCGGCAAACACGCTTTGACCCGTAGA
>JACXTT010001617.1_pt1 | contig 37130 bp, 38 predicted proteins | sample 9270951 | NCBI WGS metagenome assembly JACXTT01 (sample SAMN15532306, study PRJNA645909) | rock metagenome | isolation source: weathered quartz diorite | place: Puerto Rico | collected 2017-06-21
GTAGGAGAAGAAACTGGGCGATTAGATGAAATGCTCATGCGCGTAGCCGAATACTACGAACGAGACACGTATAATCAAGTGAAACGACTGACTTCGCTCTTAGAACCAGTCTTGATTCTCGTTATGGGCTTAGCCGTCGGATTTGTGGTGATCTCTATGCTCTCCGCTGTCTTCAGCATCAACGATATTTCTTTCTGAGTGCGGAAGAGTAGAGTAGGCGAGAAACCCTTCTGGTGAAAAGGACAATTAAAGAAGAGGTGTAGGAAATGTCTAGGAAGAACGGACAAGCTGGCTTTACACTCATCGAACTCCTGGTGGTGATGGTCATTCTTGGATTGCTGGCGGCGTTGGTTGTGCCGAACTACGTGAGGCAAGGAGAAAAGGCGAAAATGAAGACTGCGCGGACCCAGGTTGAAATGTTAGGCGCCGCCTTAGATACCTTCCGTCTTGATGTCGGACGATATCCGACCACTCAGGAAGGGCTTGAAGCCTTGCGGGAGCGCCCCGGCAGCATTGATCGTTGGGATGGCCCTTACTTGAAAAAGGAAGTGCCGAAGGATCCATGGGGAAACCTGTATATCTATCGGAGCCCCGGAGACCGCGAGCCCTACGAATTAATGTCGTACGGCGCTGACGGCGTCGCTGGCGGTACGGGCGATGGCGTCGATATTAAGAGTTGGGAAGGGTAGAGTCTAAGGAGGGCGCCCGAGTGGATGTCACGTCCGCAGTACAGAGTCTAACCAAAATCGACTACGTTGACGGGCTGGGGCTTGCGATTGGGGCGCGCGAGGTCAGTTTTGCGCATGTAAAAAAGCGATTCCTGCGCGTGTCTGTCCTGCAGACATACTCAATTTCTTTACCTGAAAGTGGAGAAGAACGGGTGGTGGCGCTTGAACAAGCGCTGCATCAGTTCTTGCAAGAAGTACAGGTGACCCCGGATCAGGTGGTGCTCTCACTTCCTCGCCAACACGCGTTTGTCAGCCGCTTAGTGATACCCGAAACCGCTCGGGGCTCCTTGAACCAGGTCATTGAGTACGAAATTGAAAGGCTCCTGCCTCTCCCGAAGGAAGAAATTTACTACGATTATTTGACGTACGAAGCCGGGGGCGAAGAGCATCGCCTGGGCGTGGTCATTTTGGCCGTTCCGCGCCGGGTCGTTGATGAATATCTTGCTGTTGTTGAAAAAGTCCAGTTGCATCCCCAAATGGTCACGTTAAGCAGCGCGGCGTTGATGAGCACGGCGACCTTCTGTGACCCTATGATCGACGGGCCGCGCGTGCTGGTGGCGAGAGACAACGGTGCTGTGGAGTTGAGTTTCATTGAAAAAAAACATCTGGTTGCGAGCCACGTGTTTTCACAAGCGCAGGCCCCGAATGAAGCAGTGTTGACCGATCTGATCGCGCAAGGCGTGGCGCGCAATTTTCCCGGGGCGCAAATGGAGGAGGTGCTTATTTGGGTGCTACCCTCCGACGAGTCTTTGGCGCTTACGGCGAATCCAGAACATGATCTCTATGCCTTGACTATGGCGCGATTTGCCGACACCATCCCGGAAGCCATACCAACTGAAAGCGTGTTGGCGTTAGGCGCAGCGCTTCAGGCAGTAGGGGAAGATGCAGTTGGAATCAATCTCCTCCCTCCAGAGAAGCGCGCCCGCAGAGAAAAGACTTTTTCGCCGTTGACTCTGGCGTTGATCGGAGTGATCCTCATCCTGGCCATTGTATGGCCGATCAGTATTGTGGTGCAGCAGCACCGAGCATTGAACGTCATTGCGAAGCGAAAAATGGAGTTGGACCCGAGCGTGCAACAGGTGCAAACCCAAGAGAGTGAGTCTGACCGACTCATTGAGCGCTTGAAAGTTGTCGATGAATCCACGCAAAAACGTGTGGTGCCGTTGCTCAAGAATCTCTCTGAAGTCATTCCCACTGACGTGTATATGACGAGTTTCCGTTACAAGGATGGAGATGTCGAAGTCAGCGGTGTTGCCGCGGCTTCGCGACCGGCTTCTGAGCTCGTTGGCTTGTTGGAAAGCTCGCCGTGTTTACGTAACGTGGCGCCGAAAGCTCCTTTCACCAAGACCGCACAAGGGGAAACCTTTACGCTGGGCGCACAGGCGGAACCATGCGCATAGCACAGATCTGGCAACGGTTATCTGCTCGGGAGCAATTGCTTGGGGGGGTTGCTGGTCTTGCGCTCTTACTCGTGTTCGTACGATATGGCGTCATCAGCCCGTATTTGAGCTACACGAAGTCCCTTGAGGAAAAGATCGATCAAGACTGGCAGCGCGTTTTTAAGATGGAGCGTCAGAGTACGCGTACTGGCAAGGTGGAAGAGCGTCTCAATCTCTTACGGCAGCGTGTTCAGAAAGTTCGCCAAAGGCTTATTCCTGGGGCTACTCCTTCAGTGGCTGCAGCAAATTTGCAAGAACGAGTCCGTACTCTCGCCTCACAAAGTGGACTTGATTTGGTCACTACACAAGTAATGCGTGACGAAGCGGTAGGCGAGTTTCGTAAAGCAACCGTACAGGTGACACTGCGAGGCGAGCTGCCTGCGGTTGCAGACTTCCTGGCGGGTGTGGAATATGGCGACTGGAGGGTGACTATTGCTTCTCTGGAAGTCCGGAGCACCTATGCGCCCCGGCTTGCCCAGGCGGGCAACCGTGGCCCTCTCACAATCACGCTTGAAGTCAGCGGCATCATGCAAGGGGCCGAAACTGCGCCTTCGGGAGAGAAGCAAGAAAAAGCTGCACCGCCCGGGGAGAATCCGGCAAAAACTCCACCTCAAGATCCTGAGAAAAGAGCTGCAGTAGAAAAAGCCTTGAATGTCGGGAGCCAGGAGGAGGAATAGTGCGAGTCCGGCGCTTTGTGCATGTCGTGCTGTTTATTGTCGCAAGTATTTTATTGTGGCAAACCATCGGGACCTGGCGTCGATCCCTTGATGGACAACGTCCTAGTGCGCCACAGAATCCTTCAGACGAAAAACCTTTTCCTTTTGCTCTTTCGCCGCAATTACAAGTGGGCAAGCAGTACGCCAACACGATTGCGGACAAAGACCTTTTTGTGCCGAGCCGCGGACGTGCGCCGCAAGAGCCGAAGGCTGCGCCGGCGGCCGTTCCTCCTCCTTCCCATTTGAAACTCGTCGGAGTAGTGCTAAATCGAGGGAAAGAAGAGGCGCTCTTTGCCGATTCCTCCCAGGGCGGGAAAGTAGTTCGCGTGCGTAAAGGGGAGGCGCTGGGGTCGTATAAACTGGTTGGGCTTGCCCCGCTCCAGGCGACGCTGACCATCGGACCAGACGGCGAAGAAGTCAGTTTACCGCTTTTGGTGATCGACAGTGGCACCGCAGGGCAGGCGCAGCGTTTGATGCCGCCCCAGGTGAAGGGCAATCCGCCACGTCCTGGCCAGGTGGCGGGTCGTCAAGTGCCGCCGCAGCCGCCGCCCGGACGAGCTGCCGTGCCTCCTCCTCAGGTCTCTCCGCAACGCCAGGAGACCCGCGCTATTCGCCAAAATATTCAACAACTACAACAACGCTTGCGACAAATTCGCAGACAAGCAGCGCGTGGCGAAGGAGCAGAGGAGGAGGAGGGAGGCGAGGAAGAGGGAGCTGGCGATGACGAGGAGAACGAGGAATGAATAAGGGGAAGACCGTGACCAGACTGTTATGGATCTGCATTGCAAGTTGCACGGCGCTTTTGTGGGATGGGGTAACGAATAGTAGCCGCGCCCAAGAAGCGTCCGAATCCGCTCCGTCTCCTGTTCAAGAGGAAGGAGATGAAGCGATTGTCCTCAATTTTGAAGGAGCGGACATCCGCGAAGTCATTAACAGTTTAGCAACGGCGTTGGGCATCAACTACAGTATCGACCCTCGTGTGCAAGGGCAGGTGACCATTCGAACTACCGGCAAGATTGCCCGTCGGGATCTTTTTCCTATCTTTCATGAGATTCTGCGGAGCAATGGCATTGCCGCCACAAAGGTAGGCGACATCTATCAGATCGCGCCAGTTGGAGAAGCGAAGACGCGCACTCCGCTCACCAGCAGCACTGACCGCCGAGCGGCGAGAACAGAGGGTCGCTTTGTCGTTGAGCTAGTGAAAGTCGAGCACGTGGGAGCGGAAGAAATTGCGAAAGTCCTTCAACAATTTGTGACGCCCGGCGGCGATGTGCTCGCATACCCGCGCGGCAATTTAGTCATTATCACTGATCTTGCCGAGAGCGTAGACCGCTTGAAGGAACTCGTCGCGGCGTTCGACACGGACATGTTTCACTCGTTGCGCTCTCAGGTTTATCATATCGAGAACGCCAATGTCGAAGATTTAGGGGGGGAACTGAAGGACATACTTGAACCCTACGGCCTGACTCCGAAGAATGCCGAGGAGCGGGGCATATTTATCGTACCACTGCCACGGCTCAATTCGATTGTCGTGATTGGCTTTAATCCTGAAGTTTTTGCTCAAGTTGAACGATGGCTGCAAATTCTCGATGTGCCGCCGGAAAAAGGCGGAGGACGCACCGTCCATGTCTACCCTGTAGAAAACGCGAAAGCGATTGATTTGGCGAGTGTCTTGAACGGCTTGTATGGTGGAGAAGGCGGCGGTGGCGGCGGTGGTCTTGGCGGACGAGGTCGTGGAGCCGGTGGACGCGGAGGTACGAGCGGTGGTGCTGGCGGTGCTGGCGGCATTGGCGGCGGCAGAAGCAGTGGGATAGGCGGGGCTAACGCAGGCTTCGGTGGTGGATTAGGGCAAAGCGGGATGTCGTCTGGTAGTTCTGGGGGCGGCTTAGGAACCAGCGGCGGCGGCCTTGGCGGCGGCGGGGGCGGGTTGGGTAGTAGTCGAGGCGGGCGCCGTGGCGGCGCCGGTGGTGGCATCGGTGGTCTCGGAAGTGAAAGCGGTGGCGGAGGGGGAGGCTCTCAAACCATCCTCATTGCGCCAAAAGAGGGAGAAAAGCCGATCTTTAAGGAAGAAGTCCGCATTGTGGCGGATGACATCAGTAACTCGCTCATTATTCTAGCGACGGCGCGAGACTTTGAGATGATCAAAGAAGTGCTGCGCAGGCTGGACGTCGTGCCCCGCCAAGTATTGATCGAGACGCTGATTGCGGAAATCGGTTTGACCGATGACTTGCAATTTGGCGTTGAATACGCCTTTGGGAACAAGGGAATAGGCACGGCTATAAGCTCAGGCAGCAGCACGTCGAGCAGCACGTCGAGCAGTACGTCGAGCAGTACGACAAGCAGTACGACGTCGAGCGGGAGCACCTCGAGCACTACTGGGGGAACGACGAGTGGAGGGGCCGGATTTGGCACTTCAGGAGTGCCGAGCATTGATAGCAATGCGCTGCTCCAATCGGCGAAAAGGGCAATAAACGCTGGGGGGAGCGGTCTCACTGGATTTATTACAGACCGCGACACGTTTCTCATCATGTTACAAGCCCTCGCCGCACGTTCGCAGGTGCGGAGCATCTCGACGCCGCATGTGATCGCCGCCGACAATCGCGAGGCGCATATTTTGATCGGAGAGGAAATTCCGATCTTGACTTCTACGTCAACAAGTTTGCTCACGACCACTGCGCAAAATTATAACAGCATCCAGTACCGCGATACCGGAAAGATTCTCACTATTGTGCCGCAAGTGAACTCGGCGGGATTAGTCAACATGGAGATTCGCCAGGAAGTCAGTGCGGTGGGAGATCGTATATTTGGCAACACCAACTCGCCTAGCTTCACCTCTCGGGAAGCCGAAACGACACTCGTGGTGCAAAGTGGTGAATCGGTTGTAATTGGCGGCATTATTGACGACCAGCGCTCACGTACCCGTAGTGGAGTGCCGTTTCTAATGGACATCCCCGTGCTGGGTCGGTTGTTTCGTATGGAAAGTGAGAAGGTTGATCGCACGGAGTTAATTATTCTCATTACTCCCCATGTCATTCGTGATCGTGAAGAGGCGCACTCGATTACACAAGAGTTTGAAAACCGTATTCGAAGTCTCAAAGGTATGATTGAGCGGATCACGCCGCCGAAATCCTCGCCGCCGCCTGTCGTGGAAACTCGTTGAAAATTTTATTGTCCAGTCTCGAGATCTCACGGGAGACATTTCCTAAAAGTAGAAAAGTTCAAGATTCTTACCGACAGTGAGGAAACACTCACTGTCGGGTGAATTCTTCCTATACGAACGCCTCAATCGACCTAGTTAAGATTGACAAAGTCCTTTTTTACAAATCCTTCCTGCGCTTTACGCTTCCCCTCCTGCATCGGTGCTCACTCTTTGCTAATTGTATTCCTTCAATGTTCATCGGTTCTCTTCAACTCACTTCTAATCTCCTGCTCGCCCCGCTGGCCGGCTATACCAACCTGCCATTCCGCCTGTGCATACGTGAGATTGGCGGGTTTGGTTTGGCGACGACGGAGTTGGTGCATGCGCGTTCGTTGCTGGAGCAGCGACCCAAGGCGCTGACTCTCGCCCAGACATGTCCTGAGGATAGTCCGGTAGCCATCCAACTGTTTGGCGCTGTGGCTGAAGAAATCCGTGAAGCCGCGCAATGGCTCGAAGGGCAGGGCGCAGCGGTGATCGACATCAATATGGGGTGCCCGGTAGACAAGATCGTGTCCCGTGGCGCGGGCGCCGCGATGCTACGCGACCCTCAGAAAACAGGCGAGTTCGTACGAATGGTGACACGAGCAGTAAAGATTCCCGTGACGGTTAAAACCCGTCTTGGTTGGGATGGCTCGCAGATGCAGGCTATCCAGCTTGCGCCGATTTTGGAAGACGCTGGAGTGGCGGCGTTGACTATTCATGGCCGTACTCGCGCGGGACAATTTGGCGGGTCGGTTGATCTTGCTGGCATTCGTGCGGTTGTGCAGTCGGTTCGCTCTCTGCCGGTTGTTGGCAATGGCGACGTGAAAGACGCCTCTGCAGCGAAACGAATGTTAGAGGAAACCGGGTGCGCTGGCGTGATGATCGGACGCGGCGCGCTCGCGAATCCTTGGGTGTTTCAAGAAATCCGCGCCGGGCTGAACGGGGCGCCTCTACCCCGCCCGCCTTTGCTGACTGAGCGCGTGGCGGTGATGACGCGGCATTTTCTTCGCGCGGTTGCCTTTTTAGGCGAGCATGTCGCGTGTCTGCAATTCCGTAAGATGATTGATTGGTACGCCAAATTGTTTGGGCCTTGTAGCACTCTGCGCAAAGGAATCAAAGAATTGGGAAGCGCCGCTCAATTCCACGACTTAGTGGGTCACTTTCTGGATGAACAGGAGTTTTCTAGCCGGTCTGTAGAGAGCAAAACCCTTGCCGCTCCATGAAAGTTTAGTGAAAAATCTTGACAGTCTCCTGCTGCGCCGTTACTTTGTCTGCCAGAAAATCCTTCCCTGATAGAGATTTGGGGGAATAATGGTGTTAAACACGAAGGTCTTGGTTCTCAACCGGTCCTATTTCCCTGTCCATGTCACGTCGGTGCGCCGGGCTCTTTCGTTGCTCTATCAAGGAATCGCGAAAGCGGTTGACCACCAATATCGCACGTTTGATTTTGAGAGTTGGGGGGAATTATCCGCTTCTCTGCATGACGACACTATTCACCTGACTAACCGTCTGGTGCGGGTGCCGCGCGTGATCTTGCTGGTAGCCTACGATCGAGTTCCCAAGCGTCAGGTGCGATTCAGCCGCTTTAACGTGTTTGCTCGTGACAAGAACACATGTCAGTACTGTGGCAAGCGCTTTCCTCGGCAAGAACTCAATCTCGACCACGTCATTCCCCGCTCGCGTGGCGGATTGTCGACCTGGGAAAATGTCGTCTGCTCCTGCTTTCTGTGTAACCGCATCAAAGGCGGATGTTTACCAGAAGAAGCCGGTATGCAGCTCATCCATAAGCCAGTCCGGCCCGAATGGACGCCATTCATGTTGGAGACGTTCAGCTTTAAACGGTATCGAGAATGGCTGCCCTATCTTAATGCTGTCGATGTGGCGTATTGGAATACAGAACTGCTCGAACGATGACCTCCTCAAAATCTAAAACTGAGACGCGAGGGGCGCTGTGACCCGTGGCTCCCTCGTGTAGGAAGGATGACCTATGCACGACGGGGCGCTTTCTGGCTTGAAAATTGTTGAATTGAGCGAACGGGCGGCTGGTCCCTTTTGTACGAAGGTAATGGCGGACCTGGGCGCAGAAGTCTTAAAGATTGAACGTCCAGGGACAGGGGATGGCGCGCGGCGTCGCGGCCCTTTTCCTGGGGATGAGCCACACCCTGATCGCAGCGGTGCGTTTCTCTATCTCAACACCAATAAACTTGGTGTGACGCTGGACCTTACGAAGCCTCACGGAGCTGACCTTTTTCGCGACCTGCTTAAAGATGCTGATATCTTAGTGGAAACGTGTCCTCCCGGTTTTCTTGAGAGCCTGGGGTGCGGCTTTGCGAGTTTACACGAGCGTTTCCCTCGACTCATCGTCACCTCGATCACGCCATTTGGACAGACTGGTCCATACAAAGATTACAAAGCCTACGACTTAAACTGTTTTCATGCCGGAGTAGTAGGCTATGAGACTCCGTTCAACTATGTAACCGATCCGGAGAATGAGCCGCCTGTCAAGGCGAGCGGGCAGCAGGCGGATTTCCTGGCGGGCTGGACTGCGGCCAGCGCGACGATGTGCGCCGTGTTTCATCGTGAACTCATTGGCAAGGGGCAGCACGTCGACATCTCCGAAGTCGAAGCGGTGGCGCATATGGTCCGTCCGAATTTCACTTTTTACACCCATGAACCGCCCAATGGTCCGAATCGACGCCGGTTCCTCCAGCGCACCAAATGGGGTCTAGCCTATGTGTTTCCTTGCCGCGACGGCCACGTCGCTTTGCTCGCGCTTACTGACCAACACTGGGAAAGCCTGAAAGAATTGATGGGCCGTCCCGAGTGGGCGGAGAGTGAAATCTTCTCGACATTATTAGGAAGATTTCAGAACATTGACGCTTTAGAGGTCGGTGTCGCCGCTTGGGTCAGCGAGCAAAACCGCAATGAACTGGCGCGCAGAGGTCAGGAGTTTCACATTCCGGTGTTCCCGGTGCGTGATATGCGTGAAGTCGTGACCTCAGCCCAGTATCGCGAGCGCAATTTTTTCGTGAAGGTCGATCATCCCGCCACCGGACCATTGACGTATCCCGGGGCGCCGTTCAAGTTTTCTGCGACGCCGTGGCAAGTGCGGTCTCCCGCCCCGCGACTCGGCGAGCACAACGCCCGGATTTATAGTGAACGGCTTGGCCTGAGCGCCGAGAGGATCGCGCAACTGCAGCAAGATGGCGTGATCTAAGCGCCGACCGACCCCCCTAAAGGAGGAACACGTTATGTCCCGACTACCGCTGGAAGGCGTTCGTATCGCTGACTTTGGCTGGATCCTTGCCGCCCCACAATGCACCGCTTGGCTTGCCGTCATGGGCGCCGAGGTGATTCGCATCGAATCCCATCAACGCCTCGATCCTATTCGTTTCATTGGCCAGAATCCTCGCGAGCCTAAAGGTCCAGACGGCTCTCCACTCTTTAATGGACTCAACTATAGCAAACAAGGAGTGACACTGAACCTTGGTCATCCACGGGGGGTAGCGCTGGCGAAAGAGATTGTCCAGCGCAGTGACATCGTAGTGGAGAATTTCACCGCTGGCATGATGAAACGTTGGGGACTGGCGTACGAAGATCTACGCGCCATTAAATCCGACATCATCATGGTTTCCGGCTCGCCGCTGGGCCAGTATGGTCCGGATAGTCACAGTGTCGGGTGGGGTCCCATCACTCAGGCCTCGGCGGGGATTTGCCATCTGACCGGCTATGCAGGTGGACCTCCTAGCGCGCTCGGCGGCACCTGGCCGGATTACATGGTCGGCGTAGTCATGAGCTATGCGGTCCTCGCGGCGTTGTACCGTCGGCGGAAGACGGGGCAGGGACAGCACATCGATTTGGCTATGGCTGAAGTGGTTACCTCTATGCTCCCTGAGGCCGTGCTTGATTACGTCATGAACGAACGAGATCGAGGCCGACAAGGGAACCATGACTCCGTGCTCGTTCCGCATAACGTGTATCGTTGCCAGGGCGACGACGCTTGGGTGGCGATCGCGATTGAGACGGAAGAGGAGTGGCGTCACTTTTGTCAAGCAATAGAGCATCCCGAATGGATAGCCGATGACCGTTTCCGAGAGCGCCCTAGTCGCAAGGCGCACGAAACGGAACTCGACGCTCTTATTACAAAGTGGACAAAAGAGCGAACGCAAACCGCAGTTACCGCCTTGCTGCAGGGGGTGGGCGTGGCGGCGACGCCGGTATACGACACCGAAGGGCTTCTGAACGATCCGCAGTTTCAACACCGTGATTTTCTAGTGACGCCGGACCACCCGGTGACCGGCGCTTATCCGGTAGCCGGTATTCCCGGGAAATACAGCGCCATCGAAAAGCCCAGGTACACGCCGGCTCCAGGTTTGGGGCAAGACAATGTAGAAGTGTTTAGTACGCTCCTCGGGCTTTCCTTAGAGGAAATTCAACAGCTGCAAGAGGAGAAGGTGATTTATTAAAGAGACTAACCATCTGTGAGCCTGTCGGCTGGGATTCGCTTTGCTTCATCCCAGCCGACAGCTCTGTGATATTGGGATATACAATGAAAATAGCGGGATATTACCAAATGAGTCCACTTCATCAAAAAGAGTGAGTAGTGGAGATTACTTAGGATGCTGCTTTCTTCTGAAACAACTGCGGGACCAGATATATTGTCGAACATATAGCCGTATACTTAATAATTGAACATAGTGTTAGACGCAGTATCATAATCCGTTTCCATATGGAGAACAACGAATACTCAACGCAGGTCAGGCCCCGATTTTATAAGGGTATAATCATACCTGCGACTATTGGCATGGTAGTGGTCATGGTCATGCATGCATACATCGGTGTTCTGACTTTTCTAGAATACCAGGCCGGAGAAGCAGATCAGTACCATAGCCAGCACCTGCGCCTAATTGCTGGAAGCATGAACGGCGTTCTGTTCGGCGCGGCAATGTTAGTGCTGTGTTGGGCGAAGAAGAGATGGCTGCAAACGGTAGGCTGCGTGCTGATGATCCTGTTTATGGCAGCGGTAATGTGGCAATACCGCCTCGCCAAGCCCGTAGGCTGGGATGAGACAACGTCGAATCCCAGCAGCTTTTTTTACAGCTTAGAGGGAACCCAGAAACATGACAATCACCGCAACCCCTGAAATGAGGTCACCGTTCCGCTGTGACATGGGCGCCATTGAACCGACGCAGCGCAAGCAACACATTGCGACCACCGTTGCTGTCTTCCGAACTGTAGAAGAGATTCACGAACTGCCCAATGGGTACGCGTTTCGTTTGCCCAACGAGGCGACCATGCTGCCGCAGACCGCTGAGTTTATCATGCGGGAAAAGTTATGCTGTCCTTTCTTTGGGTTCAGCGTGAAGGTCGAGCCAGAAGGCGGGCCACTGTGGTTATGCTTGACCGGCGCGGAAGAGATCAAACCTTTTATTCAAGCCGAGATTGGCGAGGCATTACCTGAGAAGATAGCCCGAGCTGCCCAGTTTCGCTAGATGGACCAGTGAGGAGAAGCATGGAGCTGCTCGTATTGTCCAGGCGCAATAGCAACAGTGACCTCTGCTCGAAAGACGCAGACTAATCCACTGCACCTATTGCCATCCGCGAGCGGTTCAGAAGAAGCTGATTAGACATAGTTGGGGAAGCTCGCGGTGCGCGGGGCGTGAGGCTGTCTTGATTTCACGATGTTCCAGTGTTTGGTAGACTGTGGGCTGTGAAATTCACACAATACTTCCGTGCGATGTATCAACGCCCAGATCGCGCTATGATCCAAGAAAAATGGATTCAGCGTGTCATCGACCATCCAGTGAAAGAGGTCGTTCAACAAGATGGCCGGATTCGCCGGTGGGCGCCAATTGCAGAGATGGGCGGGAGATATTTGCGGGTCATTTTGCTTCCTGACAGGGAGACAGTCCACAACGCCTTCTTTGATCGGAGGTTTACGCTGTGAAGATCAAATATTTTCAAGAGACTGACACGTTGTACATTGAGTTTCGTACGGTTGAGGTAGCCGAGAGCAAAGACCTTGATGAAAACACATTGCTTGACTTAGACCAGGAGGGCAACATTTGCGGCATAACGATTGAACATGCCAGTGAGCATGCGGACATTCCCCATTTCTCCTATGAGCAGGTTGCGGCCTAACGTGGCGCGCCTCCCGTCGCCCGCGGTCGGCTTGGAGTGAACATGAAAGGAAGAAAATCATGAGACTGATTTGTCTTCAGAATGTCTACAATAACAATTATGTCTGCGCCGAGATGGACCAAGGCGGCGCCCTCTATGCGAATCGCGAGTGGAGACGGGACTGGGAGACGTTCGAATTGATTGATCTTGGCAACGATCTGGTTGCGCTAAAAAGTGCTCATAATGGCAAGTTCGTCTGCGCAGAGTTGAATAATGGAGCCGCTTTGGCCGCCAATCGGGACTCGATCAAAGAGTGGGAAACATTTGAGCTGAAGACTGTCGTCTTTCCCCCGAGTATTGGAGGTCCGCCGCAGGTAGCCTTCAGGAGCATCGCGAACGGATGTTGGGTTTGTGCAGATATGGATGAAGGAGGGCGTTTACGCGCCAATCGCGACTGGGTCCGTGAATGGGAGAGGTTCTATTTGTACGAATAGGTGTATGTCTTGCTGGTGAAAGAAGTCATTCAACAAGATGACTGGATCTTCCGGTAGACGCCATTGGCCGCAGTTGGTAGGGCCGGTAGATTATTGCCGACAAGGAGGAAACTATGGCTGATATCGTCGAAGCCTTGATCCTTAATCTTCTTGAGTGGATTGGCTCTGATTCGCGTCCCTATTCCGAAGTCATCGAAGCATGGCGCACGTCGTGCCCGCGTCTCCCCGTATGGGAAGAAGCCAACTCCAGGGGGTTCCTCAACCATGAGCACCAAGCCGGTGTCGGGGTCTTCGTCTCTGTTTCCTCTGTGGGGCGCACTTTCCTCAGAGAGCGTTGCCAGCTGAACTATGAGAATACTGAATGAGTGCGAAGCGTACGATCTCAGATCGATTGATCCAGTTTGTGAGGCCCAGGCTAGTGAGTAGCTTCGCACCGCCGCCCACGCAGATCGCTCTAGATCTCTGGTCACTCGAACGTCGTTTTCGCATGCCGGGTGGTCTCGGTCTTTCAGCTCGAACAACCGTACTTCGCCTGCCCTCCGAAGCACTCCTGGTTGTATCACCGCCGCCGGTCGAAGCGGGGGGGCTCGAAAGCTTGGATGCTCTCGGGTCTGTCGAGGAGGTTCTTGTTCCCAACAGCTTTCACTACTTGAACGCGCCTGGGTTTCTCGCGCGGTATCCGCAAGCGACGCTTTGGATGGCGCCGGGGCTTCACGAACGTGTCCCCGGGTTGCCCCGCGGCCAGGAGCTGTCGGAGCCAGCCCCACCATCCTGGCGCGATGTGGTTGAGCACCTTGTTCTTGGGCCTGTCCGCGGCGTTTCAGAGGCGGCGCTCTTCCATCGCCCGAGTGCGACGCTCATTCTTACGGATCTGGCGTTTCACATGCTCCAGTTTAAGCATCGCTTCGAGCGAGCAGCCTGGCGGCTCAATGGCGTGCCGGCAGGATTTGGTCCAAGCCGCACCTCTCGGCTATTTCTCCTCGGCGATCAAGCCGCTGCAGCTGCGTTTCTTGAGCGCGTGCTCGCCTGGCCGTTTCAGCGCGTGCTTGTCGCGCACGGTGAACCGCTTGAAGAAAACGCGGTTGCCGTCTTTCGGCGGGCCTTCGCCTCGTATCTTGCCCGACCGGACACGGTGTCTTAAGACTGTCGAAAACAGTCTCGACGACGGGGAGGCTCGCCCTGATAATCCAACAGGCTTCCCGGAACAACCCATTGTCTCTACCGATAGGAATGGGTTTCTGCTAATAGCCATAAGGGGATAGAGTGCAATTGTCGCGAGGCGTTCCGCTCCCCTGATGCAAAAATGTAGGCTTTTATGGATATTAAAATAGATGATTTAACTGGGACTGAAGTGGCTGCATTGTTGAGGGAGCATCTTCAGGCTATGGCGCTCCATTCTCCGCCTGAAAGTATCCATGCCTTAGATCTTGAAGGGTTGCGAAAACCAGAAATTACATTCTGGAGTGTATGGGAAGGAGCTGAATTAGTTGGCTGTGGGGCACTGAAAGAACTCGATGCTCAGCATGCAGAGCTAAAATCGATGCGAACTGCTTCCTCACACCTAAGAAAGGGTGTTGCAACGCGACTACTTCAACACATACTCGATGAAGCCAAGCGGCGTTGCTATCGGAGGATAAGTTTAGAAACGGGCTCAGCGGCCGCCTTCGAACCTGCTCGTAAACTCTACGCTAATTGGGGCTTTACCTACTGCGGACCTTTTGCGGATTATGTTGAAGATCCGTATAGCGTATTTATGACCAAAGAGCTTTGAATTTTCTCCCTCACAAATCGTTCAAGCAGAGAGGTAGCGATTCCCCAAAAGCGCAACTTACAAACCGTCTGCTTAATGCGGCGTGAGCCGCCTCGATTTTTCTAAAAAAGGAAAGAGTTTCAGCCTCCGGTTCATTCCTGCTTAACCAGATAAATTTTCTGGTCAACAAAATTAATCTCTTACGCGTTCGCCACATCGGGTCGACAATGAGTCTATAACATCGGCTATGCGCGAGTCTCTGTCGGAGAGCAAAACTCAGACTTGCAAATTACGACCCTGAAATAGGAAGGGGGCAAGCGTATCTTCACCGACCGAGCGGGCGGCGTGCTGGGCGCCACGGGTGACTTGTTCACTCGTGGTGAGTTTCCATTCTCTACTTGGCATTATTCTCCTTCCCAATCATCTGCATTGTTTGTTCTACTTATCGACGGATGACGACGATTTCCTGCTCTGTTGGCGCTTGATCAAAACGCGCTCTTCTTCTCAAATGCTTGACGTATTTCGATTTTTTGATCACGGGAGGTCTTTATTTCCCTGACCCCTTGACGCTCTCTTGCGATCCTGTTAGATACCACTGACATCATAAATTGAGAATGATATTCATTATCAATTAGAAAATAAGGAGAATGTCAGTGCAGCGTTCCAAAATTCGGAAGGTTTCTTTTACTACGGTGTTCGTATTCGTTCTTGCGGCAACGGCTAGAGGTGAAGACGGTGCGCTGGAGATTCGCTTCGAAAACCATCATTTCTCGCCGCAGACACTAACGATCCCTGCTGGGCAACCGCTCTCACTCAAAGTTACTAATGCGAGTGCCGACACGATCGAGTTCGAGAGCTTTATGCTTCACCGCGAAAAGGTCATCGAACCCGGTCAAACCATCACGGTGCGCCTCCCATCCCTCAATCCAGGAGCTTACGACTTCTACGATGATTTTCACCAAGAGGTGCCCGAGGGAAGCATCGTGGCCCAGTAGAAGGCGGCGCGCCGCTATAGGCAATACGTACGATGCGTTGGGGGAAGCTCCTCTTTGTCGGTGTTCTGGGGATGGCCGGTCTGCTCGTCCTTATCTTTTGGATCAGCCTGCCCCTCGCACACCTGACGAGCCTGCAGGGGAGCAACCCCTCCGTGACGGGCGATATTACGGCTCCTCCGGACATTGAGGCCGTGCTCAGACGGTCCTGTTATGACTGCCACTCCAACGAAACGCGGTGGCCTTGGTACAGCGGCGTTGCGCCGATTTCGTGGATGATTGCGCACGATGTGGAGCGGGGGCGTCAAGAAGTCAACTTCTCGGAGTGGACGGCCTACTTGCCGGCAACCCGCAAACGCAAACTGCAGTGGATCGAGCGAGCGTTACACGAACAAGTGATGCCGCCTCGGCTGTACCGCCTCCTGCATCCGGACGCTTGGCTTACCGAGCAGGATGACATGCTGCTCGAACACTGGCTTCAGATGCAACTCGCTGAGTTGCAACAAACGTCACAGCATTAGGAATCCCTATGAGAAAATACACACGATGGACCCTCTTCATGATCCTCTTTTTGTTATCAACCATTTTCCCCATGCCTCATCGTGCTGCCGCTCAGGTCGACCCGTGGGAGTTTGAGGTCTATCCGTACGCAACTGTGCCGCGTGGCATGGTCGAACTGGAGATGCTTAACGGGGTAGTGGCAAATGGGCATGGTACAGGCGGCAACGGCACAGCGAAGGGGGATTTCCACAGTCAGGACATGTGGCGACACGCCTACGAGCTGACCTATGGACTCACCGATCGTATTGAGGCGTCCGCCTATCTCAATCTGGCGCAAGTCAGTGGGCGCGGTTTGCGGTACGGGGGGTCCAAGTATCGCCTACGAGGGAGGCTTTTCGACGAAGGCGCCTTACCCGTAGACCTAGGCTGGTATCTGGAGCTGGAGTGGCATAAGACCCCGCAGTTCGATGATAGCGAACTGGAACTAGAACTGCGTCCCATCATCGCTAAGGACATGGGGCGGTTTTCGTTCATGTTCAATCCGAAATTTGAAAAGGCGATCTTTGTGGGACCCAATAAGAACAAAGGCTTTGAGTTTGGCTATGCGGGGGGTCTCTATTACCGGTGGCTGCGTTCCGTGTCGCCCGGGATCGAGTTTTACGGTGGGGTGGGGTTAATGGATAATGTAGACCCAGTAGGGGAACAGCAACACTATGTCTTTCCGGTCCTCTGGGGACAACTGCCGTATGGGATCGAATATAACGTCGGACCAGGGATTGGTCTGACGCGCGGCTCCGACCGCCTGATCATGAAGTTCAATCTGGAACTGGAGCGATTTGTTGGGTCACTCTTTGGGGCGTCGTCGGAGTCGGGATGGTTTTTTTAGAGATTACTTGGGTCACTCAACTGGTATGAGGAGAAGCATTACGAAAATACTGGCGGGAATCGTGGATTTTCGCCGGGCTTGTGTGTCGCGTTGGCAACAAGGGAAGCCGCGAAACAGGAAGAAGGTAGGAAAAAAGACAAAATCAAATGAGGATTTGTGTCCGCGAATTGCGGGTGCATGGTAACATTGAGGCCGTATTGCGCGGGAGAAAAAAGAGGTGTGGCCTTGTTTTCGTGTTTCATATCTGACAATGCCTAAAGCAGGTGGAATAAGGATGGTCGTGAGCTTGCACCGAAGATGAGCGACTACTGATCTGCACGAAAAAGGGAGGAAAGCACCATGGCTGAGGAAACCATTGTCTTTGCCCAAGGCATTGAGCTGCCGTCAGACATTTTGGAGCAGGGGCGTCAACTCAAACCGCCAGGCTTCAGGTTGCAAATGCTCCCGCCCGACGCCAGCGCCGCAGAGATTGCCGTTGCGATACGGGACGCCGAATACCTAACGGGCTTTCCTCGGTTCCTGCCGGACGAAGCGTATCTGGATGCCAAGCGGCTTAAGCTGCTTCAGGTCCTGAGCGCTGGTTACGACTTTGTCAACATTGACGGGGCCCGCAAAGCCCGTATCCCCATTTGTTCCAATGGGGGTGCTAACTCCGTGGCGGTGGCCGAGCACGCCATTATGCTCATGCTGGCGGTCTACCGAAAGCTGGTGACATTTCATCAGAACGTAGCCGGTGGCCGGTGGCATCGAGGCGTTCCGCGCACTGTCAATATTTTTGAACTCGAAGGGAAAACGGTCGGTTTGGTAGGATTGGGCAATATTGGCCGGCAGGTGGCGCGACGGGTACGAGCCTTCGACGCTCAGGTGATTTACTTTGACTCTGTTCGCCCGAGTCCTCAAGAAGAGGCCCAGTTGGGGGTCCAGTATGCGCCCCTCGATACGCTGCTGGCAACTGCTGATGTCGTGAGTTTGCATGTGCCCTTGAATGAGAGCACCCGGCATATGATTGACGCCCGGGCGCTTGGTCGAATGAAACCCACTGCGATTGTGATCAATACCTGTCGGGGGGAAGTCATAGAGGAACACGCTCTGATCGAAGCGCTGCAACAAGGGCGGATTCTGGCGGCCGGTCTTGATACCCAGGCCAAAGAGCCAGCTGACCCGGAGAATCCACTGTTGCGGCTGCCCAATGTCACGCTGACCCCGCATAGCGCCGGTCCCACAGTGGACAGCTTTCGCAAGCGGTTCCAGAATGGCTACGCGAATATCGCGCGGGTCGCCCGCGGCGAATCGCCTTTGTGGATCATCCCAGAAATGCGGGATCTCTTTCCCCAGGCAGGAGGATGAAATCTACGCTAACTCCCGGTGCTCATGCTTGTGCATGCGGAGCGATTCGCTACGCCGCCGAACCGCGGCTTCTCGTTCACTCCAAGCCCTTGAGGAGGTTCCATGAAACTCGGAATCACTATCTTCGCCACAGATTATGCTATGCGCCCAGATGACCTTGCCCAAGCCTGCGAGGAACGGGGCTTTGAGTCGGTGTGGTTTCCCGAGCATACGCATATCCCGGCCAGTCTGCGCACCCCGCCGCCAATCGGGAACAAGGTTCCTCGTTATCTTTGGCATCTCCATGATTTGTTTGTCACGCTGACCGCCGCCGCGGTAGTAACTAAGACCATCAAGATTGGCAGCGGCATCTGCCTGGTCGTGGAGCACGATCCCATTATCTTAGCCAAAGCGGTTGCGTCGGTAGACCAGTTATCTCATGGGCGCTTGCTGTTCGGCATCGGCGCCGGCTGGAACGTAGAGGAAATGGAACATCACGGCATGCCCTTTGCGCGGCGCTGGACCGTGTTGCGGGAGCGCATCGAGGCCATGAAACGCATCTGGACCCAAGAAGCCGCCGAGTATCATGGTGAATTTGTCAATTTTGATCCGATCTGGAGCTATCCCAAACCATTCCAACAGCCACATCCGCCGATTCTTCTTGGGACATTGACCGCCAAAGGGCTCCATCGCGTTGTGCAGTACTGTGATGGTTGGATTCCGACTGGGGCGACGTTACGCGACTTGCCGACCGCAATCGCAGAGCTCCACGCCCGCGCTGAGCAAGCTGGGCGGAAACCCAGCGAGGCGCCGGTGTCGCTCTTTGGCGTGGCCGACGATGAACCAACCTTACATCGGTGCCAGGAGTTAGGCGTTGAACGGGTAGTGTTGAACGTGCCGTCGCGAGAGCGGGACCAGGTCCTGCCCCTGCTGGATAAGTACGCCGCGCTGATAGCAAAAGTCGCCTGATGGCGGGACGGCTGGCCGTGACGCAAGCATGAGGAGGGAAGAACAAGTGACACGACATCCTGTTCGGTTTGGTATCCAGACGCCGCAACAGCATGGGTCCTGGCCCGAGATTGTTGCGCTGTGGCGCGACGTGGATACGTTAGGGTTTGACAGTGCATGGGTGTTCGACCATTTTCTGCCGATTTTTTCTGATCCTACGGGGCCGTGTTTGGAGAGCTGGACCAGCCTGGCTGCGCTCGCCATGGTGACGCAGGAGATGCGACTTGGCGTGTTGGTGACGGGGAACACGTATCGGCATCCGGCGGTGTTGGCAAAAATGGCGACCACGGTGGATATCATTAGTCAGGGTCGACTTATTCTCGGGCTAGGCGGGGGCTGGTTTGAGTTAGAACACACGAAGTACGGAATTCCTTTCCCCAGCGTACGCGAGCGGTTGCAGCGGCTTGATGAAACGCTGACTATCATTACCCGGCTGTGGACAGAAGAGCGCGTGACGTTTACCGGTCGATATTATCAACTGAACGACGCGTTGCTAAATCCACCCCCCGTCCAACAGCCTCGCCCGCCGCTCTTGGTGGGCGCAAGCGGAGAACAGGTCGCGTTAGACATTGTCGCGCGGCATGCGGATATCTGGAATTCGTTTGGGTCGCCGGAGGTCTTTGCGCGCAAAATTGCCGTGCTGAATGAGCATTGTCGTAAGGCTGGACGCGATCCAGAGACGATTGAGAAGTCTGTGCTGCTGCAGATGAAACTCACGGACGATCCAGAGACGGCGCGGCGCGCACGCGAGAACGAGGGTTGGGGGATACTCGCAGGGAGTCCGGCAGAGATCCGGCAGCAGATCGAACGTTATGTCGCTGTCGGCGTGACAACCATTATCATTTCTCTATCTGCGCCGTACGATTATGAGGCGGTGCATCGCTTTGCCGCAGAGGTGTTGCCTGCGTTTCGGTAATGACACTGGAGGATTGTAAGCGTTGAAGGGTCTCATGGTAACTGGGCTCGCCAAGAAGAAGAACAGCCCGAAAAGCTTTTTTCCGGATATCCGAGGAGTCCTGAGCTGACCCTTTTCCCAGCTGTGCTGCCAAAGCTGCTGAATCGCTTACGGAAGCGGCTCTTGCGGCGTACAGCTCCTTGAGCTCCTTCGCAAGTTCTTCAGTGTCCCTAGTGCGCACGCGTAGAGTTTTTCTAAAAAGTACAAAGGATACTGCCCCAGAAAAAATGGGTGAAAAGAGCAAGAAGAAAAGCGGCACAACCTGCCCTTGCATCAACGCTCTTGCCGTTGCGGCGGCTCCCCAGAGAAACGCGGTGATCCAGGTCAGGATACACAGTCCGAGCGCGAGCTGAAGACCACGCGTAATCTTCCCTTGCAGAGGCGCGAGTGGGGCGCGATGGACAAATTGCTTCCGTAGCATCAGGGTCGAAAGCACGTTGGTAAAGCACAGCGAGGAAAAAGCCATCCCCAACAACGCCAGACACAGGATATCGTACACCCCTAACATTTAGGCCTCATGAACGGAGCAGTTGACAGTTTTTAAGGGAGTCTCCTAAGCTGCTGATCGTGGGTCTTTCTCTAGCACTGGAGGTTAAGAAACGGTAGGGCGGCATGAAGTTCCCGAAGGGCCGCAGACTGAGATGAGACAATGTAGAATTGCAGCCTCAAACTCTAATAATTTGTGATAGAACCTTATCTTTCTACTGCTACTCCGGTGGAAAGCCCGGCTTTGTGGGAGATATCCTGACGGGCGATTGGTTGTATGGATAAGAATTATGAGACATCGTAAACTACAGATTTTTCTCTCTTCAACATATACGGACCTGATGGACCTCCGACTAGCAGCAATTGAGGCAATTCTTGCAGCAGGACATATCCCGGCTACGATGGAACAGTTCACGCCTGGAGATGAAACAGCGCTTGAGGTTATTCAGCGGTGGATCAAGGATTCTGATGCGTTTATTCTCTTGCTCGGTGGCAGATTCGGGTCAATCGAACCAAAGAGTGGTAAGAGTTACGTTCAAATCGAGTACGAACTAGCGCTCCAATTCGGCAAACCACTTTTTGGAATGATTATGTCGGAAGAAGCGCTTCAATGTCGAGTGGAAGAGCTTGGGCTCGACGTTGCTGATGAACGTGAGCATCAATCGCAGTATCGTGACTTTAAGCAGATCGTCCAACAGAAATTGTGCTCATGGTTCAGCGACGGGAAGGACATTCGGGCAATTATCTTTCAGAAACTGCCAGAGTGGGACCAACGCGATGACCTCGCCGGGTGGGTTCGGGGAAACGACGCCATTTCGCCTCAAGTTACCGAGGAGCTTGCTCGGCTTTCACAAGAGAATGCTTCGCTTCGGGAGAGTCTAGCGCGTTCGTCGAGCCAGACTTACGAGGGTCTAAGTTTTGAACGGCTCGTCGAGCTTCTAAAAGGCGAGCCAGTCTCTGGAGAATTGTTCTCTTACCTCAGCACAATTGAAGCGCCTCAAGATCCTCAGACGGCGCGCTTCTGTGCTACTTTCGGCATTCTTCATATTGGGCATTTTTTAGAGCTAAACATGGAAGGTCTCTCTCGTGGTCTACTTCGTGGCCTAAAAACAGGAGGTAATAGTGCAGTTGATTCTGTTTATCAAGCGATGAATAAACTGGTCTTCTATGGTCTCGTTAATCGAGACACTTCTTCTGAGAAGGGCTTTGTCATATATAAATTGACAGATACCGGACGTAAGTTCAAAAACCAGCTACTCGCGATGGGTTCGCAAGAGTTTCGTATGTTTGGGCTGTGGAGCAATATTCCAATCATAGGAAATCAGTGACAAAAAATTGATTCATTGCTAAAGTTGCCTTTCTAGGACTGTAGGCTGGGATGAGATAACGTCGAATCCCAGCTACAATGTTGCTATGCGGACCTACACACGCATACGCATCGCTGGCGGGTGGTATTTTTTTACAGTTAATCTAGCCGTACGGCGTGGCAACGACCTCTTGGTGTGGCACATTACCGATTTACGCAACCCATTCCATAGAATGCTGGGATTCGCTTTGCTTCATCCCAGCCTACATTTCTTTCTAGCCAGAAAGGCTACTGCTCCTGATAATTCCACGTGAGCCCGCCATCGACGAAATAGGTCGAGCCGGTGACATAGTCTGCGTCATCCGACGCAAGGAATACCGCGAGACCCGAGACATCATCGGGCTTACCCAATCGTGAGAGTGGAATCTGCGTGAGCAAGGCGTTCAATTTTTGCGGGTCGTTGAGAAGCTTCGTGTTGATCGGCGTCTCGATCGCTCCAGGCGCGATCGAATTGATGTTGATGCCAAGAGGTCCCAATTCCACCGACAGGTTGCGCGTCAGCATTTTGAGACCGCCCTTACTTGCGCAGTACGCAGCGAAATTCGGGAAGGGTAGGTCTTCGTGGACAGAGCTAATGTTGACAATCTTGCCGCGTCGCTTGGTTTGCATGAGGTGACGCACTATTTCTTGAGTAGCGAAAAAGACGCCTTTTAAATTGACGTTGAGCACGCGATCATAGTCTTCTTCGGTGACTTCCCAGAATGGAGCATGCGTTTCGATGCCGGCGTTGTTCACCAAAATGTCGAGACGACCAAAATGTTGGATTGCCGTGGAGATTAGGGTCCGTATTTGCGTGGTGCTAGACAGGTCGGCCTTGATGATCAAGCCGTGACGACCCGCTGCTTCAACCGTGTGAAGGACTTCTTCGGCGCCGCCGGGAGTACGGTTGTAGTTAATGACGACGTCAGCTCCTTCCTGTGCGAAGCGTTCGGCGATAGCGCGACCAATGCCTTGGCTGCTGCCGGTGATAAGGGCGACTTTGTTGGCGAGTCTCATAATGACCTCCATTTCTTCAATTCCACCTTGTGAGTGTAAAACTCAAGATGACTACTGACTACTTCACTTCTGGTCTAACGCCAGGAATATTCAAGCGGATACGGTACACGCTTGTTTGCGCGGCCAAGTACAATGCCTTTCCGTCCTTGTCACCCCAAGCCAAATTATGAGGGTGCTCCGGGCCTTTGAGCGTGCCCAGATGTTTGCCTTCCGAAGAAAGAATCCACAGTCCGCCAGGACCTGAAACATAGAGATTCCCTTTTTGATCTACTTTAATGCCGTCCAGCGCATCTTCGCCCGGCGCGCTGGTCATATCAAAGAATACCTGACCGTTTGTGACAGTACAGTCTGGCCGCACCTCGTAGCGCATCAACACTTTCTTTTCCGGGTCCCAGTTGCCAATGTAGAGATATTTTTCGTTCGGTGAGAAGGCGATGCCATTCGGGCCTTTCACGTCGGTGCTGACCAGCTGTAGTCTATTCTCTCGCAAGCAGAAGACCCCGCTATACGGCAACTCTTTGCGCGGGTCATCGTAGAATTTGGGTAGACCGAAGGGAGGGTCGGTGAAGAATAAGGCGCCGTCAGACCGATAGACCAAGTCGTTGGGACTATTGAGCCGCTTGCCTTCGTATTTGTCCGCTAGAACCGTAAGAAAGCCGGTTTTTTCTAGCCGCGTGACGCGCCGGTTGCCGTGCTCGTTGATAGTGAGCCTTCCTTCTTTGTCCAAAGTCAAGCCATTTGAGCCGGGTTGATTGTACTCGCCGATATCAAACCCTGTATAGCCGCTTTTGGTTTTGTAAACAGAAACCTGTCCGTCTTGGGACCAACGGTAAATAGTATTGGCGTTTGGATCGCTAAAGAGGAGATGGCCAGGCGAGATGTCCGAAGTCGGAACCCAAATCGGCCCTTCAGTAAAGAGAAATCCGGTGGCGAGTCGTTCCAACTTGGCGTTCGTGGGAATAATTGCGTCGAGAGCCGAGTCATTCTTAGTGATCTCCGGTATGAATTCCTGCGGCTTGTACGCTTGTTCTGCTTTATAGAAATCGAGTGTTGCTGAGCGAATCCAGATAAAATTCCCAGGAGGACTGGAGACCGGACCATTAATGCCAAAAACCGAGATTTGAAATTGTTGACCTGGCTTGACGTTGCGTCCCAGCACCACCCGATTTGGCGTGTTGAACCCTTTCACAAGCTGGCCGCCAGTCTGCCCAAGTACGGTTGGCAGTTTGCCGTCGACCCAGATTTCTGCGTAATCGTCGATGACAATTTCGAAGATGACTGTTGAGCCTATTGGATCGAAATTGCCCACCTTTTCGGGAATCGTCACTTGTGTGCGATACCAGTTGAAGCAAAGTCGTCCTGTTGATTTGCGGGCTTCTAACTGGGTTGCCGCTAACTTCTCCCACTTGGAGTCGTCAAAATCCGCCGCGCCGGCGTGCGGGCTAATGTCATTCGTGCGATTGGTAGGACCCGAAGGTTTCAGGTCCGCTCCAACACTGTGGTGATCGACCGCCACAATCTGCACATCATGATAGCGCCATTGACCTTTGACAAGGTTGACGCCTTCTTCAGTGGCGAGGTTGACAACGGCGGCCGGGCGACCGACAACCGGAGCATCGTTGGTGAGTTGAGCGCTCACATTCAATGAATTGGACAGAGCACTAAGCGAAAGCGCGGCGGTGTACAGGGGGTGTTTCAGGTACATGGGGAACCTCATTCTCTTGTATGTAAAGTGCAAGTTAGCGCGCCTTGACTACGTAGTAGGTCATTGGCGCTGGGACTTCTTTGAACCAGTGCGGGGTTCCGGCAGGGACAATGATGACATCGCCCTTTACGATCGTGCGGGATTCACCACCAGTGATTTCCTTACCGCGGATTTCATTCGGCTCGGTTGGCTTCGGGTCGACAACCGTTCCCCCTGTGACGAACGTCGCAGAACCATCCTGCACGTAGATGATGTCCGCATCTTTCGTATGCACCTCAGCGACGCCGGCTTTTTCACGACGGCTGGTATGCACCATATACTTGTCACTATCATTAAAAAGCACCGCGCCTTTGGCGAACGCCTCGGTCACCTGCTCTTTGGGAAAATAGGAAGCTTTGCCTGGCGTAATGTCTAAAGAGTTGACAGCCAAGTCCTTCATCGCATTCGCTCCGGCAATAGCGACTTCCTCATCTTGAGCGGGAGTTTCACCGCTCACGCCAATAGCGCCGATGACCTTGCCTTCATACAAAATCGGCACCCCGCCCTGTAACGCGGTGGCGCCGGGCAGTGCGAGCGCAGCGACGCGCCCATTCTTCACTTGCTCTTCAAAGTCTCGACTGGGACGACGAAAGATCGCAGCGGTGCGCGCCTTGCCAATCGCGACCTCAACACTGGCGACTTGAGTGTCATCAAGGCGCTGCAGCACGAGCAAATGTCCGCCATCGTCAACAACCGCAATAACTACACGGGCGTTCTTCTCTTGAGCGGCGGCTTCCGCCACGGCTGTGATTCCCTTTGCCGCTGTTAACGACAGGGCTTTCTTATCGATGACTTGGGCGTGGCTAGCTACGGTGACCGCAAGTAGCGATAGTGCAATTCCCATACAGGTGCATGTCTTCATGATCTTCTCCTTTTGCGGGTGCGTTTGGCTTCTTGGATGCGGCAAATAGAAAAGGAGTTTCGGCTTGTGAAACCCACAGCCCCGTGAAACCTTTTGCAGCGGCGCGGCATTGTAGAGAGGCATTGCTCGAAGCAAGCGCTCAATATGAAACAGAGAAAAGGAGACCTATATGCCTGCGCGAATAATCAGAAACGCTTTGACTGCTGCTCTCACTGTAGCCACACTCTCTCAGCCGGTATGGGCGGGAGAAGCAACATTGAGTGTTGATCCCGATGCTGGGAACAACACCTTTAATGCGGTTTTTGACGCGGCCCTCGGCGAGCGTATCACCGCGGTGAGTTCTACTATTGGTTGCACCGTTGCGATGGACGAAGAGAAACGGGAAGGGAGCGCCAAGTGCTCAGTACCGCTCACCTCAATAAAGGTTGACAGCGATGACACCAAGACCGACCACTTCCGTCAATGGGCGACGAATAAAAAAGTCGACCCCAAGAAATGTACGTTTGATCTCGACGCGCCTCATGTGAAACTTCCTTCCACGTTGCAAGAAAAGCAACCTGTTTCTTTTTCAACCGAAGGAACGTTTACGATTTGTGGCCGTAAGCGAGAAGGCGGACAGCCGGAAAAAATCGAAGGGACGATCGTACTCCTACCTGCGGGTTCGTTGGGGAGCGGCAAAGCGTATCGAATTCGCGCAAAAGTAGAGGACTTTAATCGCGAGCAATACGGCATTAGTCCCAAAGCGACAGCGGGTTGGTTGGCGCGCGTGCAACAGTTGGCGAATGTCGTAGCCACTGATGGAACCATTGACGTCAATATCTTCGCAACTGGTCCCGGCGGAGACGAGATGAAATCGACGATGATGAAACAGAAGTAGACAAGGCAGCGGTCTGCGCCACGGGCAGCTCATCTGCCCGTAGGTGTAACAAAATCGTAGGGTGCGCTTGCGCACCGAATAGCATGTGAGAAAGCCCCGACCTTGCTAGTCAGCGGCCAACACTTCAACCTGCACTCGATAGCCAAGACGTGAGAGAGAGGATTCGCAGTCTTCCCAAGTCAGTCCAAAGGCGCGAACGTCTGCAAGACCCAATCGGCTCACGATGTCACGGAGCGTGTTCAGGTTGGTCTCGTCAAACTCCTCTTCCATCATCGCTTGCTCCGCCCATTCTACCAGCTCTGCCAATGTCAGACGATGACTTAGGTAATCTGTCAGCTTTCCGGCGATTGCTTGGCTTGTAATCATAACAGTTCTCCTCACTCGACCTTCTTATGGCCGGTATCCGTGGGATTTTTTGATGGATCTCTACGAGTGCGCCTTGCTCGTTGTAGATTTCCTGAAAAAACCTGCGGGTCATTTCCTCAGCATCGACTTCTTTGACATACCGAGCTTTCCACCCGAAGCGGCCTACTACTTCATACCAGTATAGCCGCCCGCCATCAGCTAACTCTTCCCATGAACCAAATTTTCGCTCGTTTTGCTGAGTTTTTGTTCATCCATTTTCTGACCCTAGTTATTGAATGTGGCGATACCAAAGCAAGGGGCAGATTGCAAGATATAAGGCAGGTACTACTGCTCGACGCGAGTCTCCTGATTTTATTTAGCTGCCAATACTTCTCCCCAGAAGACCCACCGTATGCGGGCAAGAAGCCGCTGCTTCATCTCTGCCGACTGTTGCGCTAACGCTTCCGCCGAGCGTTCTTGCCGTTCGCCGTTCAACGCCATGGCGCGGGAGGCCAATACGGAGGAGAGTTCTTCGGCGATTTGAGGATGCGCTGAAAGTAACGCTGCTAATGTCACTTGGTCTATGAGCAAGCAGCGGGTATCGGATTTCGCGGTGTAGCAAGCCGACGACGTTTCTTCGTGTTGTCCCCACAAGCGACAGAGGACGTCGCCTGATCTCAGGGTAAGCACTGTATGCTGCATTGCATCGCCAGCCGCTGACATCGTGACCTCTCCGCTTTCAATAATGTAAAATGAATCTTTCATGCTGACATCGTCGAGAAGATTCTCTCCATCGCTGAATAAAACTACCTTTATATGACTCGCTAACGCGGCGCGATCTTCCGGTGACAAGGGAGTAAAAAGTTCTGTTTTTTCTAAGGCGCAGTTATGATCAAGAACGTCAGGAGTGAAGGTAGATGTCTCAGCTTGTGATGGAGAGAGGACCAGCGTTCGGGTCGGGAATGGGATTTCGAGGCTAGCACGCTGAGCGGCGTACCACACGCGCGTTCGCACTTCACTCTCAACACGCGTATGCAGCGCATAATCCTGAATCCAATATCGCAGCTTGTAGGTGATGGCGCTTTCGGCGAAATCGGTGAGCAGGCACTCCGGCTCCGGTTTCAGGAGCACTCCAGGCGCGCCCCGCGCTGCGGTTAGGAGAATGTGTTTGACTTCATTGGGGGGATGACGATAGTGCAAACCAAGGTGTATCTCCATGCGTTGTAGGGTATCCGGTCGTGACAGGTTGGCGACTTCGGTGTCGAGAAGCCGACCGTTTGGAACAATGAGCAAATCGCCGTCTTCAGTTCTCAAAGCGGTGGAACGCCAGCCAATTTCCGCGATGCGGCCAATCTTTGCCCCCATCTGAACCCAGTCGCCGATGCCAAGAGCACGATCAAAGTGTAAAGAGAGCCCGGCAAAGAGATTCGCTATGGTGCTTTGCAGCGCTAATCCGACGACTGCCGTCAGTACAGCAGAAGTGGTGAGTAAGGAGAGGGGATCTAATCCCCGTTGATATAAAATTGTCAAGACGATGAGCAAAATGACGCTCATTTGCAGAAGACTGCGAATGAGCGTAGGGATTTGGAAGCGTGTCCGCGCCAGCGCCAAGTCGAGGAGAAGCAAACTAAGGAGACTGGTGAGGCCGATGATCAAGCTGAGGAGATCCAGGAAGCTGAGAATACCCCAGACCGTGTAGGCTCCGAGTTTGAGGGCTCCGGTAGCGGCGACTCCCAACCCCAGTGCAAGTAAAAGAAAGACGAGTGGTTGGATGCTCTGAGAGCGTCGATCTTGCGGCAGCAGTCGTCGCGCCCCGAGCGCAACCAAGATACACAGTAGGGTAAGAACGGAGCCGATTTGCGTTTGGCCGAGAACGAGAAGGTGATTGAGGAATTGCATATACTACCGCTTCTTGAAAGGTTGTCTCTTGTCCCGAGTGTGGACAAGGCGTAAGCGCCTTGTCTACGGCTCGAAACGCTACCTCCAAAGAGGATTTGGTATAAGGCAGGTCATCCCAATAGAATGGGCAACAAAACGCCTAGACTTAATGTAAACAACCACAACGCTGGCGCTGGAGTATTGAGTGGTCGACGTAGTAATTGTTCTCGCGCGGCCACGCGTGGGTCTACCAGGAGCCAGGCGTCGTAGCGCTGTTCGAGAGCAAAGAACACAAGGGCAGTCGTTGCTCCGTACAGGAGGTGTCCGACAAACTCTGGCAGCGCCGCGTTGGCGGCCTCACAGGTCCAGGAGAATGTTCCACTTAAGAGAACAGGGAAGAAGGTTAGGGGTCCAAGGAACCACCACACAAGACCGTAAAGCATTCCCCAAAGGACGCCAGCGCCGAGGGTAGGGGATTCCTTTTGGAAGAGCACGCCATAGCTCACACCAATAGGGATGCTGATGGTCAAGTGGATGATGAAGCCCAACACCGGTGAGGAGCTGCCGGCAATCGCTGCGATGCGAGCCAAAGCGCCGGTTGACGCCATGATGAGGCTGAAGGCGAGCCCGCCGATGAGGCTGGCAATCAGTCCCCACCCAAGAGACCGTAACGTCTGCGCGCCCGCGCTTGCGGGGGTACGGTGCAATGGATCTGACTCGATAAAGAACCCGACCCAGAGACGATCAAGTACGGCGTACACCAGCCCCACGAGAATGCCGTACACGATATGACCGATGAGAGACCCAAAGAGATTCGCGCCGTGAACGTAGGACCAGTCAATGGGAGCGCCTTGAAAAAGAGACAATAAAGTCAAAGGCCCAAGAAACCACCAGAGCAAACCGTAACCTAATCCCCAGCCCAGGCTTGATCCATACCCGCGAATATCTCGCTGGAATAACAGCCCGAACGTGGCGCCTATGATAATGGCAAACAGAAAGTGCAGCGCCACGCCGACGCTATGGGATGTCGAATTCACCAAGCCTGCGATTAAAGGAAAAAAATCGACCTTCGCCATCCATTTCCCGAACGCCCAGCCGCCAATGACGCCGGCAAACCCGCCGACAAAAAGCGCACGCGAGAGACTAAACGGCGTTTCTCCACGTTGCTCTTCGAGACCACGCAGTGTTCCGAGAGCAATACCGAGCGGCGCGCCGAAACAAAGCAGGTGGGCGACCAAGGCAGGAAAGCGCGACCGCAAAGCTGTGAGCATAGCATCCGGCGTTGCTCCTCCCAGGACAGAGGAAGAGCCCAGCGGATTTATCAGCCATAGCAATAACGCATAGGCCAGGCCCCAGAGCAAACCCGCGCCAGGAGTTGTGGAGCGCGGCGCTGCGAGTAGGGCGAACCCCAGACCGTAGAGTCCACCAAGGAGTAGCCCAATTGGTAGGGTAGCTAATCCGAGTCCTGCGACGGCGCCGCCGCCGAGGCAGCCAACAGCGAGACAAAGGACAACATATTTTATGAGGGAAGATCGCATGGGGGCTCCATTATGTTCGCTCAGTGAACATGTACTGCGTTTTGTACTGCTGACTTTGCTTGCGGTTCTATGACCTTTGATTGTGACGCTGTCGTAGGCTCGTCATGGAAATCCAAGGTTTGCACGATGTCGCGCGGGAAGAACAATTCCACAAACCAATCAATAGCTACCTGCACTTTTCTTTCTAGACTGGGAAGCTTAGCCAGGTAGACGCCGCGCCAGAGAAACCAGGCGAATAAGCCGGAAAAGCGAAACCGTTTGATCTCTGCACAAGCTGTGTGGTGACCAACCACGCACAAGGCCCCGAGTGCGTCGAAGTGAAACGGTGTGAGCGGCAACCCGCGTATGCTTGCATAGATATTCTGCGCGAGAGTGCGGGCTTCGCGCAGCGCGAATTGCGCGGTCGGCGGACAAGGCTGGCCGGTCTTTGCGTCGGTGATTGCTGCACAGTCGCCTACAGCCCACAGACCCGGACAATTGGGTGCGGCGAGCGTTGTGTCGACAACAACCGCTCCACGTTTATCCCGCTCGACCGGCAGCGTTTGCACAAGCGGGTTTGGCGTCGTGCCAGCGGTCCACACCAACGTTTCCGTGAGAATCTCTTCTTTATTGTTCAGGAGAACCGCTCCTGGTCGTGCGTCGGCGACACGGACATTTAACTTGAAGACTACGCCGCGCGCCGCCATGCGCTCCAGGGCGTAAGCGGCGAGTTCCTCACTCAGTTCAGGCAAGATGCGGTCACGCGAATGAACGAGTATGACCCGTACTTCTTCCGCGGAGATAGTAGGATAATAGGACAACATGCCGCGCGCAAAATCGTTGAGAGAACCCGCCAACTCCACGCCAGCGAACCCTCCGCCAGCAACAACGACTGTCAGCATCGATTGCCGTGCGGCGGATGGCGACTCGTCGGCGGCGCGCTCGAACAGATCAATGACATGATTGCGAATGCGCATGGCGTCGTTCAACGATTTGAAATCAAACGATGAGGATTTTACATTGTCGAGACCGAGATAATTAGAGATGGCGCCAAGCGCAAGCACGAGCTGATCAAACCCTACTTCATGGCCTTCTTCTTGAACGGCTGTGTTCGCCCTGAGAGGGACATCAGGCGCGAGCCGCACGCAGCGCTTCTGTAAATCAATTGCGACGGCTCTGTTGCGGACCACGTTGGTGCGCCGCAAACTTGTACGCAGCGGACTGGTGATATGGGTTGCTTCTAGGCTACTTCCGGCGACCTCGGCTAACATGGGCGTGAAAAGCAGGGCGTTGGTGTCGCTGACTAACGTGATCGACACTGAAGGGTCGGCGCCAAACAGTTCTTCCAAATGCTGTGCTGTCGTGACGCCGGCAAAGCCGCCGCCAAGAATAACGATACGGGTTTTCACTTCCCGCGGGGGAGGCGGCGGTTCATACTCAGGTCCCCACCATACAAAAGCGAGATCGTTGAGCAGTTGGGCAATCAGCCCGAGACTGGCGCTATACGTTAGCCAACCGATCAGCGCCGGAAATGCCGCGCGCATCCCTTCCACCGTCCACTGTGGGGCCTGCCCCCAGAGTAAAGGGAGTCCAATGATGCTGAGGACAATCCAGAGCGGAACGCCAAGCGCGGCTGTGGTCATTAACGTGTCAATATATGCACGCGGCGTCGGCGCAAACGCAATCGCATAAGCGACCCCCACCAGGAGACCTAATACGACGCCGAGAAAGCTATTTCTCAAGGCCGCGGTCAAGAGCAGGCTGCTGACGAGCCCGCTCACCAGTCCGATTAGACTGCGACGTACATATTTATTGGTCGTGTGCATGTGCGAATCCCTTGCTCGGCTGTGGGGAATGTTACTTGCCGCCAGGAGAAGAAGCGCATTCCTCTGTCAAAACAGTTTGTGACAGCCGCAACGCCTCACCAACTGACCACGCTTGAAACGGACATCCGCGCGGCGTATAGGGCGGGTCGCCGTCGGCAATTTCGGAGATATGATCTATGCCAGCCTGATCGAGATGGTGAAGCAATGGGTCTAGGAAGCGAGTCCGAGCCTCAGCTTTCGCAGCCGCAGCGCCCCCGCGCACGCGCACCCAGGCTTCGACAAACGCGCCAAGCAGCCAGGACCATGCCGTGCCTTGATGATAGGCGCTGTCTCGTTCACGAACGCCTCCTTCGCAACGGGGAGTATACCCCGGCTCCCCTGGTGCGAGAGAACGGAGACCGAGCGGCGTCCACAACCGTTCTTCAACCGCGTCAACAATGCGTCGGGCGCGGTCAGCAGGCAAAAGTTGGAGGGGAAGACCGCCTACGGCGAAAATTTGATTGGGACGGAAAGTCGCATCTACTACGCCGGCGCGGTGATCACAGTCAATGACATCGTAAAGTCTGCCCTCATCAGCATGCCAGAAGCGCTCAACGAAAGTCTTGTGCCCCAGCGTGAAGGGGGCTTGCCACTTGGTCGAGAACGCGCCAGCGATGGAAAGCGCATTGAGCCACAGCGCTTGAATCTCCACGGGCTTGCCAATGCGTGGGGTGATGACCCGATCGTCTACACGCGCGTCCATCCATGTGAGCTGTACGCCTGGGACACCAGCGGCAATAAGTCCATCGGTATCGACACGAATTTGATAACGGGTGCCTTTGACATAACCGGAGAGAATGGCGTCGATGGCTTCGTACAGCGTCTGTTGCTCGCTTTGCAAGAGCTTCCGTCTTCTTGCCGTCATCGCCTGGAGGAAATCGTGTACAGCGATGATATACCAGAGAGAGGCGTCAACCGCGTTGAATTCCGGCGTTTCGCCGCTATCGGGAAACCGGTTTGGCAACATGCCTTCGGAGACGGCTCCGGCCCATTCCAGTAAGATGGCGCGCGCATCGTCAAGTTTGCCAGTCGCCAGACACAGTCCGCGCAGGGCGATGAAGGTGTCGCGTCCCCAATCGGTGAACCAGGGATAGCCGGCGACTATGGTTTTCCCCGCGCCCCGGCGGACAAGATACGCGTCTGCAGCGCGGTGCAGGCGCGAGGGAAATTGTTGACGACGTTGACGTTCTGTCACGCGCAAGGTTTGCAGAGAGTTTTGTGGGGACGTGTCGGCGAGAGCCAGGCTGTCTGTGTTTTGTCCTTCAGCCGCGAGGATGAGCACTGCCTCGTCTTGTGACAAATTCCAATGAAACGCGCCTGGCGTTGCAAGATCTTCCGTGTAGTCGAGGCCCCGTGCGCGCTCTTCTGCGTACAAGAAATTACGATACCAGTCTGGTTGATGAGTATACGCGCCGTTTGAGAAAGCAATGATGCTGGGAATGTCGGGATAAGGACGCCAGATAATCACTCCATCATGCACTTCCGCGTCGAAGCGAAAGGAGGGATTTTCGTGATGCAGGGTGTGGTAATCGCGGCCAGAGAGGAATGGACGAACAGTGAGAGTGATGCCCTCTTGTGGCTCAGTCAGGCGCCATGAGAGGACAGTAACGGGAGCGCCATGCCGCATGAAAATTTCCTGTTCGATGCGGGTTCCATCTTCTAAGCGAAATTGCCAGCGCGGCCACGGATCGTTAGAAAAACTCTCAAGGCGTCGTTCGCCGTCCGGATGTGTGATGTCGGGAGGATAGGCTTGAGAGGAAAGGGCGAAACTGCCGTGTGGGGTGTCAATCCAGGCGTCAAATCCATTTACAAGTACGAAGCGTCCAGTGGGCGGCGTGGTCGCAGCTAACAGCAACGCATGGTAGCGTCGCGTGCGGACGCCAGCGGTTGTTCCTGAGGCGAAGCCGCCCAAGCCATCGGTTTCGAGCCATTCAGTAGTGCGGTCAAGTGGAAGAGTCATTGGCGTTCTGGATCCTTCTCTTTGCCGGGTAAGATGCCGCGTGACAGAGTGGGGTTTCGGAAAGGGGCATTTTAAGTCCCCTCCTTTGTCAAAGGAGGGACAGGGAGGATTTTCCTCATGCCCAGGCAGAGCCTGGGCATGTCGTGGGTTATAGCTCTATCGCACCGGAGGGGTTGCGTTCCCAGGCAGAGCCTGGGAACGAGATTGTCAGTGAGCTACGACTATTTTGTATCTTGATACAGAATGCCTTGCTGCTGCAACGCTACGACAGAATCGTGCGAGCGCCCGAGATATTGGCTAAGGATCTCTTCATTGTGCTCGCCTAGAAACGGAGCCTGTAGCGGAAGTTCGTCAGGGAAGGCGGAAAATTTGAAAGGAAACCCAGGAATAGTCACGTCGCCGAGCACACGATCCGGAACTTGGCGCACCATGCGGCGGGCGGTGAAGTAAGGATGCGACACGGTTTCTTCGATGGACAGCACCGGACCGGCCGGCACCCTATGATCGGCGAGTGCTTTGAGCACAGCGTCATCGTCTGGGAAGGTTTGCATCCAAGCCTCAATCATCGGGATCAATTCTTGTTTATTTCTGCCCCGTCGTCCTGCTGAAGAGAAACGCGGATCATCAATCAGTTCCGGTTTGCCAAGAGCGCGGGCGACATTCGGCCATTGCCGATCAAGGGCAAGGATCACGATCCAACCTTTCGGGCCTTTGAAGACGCCTTGCGGGCAAGAGCCATAATGATGAATGCCGAACCGAGTCGGTTTATATGCGCCTTTATTCGCGACAAACATTTGTACTTCCACCGACTGCATGTGGTAGAGCGCGTCAACCATAGCGATGTCGATATGTTGTCCTTGCCCCGTCCGGTCGCGATGAAACAGCGCGTAGCCCAGTGACGCAAACGCGTTGACGCCGGCGATGCCATCGGCAATCGCGACGCCCACAAACCGTGGCGGACCGTCTGGATCGCCGGTCATATGCATAATGCCCGAGAAGGCCTGGGCGATATAGTCATACCCAGTGAGGTGCGATAATGGGCTCTTGCGGCCAAAGGCGGACACTGAACACATAATGACGCGAGGGTTGATCTGCTTGAGTGAATCATAGTCCAGGCCGCGTTTCTCCATGACGCCGGGACCGTAGTTTTCGATGACAACATCGACATGCGGAATCAACGCCCGTAATAATTCAACACCTTCAGGTTTGCTAAAATCAACGCAAAAGCTTTTTTTACCGCGATTTTGCTGAATGAAATAAATGCTACGGCCATCCTTAAGAAAGGGGAGGGCGCGCGAGGGATCGCCGCTTTTCGCCTGCTCCACCTTAATCACTTCCGCGCCGAGTTCGGCCATGAGCCGGGTCGCGGTTGGTCCGGCCAGATACTGGGTAAAATCTAACACTTTGATGCCTGCTAACATCGTCGGCTGTGAGCCGTTATCCATACTGCACACCTCCTTTGGCTAGGACCTGTATATCGCAAGGGAGCGCCGATTGCTAGGAAAAGCACTTCCTGAAAAATCCACATCTTTATTTTCGGGTGTGGACAAGGCGCTTAAGCGCCTTGCCTATAGGGGAGCCTGACAACTCGTCTTTTTCCGGGCAAATTCCCTCGCCCCGCAGGGGAGAGGGCGAGGGTGAGGGGCGTCAAATGGTTGCTCTCTTCTCCATTCCCCTCATCCTAACCTTCTCCCCGGTGGGGAGAAGGGACCTACCAGTGCAACTTTAGTATCAGCTCCTTAGGTTGTGACCTGTGAATCACCTCACCCCTACGACTTTGCCTGTTGGAGAAAGTTGACATCCTCAACCCTCTCCGGCAAAGTCTCCGCCGCCAAGTAGACGGAGACAAGAGTAAGAATCGCCATTCCCATCATATAGAGAGCGATGGGCCACGGCCTGCCTCCGGACCAACTCAATAGTGCTGTAGCAATCAAGGGCGAGAGGCCGCCGGCAAAAACGGACGCGAGTTGATAGCCGAGTGATGCGCCGCTGTAGCGCACACGCGCGCCGAACAGTTCGGAAAAGAAACTGGCTTGTGGACCGTACATCGCGCCATGACCAAGGCTCAATCCAATGACCACAGCAAGCCAGATCAATAACGACTGCTTGGTGTCCAGTAGCCAAAAAAACGGAAACGAGAAGAGCGCGGATATCGCTGCGCCAGCCATATAGACTGGTCGGCGGCCAATCCGATCCGAGAGCGCGCCGAAAAAGGGAATAGAAAACAACTCACAAATTGTAGCGAGCAGTACTCCTTGCAAGATCGTGCTGCGCGGCAGTTTAAGTTGCTCAGTCACGTAGACGAGCGCAAAAACGCTGTACACATAGAAGAAGCTATTCTCGGCCAAGCGTGCTCCCATAGCGAGGAGGATATTCCCAGGATGAGCACGGATCGCCTCGAACAACGGTATCTGTGCTTCTTCTCCAGCCTTTTTTACTTGGTTGAAAGCTGGAGTCTCGTGAATGCGTAACCGGATAAATAGTCCCACGCCAACGAGGATAATGCTCAGTAGGAACGGTAGGCGCCAACCCCAGGCGAGTAGTTGTTCTTCTGGTAAGGTTGAGACTAGCGAAAACACGCCGGTCGATAGCAGTAATCCGGCTGGGACTCCGATTTGGGGCCAACTACCATAGAAGCCGCGTTTGCCGTCCGGGGCGTGTTCGACCGCCATCAACACTGCTCCGCCCCATTCGCCGCCGACGCCGAAGCCCTGCAGCACCCGCAGGAGAATAAGCAGAAACGGGGCCCAGACGCCTAGCGTCTCATACGTGGGCAAGAGGCCAATGCAGAACGTTGCTGCGCCCATCAATAGCAGAGTAAGACTAAGCATCGACTTACGTCCAATCTTGTCGCCATAGTGGCCAAAAATGATGCCGCCTAGCGGGCGCGCGATAAACCCTACAGCGTACGTACCGAAAGCAGCCAACGTTCCCGCAAGAGGGGCAAACGTGGGAAAGAACAGCCGGTTAAAAATCAGCGCCGCCGCTGTGCCATATAAAAAGAAGTCATACCACTCGATAGCCGTACCAATAAAACTGGCTATGGCGACTTGGGTAATCGAGACCTGAGGGCTTCCTTTATCGCTATGTTGTTGATGCACGTGTTTCTCCCTGAAAGAAAATTACACTGCATCTGGA
>JACXTT010001618.1_pt1 | contig 37127 bp, 29 predicted proteins | sample 9270951 | NCBI WGS metagenome assembly JACXTT01 (sample SAMN15532306, study PRJNA645909) | rock metagenome | isolation source: weathered quartz diorite | place: Puerto Rico | collected 2017-06-21
GCGGTCGGGTACGCGTCGAATGCGGTAGGCACGATCAACAATGTTGCTGAGGTCGTACGGCTTGCCAAGCAGGCGGGAGCGCTCAGCTACATTGACGCTGTCCACTACGCGCCCCACGGCCCGCTTGACGTGCGCGCGCTCGACTGCGATTTCCTGGTCTGCTCGACCTACAAATTTTTTGGACCGCACATGGGCGCGCTTTACGGGAAACGCGAGCACTTGAAGCGATTGGGGCCCTACAAAGTGCGCCCGCTCACCGACAACATTCCCAACTGCTGGGAGTGGGGCACTCTGAACCACGAATGCATCGCCGGGATAAAAGCTTGCGTGGACTATTGGGAAGCACTCGGACGCCGCGCGAAGCCGTCGGTTGGGAGCCGCCGCGCCGCAATTCTCGCCGCGCATGAAGCGGTCCATCCGCACGAGCGCACAATGATGGAGAAAATGATCGCGGGATTGCTGGCAATTCCCGGGCTCAAGCTCTATGGCATCAGCGACCCGCGTCGCTTCGAGTATCGCTGCGCGACCCTGGCGGTGCGGATCGAAGGCTTTAGGCCGCTGGAACTGGCGACGAAGTTGGGTGATCGCGGCTTCTTCACCTGGGACGGAAACTATTACGCGCTGAATGTGACCGAGCAGCTCGGTGTCGAGAGCACGGGCGGATTCCTGCGCATCGGACTTGTCCACTACAACACGATGGAAGAAGTGGAGCGGATGCTGGCGACGTTGCGGGATATTGTGAGAGGGTAACAGAGAGGCTCCGTGAACATGGCAAGCCAGGCGTGGTTCGTTCTCCTATCCGTTCTATTGCCGAGCGCCTGCCACGCCCAAGTACACGACGTACTCTGCAAAGCCGGAAACAGCTCCTTCGAAGCATCGTTCCGGACCGGTGTGACAATATCCATTGGGCCCCAAAAGGACGGTGGATTCTCGACTCGCGCATGTCACGGAACACTAAGTTGGGGTAAGCAGAAACTGGTGGTGGCGAGTGGCGTCTCGCAGCTGGATCTTGACATGTTTGGAGTGGATTTGAGTCCTGGCGTGCCGGTTGCTGCTTTTACAACAGCGAAGGCAAACGACGCATGTTGTATGTCGTACCAGATCTACTCGCTGAATGAGCCCCCGCAGTTGCTACGCACCATCACGGGGGGAGGATTCTTCGAGGCCGCCGACACCGATCTCGATGGTGCCGTGGAAATTTGGACTGACGATAGCGGGGCTGTGAACGGATTCGAGGGACTGGCGTCGGGTGAAATAGACTCTGTCCCAACCTATGTGCTTCGTCTGGAGCACAACCGTTTGCTGGACGCGAGTTCAGAGTTCCGGGGTTTTTTCGACGATGTCATCAAAAGGGTCCTTTCAAGGATCAATTCCGAGCTTTTGCGAGATTTCAAAGCCAGCGATGGAAAACTGCAAGCGAGCTCTAATTCACCACCAGAACTCATCCGCTTGAGCAAATTGCGCGCAGTAAAGATTCAAGCCTTAGAGGTTGTCTGGGCTTACCTCTACAGCGGGCGCGAAAAAGAAGCCTGGCAATCCCTGGCGGAGATGTGGCCGGCAACCGATCTGGAACGCATTCGGGGGGAAATCCTGAAGGCGCGGGCTCGCGGAATTCATGCCCAATTGGACGGTGTATCGAAGGGTAAACTGATCAAACACCGCAAGCCAATATTCAGCCAGCCCGAGGTCAAGCCTGCGACAGCGATACTCATGCGAGTTTACCCGCCCGAGGGCCAGGAGGGATCGATAGGCCGCAAGGAGAGCCACGTTGAGCTAGTGATTGATTCCGTGGGCAAAGTTCGATCTGTTAAGCCCGCGGGAGAGACGAAACTACTGGAACAATATGTGCTGGTCTCCGCCTCGCGATGGAAATTCATCCCGGCGTTCAAGAACGATCGATCGGTCGCGAGCCGGATGCACACCGCCGTTTCTCCACTGCAGTGATAAGAATTCAATCGCGCTTCCGCGACTTCTGCTTCTGTTTGGCACGCTTCAGTCGAGGGCGTTTGGTGCGAGTCGTCGTCGACCGAGTACTCTTGGGACGAATCTCCGCGGAGTTTCTTTTTCCAACAATCGCCATCTTTGCCAGCCCTATAAAGAGCCCATGCTCAACCACGCCCGGCATTTCGTTCAGGGCGCGCGCCAGCGCGGGAGGGTCTGCGATCCTCCCAAAGCTGCAGTCGAGAATGTGATGGCCTTCGTCGGTGACGAACGGTTGGCCGTCTGCACGGTTGCGCTCCTTGCAACTTGCGCCCAGCGCGGTAATTTTCTTTTCCAGAATGGCCCGCGCGAACGGGATGATCTCCACTGGCAACGGAAACTTGCCGAGTGCCGGAACGAGCTTGCTGGAATCAGCCACGACCACCATCTTCTTTGAAGCCGCGGCGATGATCTTCTCGCGCAGCAGCGCGCCGCCGCCGCCTTTGATCAGTCGCAAGTGCGGATCGATCTCGTCGGCGCCGTCGATGGTGATGTCGATCTCGGGATGTTCGTCGAGCGTCGAAAGCGGGATGCCCACGGCCCGGGCAAGTTCCGCGGTGGCGACCGACGTGGGAATGCCAATGATCCTCAGTCCAGCCTTCACGCGCTCGCCCAGAGCCACAACTGCAAAATACGCCGTGGACCCAGTCCCAAGGCCGACGATATTCCCGGAAACTACCAGTTCCGCCGCCGCACGTCCCGCCAGTTCTTTTTCGTTCTGATTTGCCATGGTGATTGCACTATCTCTGCGCCATCTTGATCCACCCCAGATATCCCGCCAGCACAATACCAAAGAGAGCCAGCAGAACTGCGACCAGATCAATAACGGTGCCGGCCGGTTCGAACGAGTCGGTATCGATTTGCACGCGCGTCTTGCGGTAACGGAAAAGTCCCGCAAGAATAAGCAGCACGCCCGCAACGATCGATATCATGCCGAGCCATGCCGTCAAACCAGGAGTGGGCGCCGGCTTGCCCTCAAACTGGAGAAACTCCTGGAGCGCGATCGAGAACCGGCCGACGGCGAATCCAAAAACGATGGTCGCGACACCGGTGCGAATCCACGCCAGAAAAGTACGTTCGTTCGCAAGATGGTCGCGGGCGCGATTGTTAGTGTCGGGCATGCCGAGGCAGTCCGCTATTATTCCACAGCCTTCTGAACGAGCGCACTCGCTCCGGCAATGTTCTTCAGCAAGTCCGCCGGTATGCCGTGCCGCTGCTGGAGATACTCCGGCGCGTTGTACGAGAGCCACACTTTACCCTGCTCATCCTCCCATGCCAATGCTTTGAGCGGGAGATCGATCGCCAGGCTGGGAGCCGCGACCATCAGCGGCGTGCCTCCCTTCGGACTGCCAAAGATCAGCAACTGGGTTGGGCGCATCTGGAGTCCAACCTTCTCGGCTTCGCCGCTGTGGTCCACGCGAGCAAATACGGTCACACCTCTTTCTTTGAGGATTGACACTAGCCGCGCCAGGGTCTCCGGCACGGAGTAAGGGCTGGGCACATTGACGATTCCGCGGTCCATCACAAGGCTCCTCTGAATGCATTAGACCAGCTTGCGGAATCAGAGGCACGGAATTTCAGCCGCCGATCATCTTTCCCAGAATCTCTTTCAGCAGCTTGGCCGCTACCATGGCGGTGATCTGGGTATGGTCCTGAGCAGGATTGAACTCCACGATATCCGCCCCAGCGATTTTGCCGGAGATCGCATGAATGTGGGCCAGCACCTCGCGCACCGACATTCCTCCTGGCTCGCGGTGCGAAATGCCGGGTGCGAAGGCCGGATCGAGCGCGTCCATGTCGAATGAGATATAGATCGGTTCATCGACTTTCATGCGGTCGAGCGCGGGCAAGTGGCGCATCTCGATGACCTCCACGCCGAATTTTTTCGCCTGCTCGCGCTGATGGCCATTCATGGCGCGAATTCCGACCTGGATCAATCGTTTGGCCGCGCCTTCTTCCATGATGCGGGCGAACGGACAGGCATGGGAATGACGGTTGCCTTCCAGTTCGTCATACAGATCAGGGTGGGCGTCGAAATGAATGATCGTCAGCCCCGGAACGCGCTTCCCGAAGGCGCGCACGATGGGTAACGTGATGGAGTGGTCGCCGCCGAGGCACAACGGTCGCAGACCTTTGTCCAGCAGTTCTCCGACTCTATTTTCAATGGCGGCGAAGGGCTCATGAAAAGTGAACTTCAGATCGCCCGCGTCGCAATAGGCCCCTTCGACGCTGAGATCGATACCCGTTTCCGTCCAGGAGTTCGACGAATCGGAACGGAAGGAGACACGAATGATGGGCGGCGCGCCGGCCGCGCCCCGCAACCAGGAGGAATTGGCATCGAATGGGATGCCCAGGACGACCGGCGTTCCGGGTTTAGCAGCGGTGGGAGGCGATGGCATGGAATCACCGTTTCCGACTACATAGCATTGACCAGTATGCGCCGCAGCGGCCGGAAATACGCACTTTTGTCCGGGATCTCGGCTGAATCGGCCACAGAGTTCCAATCATCCGTTATCCTATTAGAAGATCTTTTATGGCTACTTCAACCCAGAATACGGCTCAGGGCGGCGCGGCCGCCGGAATCATAGAAAACCTTGAACGGGAGCGGGTTTTTGACCTGTTCCGACAATGGGGATACCTCGAAGCGGAACTGAACCCGCTGGGGTTGCTGCCTCCGCAACCGCATCCCGACCTTCAGATTGACAACGAGTGGGCGCAGGAAGCGCGCCGCATTTACTGCGGGAGCGTGGGCGCCGAGTTCATGCACATCGCGGACCCGGAACGGCGGCGGTGGATCCAGGAACAACTGGAAGGCGAGCCAGAGCCTGTGGAACAGGAACTGGCTCTTGATCTACTGATGCAGGCGGATTTGTTTGAGCAGACGCTGCAACAGCGCTATCTCGGCAACAAGCGCTTCTCCCTGGAAGGGAATACTTCTCTTCTGCCGTTTTTGGACGAGGTACTGGACGTGGCGGGCGAACACGGCGCCGTGGAACTCGTAATGGGGATGAGTCATCGCGGACGCCTGAATGTCATCATTCACATCGCGAAGCGTCCGCCGGAACAGGTGTTTGCTGAGTTTGAAGATGTCGACCCGCGAAGTGTATTGGGTTCCGGCGACGTAAAGTATCACATTGGCGCCACCGGCGAGTATGTCACGAAGAGCGGAAAAAAGATTCACATTCACCTGGCGTCGAACCCCAGCCACCTCGAAGCCGTAGACCCAGTCACAGTCGGACGCACGCGCGCCAAACAGGACCGCGCCGGAGAAGGCGGCAAAGCCAAGTATCTGCCCCTGCTGGTGCATGGCGATGCGGCGTTCGCGGGGCAGGGCATCACAGCGGAAACGTTGAACCTGGCCGACCTTGAGGGGTATACCGTCGGCGGAACCATCCACGTGATCGTAAATAACCTGGTCGGGTTCACGACCAATGACAGCGAAGAACACTCGTCACACTTTTCAGCGCAACTAGCGCGGCGGCAGGATATTCCGATCTTTCACGTCAATGCCGAAGATGTAGATGCGGTGCTGCGCATGGCGCGTATCGCGACCGAATATCGCTACAAGTTCGGAACCGACGTGGTGGTGGACCTGATCGGCTATCGCCGCCACGGCCACAGCGAAGTCGACGACCCAACGGTGACTCAGCCACTCATGTACAAGGCGATCAAGGCTCATCCGCCGCTGTGGGAGATCTATGCCAAACAGATCGGCGTGGGAGACGTAGCCGCACGCGTGCAGACCATCAAGGCCGAATTCGAAGCGGCCCAGAAGCGCGCCGGACAACTCACCAAGAAGCCCGTGTTGCGCGAACTCCCCAAGTATTGGGACGATTACTTCGGCGGCCGTTACAAGCCGGAGTTTGAAGTGCCTACGGGAGTCGCGCCACAAGAGTTACATGAACTCACAGAGAGGTTGACGACCTATCCGGAAGGCTTTCACATTCACCCGAAAGTAAAGAAGTTGTTAGAACAGCGTGCCGAGATGGGCAGCGGCAAGAAGCCACTGGACTACGGCATGGCCGAAGCTCTGGCCTTTGCGAGCCTGGTCAAGCAGGGTATTCCGGTACGGCTCAGTGGTCAGGACTCGCAGCGCGCTACGTTCAATCAACGGCACTCCGTGCTGATCGACACGGAGGACGAATCGGAATATGTGCCGCTTCGCCACATCGCGCCGGACCAGGCGGCGTGCGACATCTACAACTCCACGCTCTCAGAAGCGGGCGTGATGGGCTTCGAATACGGCTACAGCCGCGACTACCCGGAGGCTCTGGTGCTCTGGGAGGCCCAGTTCGGTGACTTCGCCAACGTCGCGCAAGCGGTGATTGACCAGTTCGTGGCTGCGGGCGAAGACAAGTGGGGCCTACTCTCAGGGCTGGTACTGCTGTTGCCGCACGGCTACGAGGGACAAGGCCCGGAACACTCGAGTGCGCGGGTCGAGCGCTTCCTGCAACTGGCGGCGCGGGACAATATCCAGATCTGCCAACCCTCCAATGCCGGCCAATATTTCCACCTGCTGCGGCGGCAAGGGCTGCGCAAGTGGCGCAAGCCGCTGGTAGTCTTTACGCCCAAGAGCATGTTGCGGCATCCTGATGCGTTGTCTCCACTGGAAGATCTGACACATCAGAAATTCCTGTCCGTTTTCCCAGACATGGAAGCGCGAGACACCAAGCGCATCCTGATCTCGACCGGCAAGATCGGACACGAACTTCGGGTGGAGCGCAAGAAACGCAACGACTTCGACACCGCCATCATTTTTCTAGAACAGATGTACCCGTTCCCCGAAGCGGAACTAGCGACAGAACTAGACCATCATGGTTCGGCGCGCGATATTGTGTGGGTGCAGGAGGAGCCAGCTAACATGGGTGCGCTCTTCTACATGCTGCCGCGCCTGCGCCGCATCGCGAACGGGCGCCCGGTGCTCTCCGTGAAACGATCCGCTAGCCCAAGCCCCGCTACCGGGTCGGCGAAAGCGCACGAAGTCGAGCAGAAGACTTTGCTGGCGCTGGCGTTCACGACACAAGGATGACCTTGGGGGAGGTGCCATTGGACCTCCCATGGAGAGTGGTACTTTGGGCAAACGAAAGCCCAGGATTCTCGCCTGGGCTTTCTTGTTGAGCGAATTAAATACGGTTACGGCCAGCGCTTGGCGGCATCCTCCCAGCCGGCGGCGCGTGCAGGAGGAGTGGCAGCGGCGGTCACGGCCGGCGACGGGATGCGAATGGGTTGCTGCGGCGTGGTCGCGGTCAGTGTCGGCTTGGGCGGCTCCGACATCGACTCCTTCATTTCTTCCGAGAGCAAGGGCGCGGCGATGCGCAGGGCTTCGACTTCTTTTTCCAATCTTGTCAGCTCAAGCTCTTTTTGCCTCAAAACTTCATACACATTTTTCATTCTGGGCACCTGTGGAGTAGCAGCAAGCAATTAAGCGAAATGTATGGCTAAGTTGTGGATTTGTCAAGGGAAACAGGCACTCCCGAGTCCAGCCCGCACCCACTATCGAAACACAACCACGGCCACCACGATGGACAGAACAAGTACCAGGACAGCCAGCAGGTTGACATGGTTGGCCAGCCAGGACTCGTCCGGCGGCGGAGAATACGAAAGAAAGGCAGGGATAAACTCAGCTGGCACAGCCTCGGCTGACTCTGTCTCGTGGTAGCGTTTGTTCTCGCAGTCCACGCATAGGGTTCTTCCTTCAGAAACCGGGAATCCGCAGGAGGCGCACTTCTGGACGCGGCGCATCGCCTCCGGCACAGCGACCGGATGAGTCGGGGGTTCTTCCAGCATTGCAGACGGCACCGGAGCGATGACGGGCGGTTGCTGAACGGAAACGGTTGCCAGTTCCTCGACGGCCTGGTGCGGAGCCGTATCAGCTTGGTCAGAGGGAGTTGCCTCAGGTTGCTTCGCGGTGGGTTCGCTTTCGACCGGCGCGGCAACCGGCGGAGCCACCTCGGGGACGCCTATGGGAGCAGCCACCGTGCGCGGCTGTCTTTCGGCCAGGTCGATGGCCGTGAGCGTCAAGTCGGCCATGCGCTCGAGCGCGATCAGATCGCGCTCTTCGAAGGCATACGCGTGGTCGGAGAACAACTCGAACAGGCCTCGAACCTCACCACTCCGCGTCAGCAGAGGCAAGACCACGATGGAAGCGATGCCGAGTTGGCGGCAGGTTTCCAGATTCACGCGCGGGTCGGTTTCCGCGTTATCGCAGCGCAACAATTGCTTGCGGGAAATGCTTTCACCACTCAATCCAGAGCGAACCTGAAGACGCGCCCCAACTGCCGGGCCGGATGAGCCTACGCTGGCGCGGCAGACCATTTCTTCGTCCTGGGTGAGGGCGAGCGCCGCTCCGGTCGCTCCCGTGATGTATTGAGCACGCTCTACCAGCAACTGCAACGCAGCTTCCAGTTCATGCCCTTCGATAGCGCAGTCGCCGTTAGCGGCCGGAGAGCCTGCGACGGTGGAGTCCGTCTCAGCAACTGCCTCTTTTCGCGGTGGGAGGGGAGTCTCGGGTTGGGTGGATCCGAACATCGGTCATCCCTTACTGCACGTGCCGAGCAGCGCGAAAAGCAGTGTTACGAGTCTCGCCTCCGGCATCGCCAGTGTCAAGCCACGGTCGGACACAGCGTCGTCAGGTGGTGTAGGCAAGCCAGAGAACGCCGAAGAGTATGGTTGCAATGGTAATCGGCAGTCCGACTCGAAAATAATCCCAGAAGCCGATGTGGACATCGGGTTTTGCCGTCTCGACCACGATGATGTTGGCCACCGATCCGGTGATGGTCAGATTTCCCGCCAGGGTGGACGCCATCGCCAGCGCCAGCCAGGCCTTGTGAGGATCGGCGAAATTCTTCACCAGCGACTTCAGCAGCATGACGGCTGGTACATTGCTGACAAGATTGCTGAACAGCGCCGTGACAATGGTAAAAACGGCGTATCAAGTTCTGCTGTCGCAGGAAGCAATCGGGCGACTACGCCTTCTCGTCCTTGTGGCGGAGCCACTCGATAAACATCTGTTCGAACGGTTTGTCGTAGGCCATGAGCAGGTGGCGGACGCTGCGTCCGCTGACGAAGTGGCAGACTTCTTCGGCGAGGTTCTTGGCGTGGTCGCCGGCGCGTTCGAGAGACTGCGTCATGAAGATCACTTGCAGGCTGGCCTGGCGCGCGATGTTTTCGGGATTCTCGATGTGGCGCATGAAGATCAGATTGCGGAGGCGGTCCATTTCGGCGTCGGCGCGCAATACCTCGATGGCCTTCTTGACGTCGCGCTGGGAAAAAGACTTTCCCACATCGGCCAGCATCTTTTCGAGCAGAGTGGCCATCTGGGTCAGATCGCGAGCATCCTCGGAATCGAGGCGGCTGCCCGCTGCTTGCGCGCTGCTGGCAAAGCTCAACAGCAGATCGCCGATACGTTCCAGTCCGATCACAACCTTCATGCAGGCGAGCAGCTGACGCGCTTCTTCTTCGGTGACCTGCGCGATGGCGGAGGTCACGCCCGAGTCGATTTCGGCATCAATCGCATCCAGTTCTTTCTCACACTGGCGGATGTTGTTCAGGCGGGACATCGAGCCAGTGGCGATGCCCTCGGCAGCGATGGCGGCGGCCTCGCGGGCAAGCTCGCAGGCTTCGACGGTCCGCCGGATCAGGCGGACCCAGACAGGTTCAGGAGCGGGCACTTTCAGACTGGCAGTGCTCATAGGCTCGACACAGATTGTTAGATGACGGTTTCCGCTCCGCAGCGGCGTGACCAAACAACATTGCTGAACCGGCACACCACTTCCAGTACAGCATAAGCCGTCTGCCTGCGGAACGGGTTAAGAAACTGTGAATTCGTGTTGTCCGGGGAAGGGGCTAACCGGAGTTGGAATCCAGGTTCGATGCGCTGGGCAGGGTAAAGAGAAAGGTTGAGCCATGGTTGAGTTCGCTTTCGGCGCGAATCGTTCCGCCATGCGCCAGCACGATATGCTTGGCGATAGCGAGTCCCAGGCCAGTGCCCCCGGATTCCCGGGAGCGGGCCTTATCCACGCGGTAGAACCGCTCGAATAGCCGGGGGAGATGCTCGGAGGAGATTCCAGGCCCGAAGTCCCGAACGAAGAACTCGAAACTGTTACCCGATTCCCGTACCCCGAGCACAACCTTTTTACCTGCGGCAGCGTACTTGAAGGCGTTTTCGATCAGGTTTGAAAACACTTGATGGATGGCCTCCCGGTCGGCGTTCACGTTGCGGGAAAGGGCGGCATTCTCCTCCACCAGGTCGATTCCATAAGTTCGCGCCACTTCCCGGAAGCTCTCAATCGCATCCTGCAGGAGTTCTTCGGCGCTGACCTCCTGAATGTCGAAACGCTGTTCGCCAGATTCGACCCGCGCCAATGTCAACAGGTCCTCAGTCAAACGGGACATGCGAGCGGCGTTCTTCCGGATGATCTCGAGAAACTCGCGCACCTGATTGCCTTCCGATGAGCTGTCGAGCAGCGTCTCGGCGTAGCCCTGGATGGACGTCAGGGGGGTACGCAATTCGTGGGAGACATTGGCAATGAAATCGCGGCGGGTTTTCTCCATGCGCTCGGTCTCGGTAAGATCGCGCAGTACGACGACCGCCCCGCCTCCCGGCATGGGAGCAGCGGTCACGTCGAAGGTGCGGCCTGGAGCAATAGTGTTGGAGCGCGCCGAAGTGACCGTCTGGTCGCGCACGGCACCCTGAATCGCAGAAAGAAAATCAGGGTCGCGGACGCTGTCCACTACCGGCGCGTTCAGCCGCGGTCCATACGGCAACAGGCGGTTCATGCCGCGATTGGCCCATTGCACGCGGGCATCGGCGTCTACCGCAATGACTGCATCCTGCATGCTGTTGAGCAGAGTCTCCAGTTCGTGCTGGCTGGTCTGCACCCGCGCAAAGCTCTCTTCGATGCGGCGGGTCGTTTTGTCGAGCGCGGCGGCCACTTGTCCGATCTCGTCGCCCGAAGTGGAGGCGATTCTGGCCGTTAGGTCGCCGGCCGCCACGCGCTCGGAAAACTCCACGATCCGCCTCAGGCGCCGGGCCACGGAATGGGAAGCCGCGGCCGCTACCAGCATGGCGACTGCAAAAGCGATCAACGATCCCCGGAGCAGCGCCTTGCCCAATTGATGGGTGGTGTTTTCAATCTCCGCCAGGGTATACGCCAGTCGCACTGCGCCTCCGGAAACGGGGGCGGCCACGTAAAGAAACGGGATGCCGAGCGTATGGCTGCTGCGTTCATCCATGCCGAGATGACCGCCCAGGGCGGCGACGAACTCCGGGCGCTGCGCGTGATTTTCCATGGCGCGCGGATCCGCTTCGGAATCGGCCAGCACTTTGCCGGAATAGTCAATCACCGTCGCACGCGCTCCGGCCGCTTGCGCTTCCTGGGCGGCAATGTCCGCCAAGGCATGCTGGCGATCGGTCTCCACGCGCTGGGCGAACATCAGAGTCTTCTGTCTGAGGTTGCGTTCGATCTGCTCGCGCAGAGTTTGCTCCCAGAACTTGCGCACTGTGACTTGTAGAGTTATGGCGGTGACGCCAATGACCAGGGCGAAGACCAGCATCAATTTGAGGAAGATGCGACTTCTCAACGCGGAACCTCGAAGCGGTATCCGGCACCGCGGACGGTCCTCAAGTAGCGGGGATTCTCAGGGTCGGGCTCGATTTTTTCGCGGATGCGACGCACGTACACGTCGACTGAACGAGGGGTGACATACGCCGTATCGCGCCAGACCGAGTCGAGAAGCTGATCGCGTGTGAAAACCCGTCCCGCATGCCGCATGAAGTAATCAAGGAGGCGAAACTCAGTGGCGGTGGTCGGTATGGGCTTGCCTCGCACCGTCAAGACCATCGCGGCCGGGTCAATCTGGATTTCGTCGATCTTGGTGGGCAGGGGCGGCAAGGGACGCTCGAATCGTCGCAGGACAGCCTTAACCCGAGCCACGAGTTCGCGAGGACTAAAGGGCTTGGGAATGTAGTCATCGGCGCCCAGTTCCAGTCCTAGAACGCGGTCGGCTTCGCCGCTCTTCGCCGTCAGAAAGATCACGGGAACCGACGCCAGCGATACCGATTGCCGAATCTGGCGGCAGAGCTCCAGACCGTCCTTCCCGGGCACCATGATATCCAAAAGAAACAACGCCGGCCGTTGGCGTTCCGCGTCCACCACGACCAGGTTCCCGGTCGCGTAGAGCCGCGCATTAAAGCCCGCTCCCTCCAGGTGATGGCGCACCAGACGGGAGATATCAGGGTCGTCTTCCACCACAAAGATGGTTGGCTTCACGGCGACCATTGTAGCTGGAGTGGGACTGGATTCGAAACGAGGGCGGCGGCCCTGGCGGTCAATCTCAGGTCATTTTGATTGCAGCGTCATTCCCGCCTCGACGGAGAAATCCATCCGTACAAATTCTCTCGAGAGGAACTTGGGGAAGGCGGCCGCTGCGATCATGGCGGCGTTGTCAGTCGAAAGCGCTCTCGAGGGAAAAAATACCGGAAGGCCCTCCATCTCTGCTTCCCGCACGAAGGTCGCGCGCAGTTCCTGATTCGCCGCCACGCCGCCGCTCACAAAAAGCGTCTGGACATCATATTCACGGGCTGCGACAAGCGTCTTCGCCACCAGATCCTCGACCATCGAACGCTGGAACGATGCCACCAGATCAAGCGTTTGCCGATCGCAGAGGCGGAGATAGTCTTCGAGCTTCGGTTTTTCAATTCCTGCCAGCGCCCGGTGGCGCGCTTCAATCGCGGGCCCCAGGTTATGGGTCTCGACGTACCGCAGCACTGCTGTCTTGATCCCACTGTAGGAAAAATCGAAGCGGACTCGATCGTCGCCCTGTAGCCGATTGCGGTCGCGATGTTTGAGCTGCGAAGTCTGGAACTTAACCGCCGCCGGATTGCCGTGGGGAGCCAGCCGGTCGATGATCGGCCCGCCGGGATAGCCCAAGCCCAGCAGCTTGGCGACTTTGTCGAAGGCCTCTCCGGCGGCGTCGTCGCGGGTGTGGCCAATGTTTTCGTAGGTCCAGCAGTTCCCTTCCCGCCGGGCAAGATAGAGGTGGGTGTGCCCGCCGGAAACGACCAGAGCCAGCACGGGAAATTCGAGCGCAGTATTCCCGCTCTGCCGTTGCTCCAACAACACCGCGTGGATGTGACCCTCAAGATGGTTGATGGCGATCAACGGCTTCTCCAACGCGAAAGCCAGTGCCTTAGCGAAACTGATGCCGACCAGCAACGACCCCGCCAAGCCAGGCCCTTGGGTGACCGCAATCGCGTCGACGGATTCGTATGTCATCTTTGCTTCAGCGAGCGCCTGCCGCACAACCGGGACCATCGCCCGCAAGTGTTCGCGCGAAGCCAGCTCAGGGACTACTCCGCCGTAAGGTTGATGAGTCGCGATCTGCGAAGCAACCACATTCGACAGAATCCGCTCACCCGAGCGCACTACCGCCGCACCCGTTTCGTCACAGGAGGTTTCGATGCCGAGGATGTAGGCGTAAGGCATTATTCTTCGAAAATCGTAGCGATTCCGTAACCCCGCAACATGTCCTTGCCTCTTGCCTAATGATACTTGGCTTTGCTTAGGGAAACGCTAAGGATACTTTTAGCCAGAAGGGCGCATTTTTAGCCCAAGGTGGTGGAAATCGCAGACCGGCATCTCTTTGCGATACTTGCTATAAGGTAGTGTCCAAATGCTTCAGCTCTTTGCGACCGAAGTGGTCCGCACTCTACGCGAGCGCGGCCACCAGGCCTACCTGGTCGGCGGATGTGTGCGCGATCTGCTACTGGGACGTGAGCCCGCAGACTACGACGTCGCCACCGGCGCTACTCCGCAACAGGTAATGGAAATCTTCCCGCAGACCTTCGCCGTGGGCGCGCAGTTCGGCGTGGTTCTGGTGCCAGTTCCGAAGACAGACTCCGGCGCGTCGGCAGTGGGCCTTGATGAGAAGATTCCGGTCGTCGAGGTAGCAACCTTCCGGTCGGATATGGGCTACTCCGACGGGCGACATCCGGACGAGGTTCGGTTCACGAAAGACGCGCGGGAAGATGTACGGCGCCGTGATTTCACGATCAACGGTCTGCTGCTGGATCCCATCACCAATAAAGTGCTGGATTTTGTCGGCGGACGCGAAGACCTGAAAGCCGGCGTTGTTCGGACGATCGGCGAACCCGAGCACCGCTTCACGGAAGACAAGCTGCGCATGTTACGCGCGGTACGCTTTGCGGCACGCTTCGAGTATCGGATTGATCCCGCAACTCTCGTGGCAATTCAGCGGAGAGCGTCGGAGATTGATCAAGTTTCGCGCGAGCGAGTACACGAAGAACTATCCAAGATGCTCACCGAGGGACGCGCACGGCGGGCTTTTGAATTGCTGGACAAAAGCGACCTGCTGAAGGAGGTGCTGCCGGAGATCTCCGCCATGAAGGGTGTGGAGCAGCCGCCACAGTTCCATCCCGAAGGCGACGTTTTCGTACACACCATGCTCCTGCTGGAAAAGCTGCCGCCGGGTTGCTCACGAACTCTGGCCTGGGGCGCGTTGCTGCACGACGTCGGCAAGCCGCCGACTTTCCGCGTGGCGCCGGATCGCATCCGCTTCGACGGACATGTCGAAGTCGGAGTAAAGATGGCCGCGGAAATCTGCCGCCGCCTGCGCTTTTCGAACGACGACACCGAACAGATTCTCGCGCTGGTGGATAATCACATGCGCTTCGCCGATGTGCAGCGAATGAAAGAGTCGACCCTGAAGAAGTTTTTACGTTTGCCGGGATTCGACGAGCACCTTGAATTGCATCGGATAGATTGTCTTTCGAGCAATGGGATCGTGGAGTCGTATGAGTACGCTCGCGAAAAGTTGCAGGCCATGTCGCCGGAGGCGATCCGTCCCCAGCCGCTCATCACGGGAGAGGACCTGATCGCAGCCGGTTATGAGCCGGGACCGCGGTTCAAGGAAATTCTGGGAGCGGTCGAAGATGCGCAGCTTGAAGGGCAGGTCGCCTCACGGGACGCGGCGATGGAGTTGGTGAAACGCGAATTCCCTTCCTAGTCGCGGACGATGTGCCGCCGCGCGGGCACTTCCAGGGCTTGCACTATCTTCAATTCTTACAGTGTGGTCGGACAAGAATATCCGACCACACTCATTCAGTCCAGATTTCGGTCGCGGTCCTGCAATGTCGTCTGCACGGAATCAGACGGGCCTGCGGTCGTTTTCGTCAGATCAATCGCAGGCAATCCCGCTTGCTTCAGCTGCGCATTCAAGCCGACAACCTCTTTCGATTTCATCTGCTCCCAACTGGAGAGTTGCTCCCTAAGCGCCTTCTCCAACTCCGCGAACATAGCGAACTGCTGTGTGGTTGGAGCGGCATCGGCACTATCGAGAGCGCTGAGAACCGCACTGAGCCCAGCGTTCAGCCGCGCCAGGCTACGTTCTTCGGGCGTGCTCAGAAAGCGCGCGCCGTATCCGCCTTCATCGCCTTCCAAAGCGCCGGCTTTGGCTTCCAGATCTGCGATCTGCCCGGCGATCTCCGGGTTCGGCTTCCGCTCTCGGAATGATTTCAATTGCGCGCGCAGGCTGCGCACCTGTTGCACAGCTTCATAGTCGCGATGGAGAGCATCGGCAATCTTGCGGTCAAGATCAAACTGGCGTCGCAAGTCGTCGGGTGAAGTTTTCACGCGCGGGTCCATGCGGAGATGCAGCGGCTGCGTATAACGCTCGCCGTCCACGGCCAGCGAAACGTTGTATTGGCCTGGCAACGCAGCAGCGCCGAGCGGATAGCGGGGCGTGTCGTGATCAATCGCGGAAATGGGGTATTCATGCTCCAGCACATCAGGCGCCGGGTAATGCAGGTCCCACATAAAGCGATGCATCCCCGGAACAGTCGAGAGGACCCGTGCGGGACGGATCCAATACGTGGGCACGTTCAGTTCCTTGGCGTTGACGGGCTCGGGTTTGTCGGCGCTGGAAAAGCGTCGGACAAGATTGCCAGCCGGATCCCGGACTTCCAGCACAACCGGACCAGAAGCTGGGGCCTTCAGCCAATAGTCGAGCATCGCGCCATCCGGCGGATTCTGGCCCGCAGGCTCTTCCGGCGGCAGCGGCGTATCGGTGTTGTTATTGCGCCGGACACGATAAGTCGTCTGCGGATTAAAGAGATGCGCAGCGGCGCCTGCAACTTCGGCGCTCGCCTGTCGTAGCGGCGTGATGTTGTCGAGAATCCAGAAAGAACGCCCGTGAGTGCCGATGACGATGTCATCATTGTGGACAACTAGATCGCGAATCGAACTTGGCGGCAAGTTGAGCTTCAGGGATTGCCAGTGGTCGCCATCATCAAATGACACATACACCGAGCGCTCAGTCCCCGCGAAAAGCAGCCCCTTGCGTTCGTGATCTTCACGAACCGTATTGACGGGCTCGTCGGGCAGACCGTTGACAATTTTCTGCCAGGTCTTTCCACTGTCGTGGGTGCGGTAGATGTACGGATGCAGATCGTCGAGTCGGAAACGGTTCACCGCAGCGTAGGCAGTCGCGGTATCGAAGGGCGAGGCGTCCATCTGGGCGAGTTTGCTCCAGGGAGTCAACTCAGGCGGGGTGACATTCAACCAGTTCTTGCCCCCGTCGTGCGTGACATGAATCAAGCCGTCGTCCGTGCCGGCCCAGATCAGGTTGACGTCTTTCGGCGAAGGCGCGATCGAACAGATCACCCCTCGATGCTTGCCTTTGGCGGGATCGGCGTCCACAAACGGGCCGAGGCTCGCTGGCACACCCGGGTCCTCGCGTGTTAAGTCCGGGCTGATGATCTGCCAACTATTGCCCCCGTCGCGCGTTGAAAACAGCACATTCGATCCGAGATAAAGCACATGCGGGTCCGCCGGCGAAAAGAGCAGCGGCGCTGTCCGATTGAAGCGGTACTGACCGGTGCGCAGCACGACCGGCGAGACATCACGCGTCTGGCCAGTCGTCCGGTCAAATACCGTAGTTTTGCCGCCGTAGATCAGGTTGGGATGAAGCGGGTCGGGTGCAACGTAGCCATACTCTTCTACGCCGATGGTGATCCAGTCACGAAATGTGATCTCGCCAAAATCGCTTCGGTTAGCCGTCCCGACGCTGCCACTCTCTTGCTGTCCGCCATAGACCCAATAAGGAAACTGGTTGTCGGTAATGACGTGGTAGAACTGAGCCGTCGGCTGGTTGTACCAGGAACTCCAGGTCTTGCCGCCGTTCACGCTGATGGTGGCGCCCTGGTCCACGGCCAGCGCGATGATGTCCGGGTTATCGGGATTGATCCAGATGGTGTGGTAGTCATCGCCGCCCGGCGCCCCTTTGATGGCAGTAAAGTTTTTGCCGCCGTCGGTGGATTTGTAAGTAGAAGTATTGGCGACGTAGATGACGTTTTCGTCTCGGGGATCGACGCGCACCATGGCAAAATCATCGCCGCGTCCCCAGACACGCTCTTCGGTATTCACGAGTTGCCAGGTTCCGCCGGAATTGTCAGAACGATAGACGCCGCCCCTCTTTTTGGCATCCACCATAGCGTACATCCGATCAGGATCGCTCAACGAGACGGCCAACCCGATCCGCCCGAGACCCTCCTCTTCACCGGGAAATCCTCCAGTGAGCTGTCGCCAGTGGTTGCCACCATCCACTGATTTGTAGAGTCCGCTGCCCATGCCGTTGTACGCGCCCCCGGTCGTCCACGGCGGACGCCGCGAAGCCCACATGTCAGCGAAGATCACCTGCGAGTTACGGGGATCGAAGAGCAGATCAATGGCGCCGGTGTTCTCGTCTTTGAAGAGGACTTTCTGGAAGCTCTGCCCGCCATCGAGCGAACGATAAACGCCTCGTTCCGTGTTCGGACCATAAGGATGGCCGAGCGCAGCAACGAAAAGCCGGTTCGGATCCTTGGGATCAATGATGATCGTGCCGATCTGCAACGCGTCGCGCAGACCGAGATGCTGCCACGTACGGCCCGCGTCGGTGGACTTATAAATACCGTCTCCCACGGATAGGTCAGGACGGCGCAGCCCTTCGCCGCTGCCGACGTAAATAATGTCCGGGTTGGAAGGTGCAACCGCCAGCGATCCGATCGAACCGGTTGGCTGGTCGTCGAAGATCGGGTTCCAGGTACGGCCGTAGTCGGTCGTCTTCCACACTCCGCCGTTGTTGGGGGCCATGTAAAAAATATTGGGCTGGCTTGGAACGCCGGAAATCGCCACGGTTCGCCCGGCACGGAATGGGCCGATCATGCGCCAATGCAGCTCCTGATAAAGAGCAGGATCGAGCTGTGCCTCAACCCACGAGCACGTGAACACCAAAGCACACAGAAGCAAACCGGATTTCAGCCAACCAGGTTTCATCCAGAAGAATCGCGTTTTCATTTTTTTTCTCAAAGGGCAGGTAAGGATAAACCAGAGCGCTGCGGTAAGACCATGAGCCATAACGCAGCGCTCTTTATTCATTGGGCAAGCAGGATTTCGAGGAGTCAAGCCCTGCATCGAGCTGACTATGGAAGCTTCGTATCAGGGCATCGCTTCAGCGCTGCCGCCAAGGGATTCTTCCCTAGCCCCTTCAGGGATGGGAATTTTTCAGGTAGCAGCGCAACGCGTCCCGCCATCCCTGCATTCGGATTCCATAGGCGTCAAGACTCGCCGACGATAGCACAGAGTATGCCGGCCGCCGCGCCGGACGCGGAAATTCGGCCGTAGTCACCGGCTTGATCGCGGTAGGCATCTCGGACGCGCGCACGATCTCCGTTGCAAACTCATACCACGTGCAGTTGCCGGAATTGGTGACGTGCACGATCCCGCGAGCCGATGCGCGGCAAAGTTGCACGAGAGCGGATGCGAGATCGGGCGTAAAAGTTGGGCTCCCACGCTGATCGTTCACCACGGAAATCTCAGGACGCGTGGTCGCCAGCTTCAGGATCGTTGCGGGGAAACACTTGCCTCCGTGCCCGAACAGCCAAGAAGTTCGGACGATGCACACTTCGGGCAGAATCTCGATCAGACGTTCCTCAGCACGTGCTTTGCTTTCCCCATAAACGCTGGTCGGATTTTTGGCGTCGCTGATTTCGTAAGGCGATCGTTTGCTGCCATCGAAGACGTAGTCCGTGCTCAAAAACATTAATCGTGATCCAGCTTCGCGGGCGGCCTGCGCCACATTGATTGCACCCTCGCAATTCACGGCAAAGGCCAGATCACGGTTGGACTCGCAACCATCGACGTCAGTGTACGCAGCGGCGAGGATGATCCAGTCGGGACGGGAATCGCGAATCACGTCGCGAATGCGCGCTTGGTCTCGCAGGTCAGCGTCTTTGGAAGACAGTGCGGTCAATTGCTCACCGCTCAGTTCCTTAATCAACTCCTGTCCGAGCAGTCCGGACGACCCAAACAGCATGACGCGCATAGCGGCATTGTAGCGGGTGGAAGTTCGCATTGTTGAATTGTGATTTGTCGATTGTTGAATACCCAATCCAAAATCGGAAATTAACAATTCATCAATTTTCTTCTGCCTTCCGCGGCCGGCGCAGCGCATGCAGAATCATCGATCCGCTGATGCCGAAACACACCACGGCGGCGAATGCGACCACTTCCAGCGTGCGGCGGGGCATCCTGAGGAAGTCGGCAGCCAGCGCCAGCACGGCACAGAGAAGACCCAGAACATTGAGCCACAAAGGAGAGCGAATCTGCGGGAGATCCTGCCGGAAACGCAACTGCAACAAGAGTGCCGCCAGCCCGATCGCCGCCACCACTACCAGCGCGATGGGACTCAGAAAAGCGTTGGGGCCGGTGTAGATGACAACCAGTGCTAGAGCCAAGATCAGCAGCCCCGAAGCGATCACTGTCCGGCGGCGTGTGGCGGGCCTAGAAGCGGCCAATGGGTGATCTCCCTGCCTTGCGGCGTGGCCCCAATTGTATCTTGGAGACTGGTCTTTTTCGTTCAGGCGCTGCCCGGCATCCACTCCGCCTGGCGATTTTCGCCATGGGAGACGGCGTAGAGGACTAGCTCCACGCGGGTCGAAATCCCCAGCTTGTCGAAGATGCGCAGCAGATATTTTTTGATAGTGTGCTCGCTCAGCCCCAACTCGTTGGCGACTTCGCGATTGCTGAGGCCGTCCGCCACCAGCGCTACCACCTGTTCCTCGCGCGGCGTCAGAAGAGCCTTGCCGCTGGAGTTGACCACACGCAACGTGTTGACCTCGGACAAGGCTTCCAGCACGTAGTGCAGTTGCTGGCTGTTGATCCAGATCTGTCCGCCGGAAACGCTGTTGATGCACTTGCAGAGCATCCGAAAGGGTGCCTGGTTGAAAAGAAAAATACCGCGGACGCCGGCGCGAAAAGCATTCACGACCAGTTCCCGGTCATAGTTCTCGACCAGCAGGACCGCAGCCGCAGCCGGATGAGAGACGTGCAGCCAACGCAGCAGGCTGAAGTTTGGCGCCTGATTTCCGGCCAGCAATACGACGTCGGCCCGGTTCGATTGCATGCATTGGTGGAGAGCAGACACCTCCAATGCAACCGTCGAAACACGGAAATTACGTCGCGCGCGTAAGGCTCTGGCCAACAACTGGGACTGGATGGGACCCGAGTCGGCCACCAGTATCCGAACTTGGGAGACTTCGGCGGGCGCGGATCTATGGGGCGGTTCTTCGGAACGCACAAGTTTCACAGTGGCATGATAGGCACAAGGGGCATCGCCCGAATGTAGGCTTCGTCACATCAGTTTTGTGATGAATCACGCCTACTCTGTCTACTTTGGTAGGCATACGATTGTGCACCAATTTTGCGGCAGGTCGGCCCTTACCGTCTGCCCATGCTGAGGGGACAACCCACGCCCCTTGCCCGAACTGCCGAGTTTAGACCCCTTCCCTCTCTCGTGAGCTGGTACCTACTGCAGTAGGCCGTACTTCCCAAGTCTTGCCGGCTTTGCCGCACACCGCTACCTTCATGTATCAGTCCAGAATGTTGGACTGAATTGCACCGTGCGAGCAACGGTCGAGCCCGGAGATGAAACCATTCGTACAAAGCGTAGTGTTTGTGGCTGCCGGGTTGCTCACCTGGCAGCTGTTCTGGGTCGCTCCAGCGCAGGAGATCGCACTGTCACCGGTCGTCGCACCTCGGCCTCCCACTCCGCCCTCGCAACATCTCGCGGCGGCGGGCTCCATGGAGGGCTTAGGCCAGACCTTGGCGGGTATCTCGGCAAAGGGAGTGACCACCAACCCCGGCAAAGTGGATGGCAAGGGAGATCCTGCACTCGGAGGGGAACGTCATCCGCTTTACCGGCTTACTAAGTCAGACATCCTCGAAGTCACCTTCACGTTTTCCCCCGAATTCAACCAGAGCTTGACCATCCAACCGGATGGGTTCGTCGTCCTGAGAGGTGCCGGTCTGCTTCTGGCCGAAGGATTGACGGTCGCCGACCTGCAGCTGGCGATTACAAGAACTTACAGCAGCTTTCTGCACGATCCGGAAATCACCGTCACTCTAAAGGATTTTGATAAACCCTACTTCCTGGCCTCGGGAGAGGTTGCCCGCCCGGGCAAGTATGAGCTGCGCGGGGACTTGACGGTAAATGAGGCTCTGGCCATCGCGGGCGGTCTCACGCAGCAAGCGAAGCATTCCCAGGTTGTTCTGTTTCGTCGAATCTCGCTGGACGTCGCCGAAACCCACCTGATCGACGTGAAGAAAATGTTGAATTCTCGAGACTCGCGCGAAGACTGGCATCTTCAGCCGGGTGACTTCATTTACGTGCCGCAGAGCCGGATCTCGAAGGTTCGCAAGTTTGTTCCCGCGAGTTCGATGAACTGGTACATGAATCCATTGCAATTTTAGAGAGAGAAGGAGTCGCAGCGGTCGTACGGATCGCGTTTTGAGAACCTGGCAGATCCCCAAATCGTTCGATGGTGGTCGCCTGCTGCACACGCCATGCATGAAGCAGGACGGATCGGAAATTCGCGCATCACGCCCTCCCCTACCTTGCGCGAGCTGGCCGCCATTCTATTCCGGCAATCCAGGTTCGTAGTAGCCTCCTTCGGGCTGGTATTTTTCGCGACGCTACTCTATGCGCTTTTCTCGCCGCGCTATGAAGCACATTTGAAGGTGCTGCTGCGCCGCGGGCGCTCCGATCCAGTGGTGTCCGCTCAGCCCGCCAGCCTCGCCGACTTCACCCGCCTTGCAATCAGCGAAGAGGAGCTGAATTCCGAGGTCGAATTGCTGCGCGACGAAAGCCTTCTGAAGCAAGTGGTCGTGCAGTGCGGTCTGGTTCCACCGGGAGCTGTTGCAACCGGGCGAACGGAGAAGGTGGAGCGCGCAGTGCGCCAGCTGACGCGGACTTTGACAGTAGAACCGCTGCGCAAGTCGAACCTAATTCAGGTTCGCTATCAGGCCACCGAAGCGCAGGAGGCCGCCAACGTGCTGTCGGTGCTTTCCATCTTCTACCTGCGCAAGCACATAGAGTTGCAGCGCCCCTCAGGCGAGGTGCAGTTCTTCGAGAAGCAAACGGCGGAATACGAAAACAGTCTGCGCCAGTCGGAAGCGGAACTCGTGCGCTTCACGCGCGATCGGGGCGTGGCTTCGCCCGCGCTCGAACGTGACATCGCGCTCCAGAAATTAGGAGAAGCCGAAGCGGCCTACCGGCAGCTGGACCAGGAACGGGTCGAAAGCGAGCGGCGAGCAGCGGCGCTGCGCGCGCAACTGAAGTCGTTCCCATCCCGCTCGGTCACTCTGAAGCGTTGGGCAGACAATCCCCAACTTCTTGAGAAGCTGAAGACCCAGTTGTTGGAGCTCCAACTCAAACGAACCGAGCTTCTCACGCGTTTTGAGCCTTCCTATCGTCTGGTGCAGGAACTGGACCATCAGATCGAAGAAACCCGTCAATCCATTTCCGCCGAGGCACTGACCCCAGTGCGGGACGAAACCACAGACAAGGATCCCAACTACGAATGGGCCCGCCTGGAGCTAGAGAAGGCTGAGGTGGAAGAAGAAAGTCTGCAGGCGCGGCAAGCCCGAGCCTCGGTCCAGATCGCGACGCTGCACGCATTGGCTGAGCAAATGCAATCCGACGCGGTGGCCCAGCAGGATCTGATCCGCGGCGCCAAGGCGGATGAGGACAACTACCTCCTGTACCGGCGCAAACGTGAGGAGGCGCGCATCGGAGACGCACTCGACGAGCAGCGCATCCTGAATGTGGCGGTGGTGGAGCCGCCGGCCACCCCAGCTCTCCCCATGCACTCGATGATGTTTTGGTTAGCGATCTCTTTCGGACTGGCATTGCCTGCCAGCATCGGCGCGGGCTTTACGGCCGAATACTTTGACCCCACGATTCGCACGCCCAGCGAAGCCGACGGGCTCCTGGAGGCCCCGGTGCTCGCGTGGCTGCCTCAATCGCAGTATCCGGCGACCAGCTCCGCGATCCTGCATTTCAGCCGACAGAAAGGCGTGCTCCCATGACCACCCTTGGGCTGGTTGCCGAACCATCAACTGCAACCGAGCCGCAACGCGTAGCAAATATTCGAGAGGCGGCGGTCAACCCAGCCGTCTCTCGTGCGAATTCCGTCTACGACGAGCAGATCCAGTCATTGGTACAGCAGCTTTTCTTCCGGGAAGATCCCGAGCCGGTGCGACATGTCGGATTTGCGGCGGTCGAAGCTCACACCGAGACGGCTCAGTTGTGCCTGGACGTGGCTACAGCGCTGGCGGAAACCGGCGCGCAGGACGTTGGGTTGATCGACGTCCGGCTGCATTCCGTACCGCTGCACACCCAATTGCAAATCCCGGCCGGCAATCGCACCGGTACTGCCTGGCAGATTGCATCGCGCCTGTGGCTGGCGCCCCGCCGGAGTTGGCTGGATGACAACCCGCAGCGGATCTGGGATTCCAGTCTCGCACGGCTGCGCACGGTCACGCTGGAGTTTGATTTCTCCATTCTGTGCTTTGACCCCGTTTCCTGGATCACGGCGAAAATCAGCCCGACCTGCAACGGCCTGGTGATAGTGCTGACGGCCAACAAGACTAGGCGGCTGGTTGCCGCGCAGATGCAAGAACAGCTACGCAGGGCTCGAGTCCCTCTACTTGGGACGGTCCTGGCTGAACGTCGTTTCCCGGTACCTCCGGGCCTATATCGCAACTTGTGAAACTTATGGCTGAGATGTCGCACAGACTGGTTGACGCTGCAAGTGAAAGTTGGGATTCGCGCTACGCGCGTATGATCCCAGGAAGTCCCGGCACACCGTTCGTCGCGCCTGGGCCACCCGTCCGCAACCGCCCGGAACCCGAGGTCAGGGGTGCTAGGCCCCCCACGGAGAATCCCCAGTCGCGCCACCCGCGGAACCGGAGCTGGACGCGATTTCTGATTCCGCGGCCTCAGGCCGCTGACCGATTTGTGCTCTATCAGCTCGCGATCCCAGACTTGATCGTTCTCCTCGTGACATGCCTGCTCCCATCTCTGGCCTTTCCGACATGGAGCTTGCCGCAACTGGTGATGCCCGTCTATGCCGTATTAGTGACCCTTTTCGCCTTCAGCGAGGGGCTCTACAAAAACGTGGGGGCGCCGCCTTTCGACGAATTCCCAGTCCTAGCAAGATCGGCTCTGTTCGCGATGGCTCTGGTCCTCGTTGCGGCGTGGAATGTCACGCAGCCACTCGCCGCGCTCACTACACTAACGACGAGTCTTGCTGGCCTGCTGTTTTGGCGCCAAGTCAGAAGGAAGGGATGGAACAAGCACTTCCGTGAAACTAGGTCGCGCAACGTTCTCATCGTTGGCGCAGGCCCAGCCGCCTGCGCGATTGCCCGGGCGCTACGTGACGACTCTTTTCACCAGACAACCGTTGTCGGCTTTCTGGACGATCACCTTCCTCCCTCTCCACAGGTTCTGGGGCGGATTGAAGACCTGGACTGGATGGCCCGTGCCGAATTCATTGACGAAGTGATCCTGGCCGTCCCCGACGAACCAGACCGGGCGCGAGAAGCTGCTGAAGTCGCGTTTCGCAACCATCTGGATATCCGTGCGGTGCCCGACTTGCCCCCCGGTCCATGGCCAGACGCGGGCATCGAGCGCATCGGAGGCATTCCAGTTATCGCCTTACATCACGAGTCGCTGCCGAGCGCGACCCTGCTTCTGAAACGGTTGTTGGATCTTGCTGGCGCGCTATTGGGACTGGTACTGATCGGCCCTGTGATGGCCGTCGTGGCGCTTCTCATTCGTCTGGATTCCTCTGGACCGGTCCTTTATTCGGCGGACCGCACCGGCGCCAAGGGACGCTGCTTCCGCTGTTACAAGTTTCGCTCCATGTCCACCGGTGCCGACCGGTTGAAGGAGACTCTGCGCTCTCGCAATCAGAGGGAAGGCCCGATCTTCAAGCTCGCCGATGACCCCAGAATTACTCGCTTTGGCCGGTTCATCCGCCGCTACAGCCTCGACGAGCTCCCGCAACTCTGGAACGTATTGCGTGGAGAAATGAGCCTGGTGGGCCCGCGGCCTCACCCGGTGGACGAAGTCAGCCGTTACGAACTCCACCACTACCGGCGCCTGGACATGAAACCCGGGATGACCGGCCTCTGGCAGGTCACGGCGCGCAACAGTCCATCGTTCGATCTCAATATGCATCTCGATCTGACCTACATCGAGAACTGGACCTTGTTGCTCGACCTGCGCATTCTGCTGAAGACAGTGCGAGTTTGTTTTTCACCTGATGGCGCCTGAGGGTGTTCCGAGATGGGAAGCCATGCGACAACCTTGAACCATAGGGCAACCGCGCCGGCCTGGGTTGCCGCCGGTCTGATACTTCGTCCGCTGCACCTCGCTCTCTGTTTTCCCTCGGTCCTCTATCTGACCGCACTGACGATTTTTCTTTTTCGACCACCGGATTTGTATTTCTATTACGCCGATCGCATCGCGTTTTGCGCAGTTGCGTTCTTTGTGGGACTGCGTGCCATGGCGTGTCGCGAAAAATTGCCATTTATCGCCAGAATTAGTTGGCCAATGCTCGGACTGATCGGCCTTGCTGTGTTTCGGGCGGGCAGAGAGCCCCTCGACCCCCAAACCTGGAGCCTGGTTGCTAGCAAGTTCATCGTGCCCTTCACCCTCTTTCACCTGGCGATTTTGGTATTCCGCAGCGCTCGTGCGCGAGCGCACTTTGAGATCTTTGTCGTCGTCGTGCTTGCGTACCTTATCTTCACGGCAGTCGCCTTTCTGGTGGATGCCCGCGCACTGATTTTTCCGCGTTTCATCCTCGACGAAAGCCTGGGCATCCATGCGGACCGCGCCCGTGGACCCTTTCTTCAAGCAGTCGCGAATGGGCTCTCTCTGAATATTCTCGGGCTACTGGCCGTCGCCTTCCCGACCCGCAGGCGGGTGACGTGGCTGTTGTGGTTAGCCCTGCCGCTGGCCGTGCTCGCGACCATGACTCGTGCCGTCTGGATTTCCTTCGCGTTCTCCGTTGCCGCTGTCGGATTTCGTATCGGCGAACAACGCGTTCGCCGGGCATGTCTCGGACTCGCCTGTGCTGGTCTATTGGTCAGTGTGTTTGCTGGCCTGAGCAGCGATTCTCTGAAAGGCGCACTCGCGGATCGCAGCGGGGACCGCGGGTCAGTGGATGTGCGTGTGGCAGTCTATGACGCTGGTTGGGCTATGTTTCAAGAGCGGCCGCTTACCGGATGGCCCGCGGGTGGTATGTACGCTGAACTCGCCCGCCGCATGCAGGGTTACGATCTTCGGGCGTTCTACATCCACAACACATACCTGTCTTTGCTGATTGAGTTCGGGCTTTCTGGACTGGCGCTATATGCGATTCTCTTTTTCAATCTGTTTCGCCTGGCTCGTTCAGGTTGCAGGCACGATGTCGCCGAGTGCGAATCCATTTCCTGCCTACGTAAAATCTGGCCCATTCTCCTTGGGGTCTATCTTTTCAACGCTTTCTTCGTAGACATGGTCTACCAGTTTGTGATCGGGCTGATGTTCACGGTTGCAGGGATGTTGTGCTCGTCCGAGGAGGTCCCTTCATGACCACCGTCGCCTACATTGCCAATCAGTTCCCTTCGTCCATCGAGCCTTACGTAATGGATGAAATCAGCGAATTGCGCCAGCGCGGTGTGCAGGTGATCTGTTGTAGCGGCAAACGGGTGCCTCCGGGCGACCTGGGAGAAAGAGAGCACGAGTTTTGGAACGAGACGCGCTTCTTTCACCCACTCTCCGATGCCCAACTGGTGCAAGCGGTTCGTCGCCTCGCCGCGCAACCTAATTACTATTCGTTGTTTCTGAAGCCCATGCTCCGGGAAATCTGGGCTTCTCCTACCAGGCGCGTCCGCTCCTTCGCTCACACTTTGCTCGGCGCCGCCCTGGCGGAAGACTTGGCTCCTCTGCGTGTGCAGCACATCCACGCTCATCACGGATACTTCGCCTCCTGGATGGCCCTGGTTGCCGCACGTCTACTGGGAATCGGCTTTAGCTTCACCCTGCACGGCTCGGATCTCCTGGTGCATGCAGACTTGCTCGATGCCAAACTGCGAGCGTGCCAATTCTGTATTACGGTCTCCGACTTCAACCGCGACCATATTCTCCGGAATTTTCTTTCCACGCCGGCGTCAAAAGTTATCGTCCAGCGCCTCGGGGTAGATCGCGCCCCACGCGCGATCGCCCCCGTGGCCAAACCCGAGCCGCGCCGATTCTGTCTTCTCTCGGTGGGCCGCCTCCACGCCGTGAAGAACTACGGGTTTCTCATCGCGGCCTGTGCGGCTCTGCGCGATGAGGGCCTGGATTTTCTCTGCTGGATTGTCGGCGAAGGACCGGAACGACCCGCGCTGGAACAGCTGATCGACGAACTGCGCCTTCGCGACCAAGTCCTGCTTCTCGGATATGTGGACCGCGCCGACCTCTCCGGCTACTACGGGTATGCGGACCTGGTCGCGCTCACCAGCCTGAGTGAAGGTCTGCCGGTTGTCTTGATGGAAGCGATGGCCCACGAAAAATTAGTGGTAGCGCCAGCGATTACTGGGATTCCCGAGCTTATCGAACACCGGCGTACCGGTTTCCTGTACAAGTCAGGGTCTTTGACTGATTTCGTCAGGACCGTGCAGTGGATTCTCGATCACAAAGCTTTGCTCGGCGCAGTGGAGCGCGCCGCCGCGGAGAGCATTGCCGTTAACTACAACCGCCAGCGGAATCTCCGCCAGTTTGCGGACCAGTTCCTGGCTCGTATCGCCCAACCGGAGCCTGCCTATGCGAATCCTCTACTGCAACAAGTACAACTACCTGTTTAGCGGCACGGAAGCATATCTTTTCGAGCTGATACGCCGCATGGACGAACGCGGCCACGAAACTGCTCTGTTCAGTATGGACCACGGACGCGCCTCCTCGTTCGCCGGCCGCAGCTACCTGATTCCGTATCTCGACTTCAAGGATTCCCGCGCCGGCTTTCTGAAAAAGGCGCGGATGGCGGCGCATGCACTCTATTCGCCATCCGCGCGGCGCCGCATGCGTGCCTGCCTCGGCGACTACTCGCCCGATCTGGCGCACGTTCGCGGCATCTACCATCACCTGTCACCTTCAATTCTGTGGGAACTGAAGCGGCAGGGCATCCCGGTTATCTATCACCTAAACGACTTCAAGGTTTTGTGTCCGAACTACAACTTCGTGGCCCGTGGGCGAACGTGCGAACTGTGCCTCGGAGGCAATTACTTTCACGCGGTCACGGAGAACTGTCACGCGGGCCCACGCTCCAGCGCTGCAGTTCTGGCTGCCGAAGCATATCTGCACAGTTGGTTGCGGACGTACCAGCGTTGCGTCGATCTGTTCCTGGCGCCTACCGAATTTGTGCGCGCCAAGCTGATCAGTGCCGGGTTTCCTCCTCAACAGATTGAAGTCTTGCCACATTTTCAGGCCCTGCCCCCGGAAGAAAGTCTAGTCCCAGAGAAAGGCTACATTCTGTATTTCGGGCGGCTTTCCGCGGAGAAAGGCTTGGACGAGCTTTTGTATGCCATGGTGCGATTGCCCCACGTGCCCCTCGTCATTGCCGGAGAGGGCCCGGAGCGAGACCGGCTGGAGTCGCTGGCGCGCGAGTTGAAGTTGACGCATGTTCTGTTTGCCGGCATGGTCGGTGGCGCAAAACTCGAGCAACTCATCGCCGGATGTTGCTTCTCTGTATTTCCATCTCATGCCTACGAGACTCTGGGGAAATCGATTCTGGAATCTTATGCGTGGGGGCGGCCAGTGGTAGCCTCGGACCTCGGTTCGCGTCGAGAGATGGTAGAACAAGGCGTCACCGGGCTTCTCTATTCTGCCGGCAACCTCGAACAGCTCGCCGAGGCAATTGAGTTTCTCTTCAACAGTGCGAGCCTAACCGCGCGGATGGGAGTGGAAAGCCGGCGCCGGTTGCACGCCAGGCATGATCCGGACCGGCACCTCGACGCGCTCCTCGAAATCTATTCGCGGATGGCTACTCGCAAGCGGAAGACGGCGGCTGTGACCATGCCCCCCTCATCGCAACCGTCTCCTGGCCGCTTGCGGGTCGCTTTCATCGGGGGCCGTGGCCTGGTGTCCAAGTACAGCGGGATCGAGTCCTATTACGAACAGATCGGAGCGGAACTGACCCGTCTGGGACACGAAGTCACAGTCTATTGCCGAACCTACTTCACGCCTCCGATCGAGGAGTACAAAGGGATGCGCGTGCGGCGGCTGCCGACCATCCGGTCGAAGCACCTGGAAACCGTGGCCCACACATTTCTCAGCAGCGTACATGCCATGTTCTCCGGCTACGACCTGGTCCATTATCATTGCCTGGGACCGGCGCTGTTTTCGTTTCTGCCGCGGCTTACCGGCAAGAAAACGGTGGTCACGGTGCAGGGGCTCGACTGGCAGCGCCGCAAGTGGGGCCGGATCGCGTCCCAAGTGCTGCGCTGGGGTGAGGCAGCCGCCGTAACCCTTCCTGATGCGACCATGGTGGTTTCGCAAACGCTGCAACGGTATTACTGGGGAAGGTATGGCCGCTACACCCTCTATATCCCGAATGGCGCCACTCTGCGGCCCAAGCGGGCCCCGAGACGCCTTGCCGAGTGGGGACTGACACCGGACAACTACGTCCTTTACCTGGGACGATTTTCTCCAGAGAAGAACTGCCATCTGCTCATCAACGCCTTCGAGGGTATTCCGACCGGGATGAAGCTCGTTCTGGCGGGTGGATCGAGCCACTCCGACAACTACGTGGAAAGTCTGCGGCGCCATGAATCGCAGCAGGTTCGCTTGTTGCCCTGGGTCTCCGGAGAAGATCTGGATGAACTGTTGTCAAACGCAGCGGTGTTCGTGCTCCCATCCGATCTCGAAGGCTTGTCCCTCGCTTTGCTTGACGCGATGGCAGCAGGCGTCTGCGCGCTCACCAGCGACATCCCCGAAAACCAGGAGGTCGTCGCGGGCGCCGGGTTCACATTCAAGCGTGGGGACCAGTCGGATCTCACCCGCGTGCTGGATCTGCTGATCCGCAACCCGGAGCTTCGCCGACAAATGGCTGCGAAAGGTGAACAACAGATCCAGGAGCAATACCTCTGGCCCGATATCGCTCGTTCTATCGAAAAAGCCTACTACAAGGTCCTGGACTGGAATCACCCCGCGGAAGTGCCCGTTGCGGGTGAGGAGCGGCGCTCCTCAGCCGCATAGGCCGCCTGGAAAGGAAGGCACCAATGTGTGCGTTGTCATGAACGTAGGCGTTGCCATAAACGTAGGCTTGTCGTAAAGGTATACGGCACCGTGGAAGAGCGGCCCTTTAGGGCCGCGCCAGCCGTCTCGGAAATCCGGGCTTCAGCCCCAGTGGTCGCTCTCGCCGGCAGATTTGATTTTTTCGGCGTTCTTCCAGCCTGCGAGCACCGTCGCTGTCAAGTGCCGGACACGACTTTACTCCGGGCTTTGATTAGAATCGGTGCATGTTGCCGCTTCCTACGGGGCGGCACTCCGGCATGGAAGATCTGATTCTCGTCACCGGCGGCGCCGGCTTTATTGGCTCGAATTTTGTCTTGCAGTGGATCGCGGAGGAATCCTCCCGCGTTCTGAACCTCGACAAGCTCACCTACGCGGGCAATCTCCACAACCTGCACTCAGTCGAAAGCCACCCGCGCTATTACTTCCAGCAGGGTGACATTGTGGATCGTGATCTGGTGCGTACCTTGCTGGAGCGGGAACGTCCCCGGGCCATCGTCCATTTCGCAGCCGAGAGTCACGTGGACCGCTCTATCCACGGTCCCGACGATTTCATCCGCACCAATGTCAATGGCACCTTCAGCCTCCTGGAAGAGGCGCGCGCTTACTGGTCCGCTCTGGCAGAGAGCGATCGCCAGTCTTTCCGCTTCCTGCATGTTTCAACCGACGAGGTGTACGGCTCACTCAGCCCCAGCGATCCGGCGTTCTGCGAAACAACTCCCTACGCGCCCAACAGCCCGTACTCGGCGTCCAAGGCGGCTTCCGATCACCTCGCGCGCGCGTACTATCACACCTACAAGTTGCCGGTCCTGACGACGAATTGCTCCAACAACTATGGACCGTACCAGTTTCCCGAGAAACTGATCCCTCTGATGATCCTGAATGCGTGCCAGGGAAAAGCGCTTCCCGTGTACGGCGACGGACAAAACGTGCGCGATTGGCTGTTCGTCGAAGATCACTGCCGTGCGATTCGCAGCGTATTGGCAAGCGGCCGCGCGGGCGAATGCTACTGCATCGGAGGAGCTAACGAGCAGAAAAATCTGTACATCGTGGAGGCGCTCTGCCGCCTGCTGGACGAACTGCGGCCCAACGATCCGGTCGTTCCCCATAGCCAACTCGTCACTTTTGTCAAAGATCGTCCTGGCCACGATCGCCGCTACGCCATGGACACTAGGAAAATCGCGGGCGAGTTGAATTGGCATCCAGTGGAAACGTTCGAGAGCGGGATTCGCAAAACCGTGCGCTGGTATCTTGAACATGAAGACTGGGTACAAGACGTGACCAGCGGCAGTTATCGGCAGTGGATGGCGAAGCACTACGCCACCGAACTCTGAAAACATGAGCGAATCAGGACAACCAAATTACAAAGGCATCATCCTCGCAGGAGGCTCGGGTACGCGCCTCTATCCCGTGACCCACGCGGTCGCGAAGAGCTTGCTGCCGGTGTACGACAAGCCGATGGTCTACTACCCGCTCTCGACCCTGATGTTGGCGGGCATCCGCGAGATCCTGGTCATCTCAACACCTGAGGATGTCCCCCGGTTCGAACACCTGTTGGGCGATGGCTCACGCTACGGGATCCGACTGCAATACGCGGCGCAGCCCAAGCCGGAAGGTATCGCGCAGGCGTTTCTGATCGGCCGCGAGTTCATCGGATCCAGTGGCTGCGCCCTCGTGCTCGGCGACAACATTTTCTACGGACATGATTTGGTAAAGGAACTGCGCGCAGCCACTGCCGAGACCAAAGGCGCTCGGGTGTTCGCTTATCCGGTGCATGATCCCGAGCGCTATGGTGTGGTGGAGTTTGATCAGAACGCCAAGGCACTCAGCATAGAAGAAAAACCCAAACAACCTAAGTCGCGCTACGCCGTCACAGGGCTCTATTTTTACGACAACCGGGTCGTGAGCATCGCGGCGAACCTGAAGCCCTCCGGCCGTGGAGAACTCGAGATCACGGATGTAAACCGGGAATATCTCAAACGCGGCCAGCTCAACGTCTGTGTGATGGGTCGCGGCATGGCGTGGCTCGACACTGGTACGCACGAGGCGCTGATGGAAGCTTCGGTTTTCATTCAAACTCTGGAGAAACGCCAGGGCCTGATGGTCGCCTGTCCCGAGGAGATCGCATATCGCTCCGGATACATCACCAAGCAGCAGGTGGAAGCACTGGCTCAGCCGATGCGCAACAACGGATACGGCGCCTACCTTTTACAAATGTTGAGAGAACGAGTTTTCTGACATGGAGACTGCCTCCGCCATCGGATCGATCAGGAAAATCGAAACCAACCTCGCCGGCGTCCTGCTGCTCGAACCGCGCGTGTTCGGCGACGACCGCGGCTTCTTCCTGGAAAGCTACAACGAGCGCACGTTTGCGCAGATCGGCATCCGCGAGCGCTTTGTGCAGGACAATCATTCTTATTCCGGAAGAAATGTCATCCGCGGCCTGCACTACCAGCTCGATCAGCCCCAAGGAAAGCTGGTGCGCGTCGTGACCGGTGAGATTCTCGATGTTGCCCTGGACCTCCGCCGCAGCTCTCCAACTTTTGGAAAATGGCAGTCCTTTACGCTTTCCGGTGAAAACAGGCGGATGCTGTGGATTCCGTCCAGATTTGCCCACGGTTTCCGCGTCGTGTCCGAAACTGCCCACGTGCTTTACAAAACGACCGACTTCTATGCTCCCCAACAGGAACGGACTGTGGCGTGGAATGATCCGCAACTGAAGATCGATTGGAAACTCGCCGAAGAGCCCATCGTCTCGGCCAAGGACCAGCGCAGCGTGTCCTTTGAGGAATGCGAGAAGTTCGACTAGGTGCCACCCTTCTAACGACCTTAGGCTGGTTCGTATCAGGGCTCACTTCAGCGATGCCGCAACCACTCCTTCTCGACCATCCCTTAGGGGCTGGCGTTAGCGCAGCCGGAAATCCACGCTGACGGTAGTTTCGACTTCGACCGCCTGTCCGCCCGCACGATACGGCGCGTATCTCCAGGACCGCACGGCATCGAGAGCAGACTGTGCCAGCAAGTCTGGCCCGGCTACCGGCCGTATGCGCTTGACCGTTCCATCTGGCGCAATTACCGCATCCAGAACTACCAGCCCCTGTGTTCCGGCCTGCCGAGCGGCTTCCGGGTACACTGGGTCGACCTTATACACAATTTGCCTGTCCATCGTGTCGGGCGACACGCGCACAGGCAATCCCGGCACGACTTCCGCTTTAACCGACGCATCTGCTTCCAGTTCGTTCCAGGCATTCTGCCACTGCCACCATGCGAGGCCGGCGAGCCCGATCATGAAAGCCACCAGCACATAAAATCGCCGCCGCCGGACGCGGATTCTGTGCTGGCGCTTTTCCTTGTCGTGCAAAACACCTGGCACAACTGCCAGCGGCGGCCGATCAGGAGCTGGAATTTCAACCCTTCCTCCGTGAACCGGCTGCTGAGCGATCTGCAAAGACCAGTAACGAATCTTCTCCCGCTGCTCGACCGACAACCCCACAAACTGCAACCCGCAGTGCAACCGGTCCTGATAACGAACCTGCGCACGCGCGCGCACGGGGAGACCGACATTCGGGAGGCGTAACTCGACAGCGACCGCCTGACCCGCTACTAATTCTCCGGCCACGACCGCGCCCAGACCGGCCTCGCTTAAGTCAGTGCAGCGTCCCGGCATGTTGTTAGGAATTCCCGACTGTAGCGCGATCACGTCCAGGGAAACGTTGATTGGGTACCGTGGAAGACGGCGGCGGGACACCGAGTCGAGCGCGGGCGCTAACGAGGGAGCTGCCATGGGACTGCCTCCGCCAGATCGCAAATGTGTCTTCCGGCTGGTGTCAACGATGCAAGCGGCGCGTGAGTGAAGAAATTATAGCGGAAATTGCGACGAGCCTTGCTGGGAAAAACGGCGTTCTCGATTTGGAACCGGAGGAGGATCACTCACAAATCAGCCACGGAGGGGCCGAACCATTATCTGTGCGATCCGTGCGATCATCCACCTACTCCAAATCTCGCCAATTCGCTCCGACCCCGATCTCCACCACCAATGGGACCGCGAGCGCATACGCGTGCTCCATTCGCTCGCGAACCATCCGCTTCATCGCATCCACTTCACTCTCAGGAACTTCGAACACCAATTCGTCGTGGACCTGTAACGTCATGCGCGATTTCATACTGCGTTTCTGAATCTCGTCGTCAATCCGGATCATGGCCAGCTTGATCAGGTCGGCCGCCGTTCCCTGCAGCGGCGTGTTCACGGCAGTGCGCTCGGCGAAGCCGCGCTGGTTCGGGTTCTTACTGTTGATATCCGGAATCGGTCGGACCCGCCCGAACAGCGTTTTCACTCTCCCGTCGCGCCGGGCCTGCTCGAGAGTGGCATCCCGGAATGCCCGCACGCCCGAATATTTCTCGAAGTAAGCATCAATAAATTTCCTGGCCTCGCCTTGCTCGATCCCCAACTGCTGCGACAACCCGAACGCAGACAGTCCATAGACGATCCCGAAGTTCACAACCTTGGCTGCGCGCCGATGTTCAGGCGTCACCATGAGCGGAGGTACTCCGAAGACCTGCGACGCGGTCAGCGTGTGGATGTCATCACCGCGACGGAACGCCTCGACCAGCAATTTGTCTTGCGAGAAATGCGCCAGCAGTCGAAGTTCAATCTGCGAGTAGTCGGCCGCGAGCAAGACGTGTCCCGGCTCAGCCGTGAATGCTGCCCGAATTTCCCGTCCCAACTCCGTGCGGATCGGAATGTTCTGCAGGTTCGGATTCGTCGAGGACAGCCGCCCCGTGGCGGTGCCGGTCTGTCCGAAGGTCGTGTGCAAACGGCCACTACTGGTGCGAATCAAAGCGGGGAGCGCGTCCACGTAGGTTGATTTCAGCTTTGTCAGCTGCCGGTAATCCAGCACGAGCCGCGGAACTTCGTGCTCCTCCGCCAACCCTTCCAACACGTCCACGGCCGTGGAAATCTTTTTGCCTTTGCCATATTTCACGGGCATCGGCAGTCCTAGCTTGTTAAACAGGACATCGCCGAGCTGCTTGGGCGAGTTGATGTTGAAATCCTGGCCGCAGCGCTGGTAAATGTCCTGCGCCTTGGCTTCGATTTCGCGTTCCAGCTTCGTCGACATCCGCGAGAGCGCCACCGTATCAATCTTGACTCCTGCATCCTCCATCCGCGCCAGAACTGGCACCAGCGGGACATCAATCTCGTCGTAAACCTTAAGCAGACCTTCGTCTTCGACTTCTTTGCGGAGCGCGACCGTGAGCCGCCCTGTGAGATCGGCCGCCTCCGCCAGGTTGCCGCTCATCTTTAGGTTGAATTTTCGTAACGCGACTTCGGGAAGGGCATGCGATGAGTACGTCGGATTAAGCAGGTATGAATAGAGCATAGGATCGTGCCGCAGCCCTGCGAGTGCGATCTCTTGCATAGAAAAATGGTGCAGTGCCGACTTCAGATCGTGGATCGTCTTGGGCGTCGCTTCGCCTTCGAGCAGGTTCTTCACACGATCGGTGAGCCGCTTGTCGGCAAGCGTAACGATCGCACCCGAACCTGATGCCACCGAGAAAGCGATCCTCTCCAGGGGGACAGCAGCTGCAGGTTCATCGGCGGCCTGCAACGGCAAAAAACCTGACTGCACCGGTTCTGGCTCCTCCTCCCCTTCTTCTTCGGCACTCTCGGTCTGCTCTGTTGGAATCGCAATCGCCAGAGGCGCCCCATCCGCAAGGCCAGCGAGATATTCATCAAGCTCGGCGGCCGTCCTGATTTCCCGGTAGTCGCCTGCCCTCGCTTCCACGACGGGCAGAAGCTCCTTCAGCAGAGAAGTGAACTCCAGCTCGAAAAACAGTGTCCGTAGCGCCTCGACATCCGGCTCGCCGGCCTTCATGGCAGGTACATCCAGATCAACGGCGACGTTGGTGTCAATCGTTACCAACTGTTTGCTCGTCAGAATGTTGTCGCGATTGTTCTGGAGCGATTCGCGATACGACTTCTTCTCAACTTCCGCCGCTCGTTCGAGCGCCTCCTCCACGGTGCCGAAGCGCTTGATGATTTCGACCGACCCTTTGTCTCCAATCCCGGGTGCGCCGGGAATGTTGTCGACCGAGTCGCCGCGCAAGGCCATGACATCCACCACTCGCGATGGCGGCACTCCCAGAATTTCCTCGACTTTGGCAGCGTCGCAGATCAGATTGTCCTTCGGCGGATTCAGGATGCAGACTTTATCGTCCACCAGCTGCAGCATGTCCTTGTCACTGGAGACGACAAACACCGAATACGACTCCGACGCGGCCTTGCGCGCCAGCGTCCCGATCACATCGTCGGCTTCATAGCCCTCCAGCTGCAGAATCGGAATCCGATACGCTTCGAGCGCGCTCCGGATATACGGAACTTGTTGCACAAGATCCGGCGGCATCTCTTTGCGGTTGGCTTTATAGCCCCCGTACTCCGCTTCCTTGAAAGTCTGCGTCTTGATATCAAACTTGCGAATGGTGGTGATAGCCTC
>JACXTT010001619.1_pt1 | contig 37123 bp, 28 predicted proteins | sample 9270951 | NCBI WGS metagenome assembly JACXTT01 (sample SAMN15532306, study PRJNA645909) | rock metagenome | isolation source: weathered quartz diorite | place: Puerto Rico | collected 2017-06-21
GAGCAGGTTAGAAGGGACGTCAGGGGCATATTGGTCGGCTTGTCCTTCACTACGGCCTTGCCGAAGCCAGGCCGCCAAAAATAGGGTGCCAGCCAGATTAAGCGGATGAACCAATTGCTGGGCCAAGGTGAGCGTCTCGCGGCTCCGCGCTAGGGCCTGGTCAGTATAGCCGCGATGCCACAAGACTGGGGTCTCAATGGCGAGGCAGGTCACTGCTGGGTCATTCGCCTGCAGAAAAGCGAGGGAGCGGCGCTGCTGAGGATCAGAAAACATAAGGCCTCGCTGCAGATGTTCGTACGCCGTTGTCGATTCCCCTAGATAATACTGAGTCTCCCCCACGGCTCGATGAGCTTCTAGAAGGAGCGCCGAGTCTTGAAGACCTTGCGCAAGCGTGAGCAGCCGCTGCGCGAGTTCCCGCGCTATCTGCAACTCCGCCCGCACGACACAAAACGCCCACAGTCCCCACAAAATAGGGAAGAGCTGCGGAGTCTCTCCTACCTGTTGACAAAGTTCCCGGGCCCGCGTGTATACTCGCTCCACCTCGGGATCCGCATATCCTTTGGTGGCGGTCAGAGCCAAGCCAAGGATGGTTTGCAGCATGAGTTCTTGTTGAATACGCTCAGAGTCGTTCGGCAGGGTCTTGAGCAACTCCAATCCCGTGTTGACGTGGTGTATTGCTTCTCGATAGGCATACCGTCGAGCGGCGTTCTCAGCCGCTTGTCGCAGATAGTCTACCGCCTGCTTGTAGTCCCGGCCGCGTTCAAAGTGCACCGCTAGTTCCGCAGCCATTTCTCCTGCTCGCTCCCCATGGCCTGCTGCCAGTCGCTCGCCGATCTGGCGATGCAGTCGGAGGCAGCGTCCCACAGTCACCCGCTCGTACAGCACGTTCTGATAGAGCGCATGGATGAAACTGTACCGCGCGGCTACTGTTCCATCCGGCCACTCGCCGATTCCACGTGACTGCAGAAATTGACGACGCCGGACCAACCCTTCACACTGTTCCTCGATCTGCAACAGGTCTTGCTCGACTGCCGCAGCCACAGCAGCAGCCGAGAACTCAACGCCAGCGACGCTTGCGGCTTCCAATATCCGCTGTTCCGCCCCACTCAGTCTTTCTATCTGTTTCTCGATCATCTGGCGGAGCCCCTCGGGCGCCCCGATCTCCATGAGCGCTTTCCAGAGTTCCTCCTGCCCTTCACTCCACACCAAGCGCCCCCGAGCAACTAAGTAGTCCACTACGCTCACTATGAACAATGGATTGCCGTCCGTACGCTGGTGAATGGCCTGCGCCAAACCTTGCCGGGACGCGGCCTGCTGCGCCACTAGCCCAAATCTCACTATGAGATATTCAGCCACCGCCGATTCAGTGAGGAACTTTAAGGGAAGTTCTTCGCAGAGTCGGTGAAGTTGCATTTCTTGCATAATCATCTGCAAGGGGCTTCCGCCCGCGTTTGCATCCATTGGCCGATAGGAGCCAATAACCAACAGTCGCGCTGGTCCGGATTGCCGCGCTACGACGGAGAGCAAGTCGAGGGTAGACACATCGCTCCACTGCAAGTCTTCCAATTTGAGCACGAGTGGCCGCTCAGCCGTCAGCACCTCCAACGCCTCAGCCATCTCTCGGAGCATCCGCTCCCGGTTCGCTCCTAGCGCCCTATGTTGGAGGGCTTCTAGTTCGGCCGTGCTAAGGAAGGCGGGCATCTGGACAAGCCAAGTCGGCGCGTGTTGAGCAAGAAGCGAGATAAGGCGCTCGCCCCCAGGCGCGCGACACAGTTGCCCCAGCGCGCTCAAGATCGGCAGATAGGCTTCACCTGCGCCATAATGTTCGACGCATTGCCCGCGAGCAATCCAGAGGTTGGGCAACGGGGATCGGGCAACGGGGATCGGTTGAGTCAGATCCGTGCTCTCGTGTTGCCTGTCCCCTGTTCCCTGTTGCCCGATGCCTGAGAGAAACGCTTCGATGAGCGTCGTCTTGCCAATCCCTGCTTCCCCTATCACGAAGATGATTTGGCGCTCGCCATTTAACGCCTTCTCTAACCACTTGTGTAATTGCGCAAGTTCTGCTTCCCGACCCACTAAGGTGGGTGTTGGGGGCTGGGGGTTAGGGATTGAGAAGGTCTTTGAGCCTTGAACATTGAACGTTGAACGTTGAACAGGGGAGGAAGCGCTGAGGGGAGCAATGAACCGATACCCCCGCCGGTGCACAGTCTCAATGAACCGGGGCGCGTGGGGCCGGTCCCCGAGCGCCTTGCGTAGATCACGAATACAACCGGTCAGTACGACATCACTCACATACGTGTCGGGCCACACCGCCTGGAGGAGTTCTGCTTTACTTACTAACTGATCCGGGCGCTCGACCATGTACCGCAGCACGGCGAAGGTCTTTCGCCGTAGGATAATTTCTTTCGCGTCATGCCACAGCCGCTCATTCGTGGGATCAAGACGAAAGGGAGGGAACAAGAGGTGTCGTGCGGCTGTCATGGCTTTCTCTTACACAAATTGCAGCCAAATTACACGCAAATTGCAGGCAAATTGCATGACTTTTTTTCTGTATCTCGTTATTTCTCCTTATCCGGCCCAGTAGAAAAAAGAAAGGGAACTCCCGCAACAGCAAAGAAGGAGGGAAATGTAATGTTACAAAGAGAACAAGCTGCCATATTGAGAGACATGCCTGAGCCGCTGTATCCCGCGCGCATCTCATCGTGTCAGGACGCTGTGTTGGGGTATCCGGCGCTCTCGGAAGAGGCGATCGGCTGGCTCGCCTATATGCATCGCAAAACGGGACTTGAAGGCGTATGGACGAAAGATGGCCGTCCGCATGAGGCCTGGGACAATATCAGTGGGTCGCCCATAACGAATCAGTATCGTTATGACTTAACCTACGCCACGTTTGCACTTGCCCTCATGGCGGATATCACCCCGGCCTGGCGGGAGGTGTACAGCCCTGTTCTTGGCTTCCTGGCGGACCACATGGCTGCATATTGGTCGTTTGCAGATTGGGTGGAAGAAAAAGGGCCAGATCCAGAACGCTTGGACTATCCAGAGTTCGTCTATAAGCACGCGCTGCCCGAAGGGTACGCCGGACGCTACTCCAAACCGGGCTGGGCGGCCAATGGGCTTGGTCCTTATGGCTACAATCCAGACCCTGTGTACGGCAACGGCGTGGCCAACATTATGTATAAGGGCTATTTCAATCTCATCCTCGGGCTCTATGAGTACGTGTCCGGCGACGCCAAATATGATGACATCTTCAAGATTGTCTATGACGAGTCGTTGAGTTTTGAGTACGATCACAAGCGCATTGTGGACACCCTGGCAAAGCAGTGGGTGGCGAATCCTATCGGCATTGCCTGTGAAGTGCGCAAAATCTTTCTCTGGTGCAATAACCTGAGCGGCCTCTCGGTGCGACTCTATGATCTCTTGCATGGAACGTCGTGGTTCTGGACGTACCAGCAGTGTCATAACATCATGAAACAGCACCATCTAAGCGGACCTCAAGGCGGGCCAATCGAATCGGTTACGCTCTACCACGACCCCGACATCAACTACCACTTGAACCGCCCCGATCACCAAATGGCGACGAATTGGTTCTCGGTGTGCTGGCTGGGCTATCCCTTTGATCCAGAAACATACGAACGGGTCTATGAGGGCGCGAAAAAACATTTCCTCACCCGACGGCCAGATGGTTCCGCCTACATGTCTGCGGTTCCGGGAACAGGGATTGAAGACCTGGCGTCGACGTGTAAAGCGATCGCGTGCGCGCGTGAGTTCGGCGATGAAGAGACCTATGCCGCCTTGCGCAAGTGGGCGGAGGCCCGGTGCCAGCCAGTGTATGATCCTGTCCGAGGCGAGTTCTATCTCACCTTTGGCTTGAGCGAGCCCTATCCGCGCGGCCAGTATAACGACTGGAGTATGGCGGGGTATGTGTCCAACGGTCCACGCTCATGGTATCGACTGTTCAATCAGCCGAACCTGCGGAAGTTTCAAGAGCCCACACTGACCGATGTAGAGTTTCCTTTGGTGCGTGTGCGCCAAGCCTATTACGATCCTGCGTTACGGACCCTTAACATCGCCCTGTGCACAATGGAGGCGGCTGCGCTTGGTCAGGAAACAACTTTCACAGTCACGAACCTGATTCCTGGCGCGCGCTACCGCGTCATCATGGACGGTCAAGAATACAAAGGCTGGCGACTACAGGAGGAAAAGCTGCAGGTGCGCACAACTGTAGGCTCCCATTCGTTCATCATCCAGCAGCACACAGCCTGAAGCGGGCAGAGATCGGCATGCGAGTCATTTCAGTCACCGGGTTTCTCGGCTCGGGCAAAACGACCACTATCATGGCCTTGGCGCGGCGCCTGACCGAGAAAGGCCAACGTGTCGCGTTCCTGGTGAACGACGCTGGTGAAGTACAAATCGACGGCGCGGTGATCCAGGCCGGCGGGCATGAGGTTGTAGAGATATTCACAGGCTGTTTGTGTCTCATGCGAGAGGACCTGTACCTGGGGCTCGCAGACCTCGCACGGATCGAAGGGTTGGAATGGGTGATTATCGAACCGTCCGGCATGGCGGATGCGGCGCGGCTCAACCGGCTGTTGGAGCGCTTCCCGCGCGCGATAGACCCGGCGGTCGCCGCCCGTTATCAGCTCCATAAACGTCTCAGCCTGGTGGACGCCGCCCGCTATCGGCTTCTCATGCGGTCCGTGCGCCAGCTCATCCGCACCAGCATCCAGACGGCGGATATGATTTTCCTCAATAAGGCGGACCTCGCCGAGGAGCAAGAACTCGCCAAAATTGAAACAGAAATTCGCGCACTCATGCAGCGGGGCGCGGAGTTGGAGCGTGTGTCGGCGAAAAATGGGGTGCCGAGCGCGCTGTTAGAGCGAGTGTGCGGGAGCCATGAAGCGCGCATTTAACACCTTGTCCCGGCGTCTCCTCGTTGCTCGGCATGAGACGTCTCCGGCGGCAGTGCTGAACATAATCCTCTTGGAGGTCATCCAGCATCTCGGCCCGGCTGCAGTCGGTCACGCCAAAGCCGCGGCGCACGTCGAAGGTGGACTTGTCCACGCTTCAACCACAGGGACGCCTCTCGCAGTCGAGACAAAGACGGTGGGGACCCCTGCCACCACAGTGGATCATCTGCAAGTGGACGTGCTCTGCGTTTTCTATGGGGTCAAACAGAGGACCTTAGAAATGGCCTGGCAAGCGGCGCTCACTACGCTCACACACAGCGGGTTCCAGGTCACTACACTAGCAGTGATGCTGCGATCCAGCGGCCAGAGACAAGTTGCGCCACAGGCTCGTACTGGCGTCTTCGCGTCTTTGCTTCCTTCTCTCCTGATCATCAAACCGTGTTGCCTGACGCCGATTTTAGGATCTCTTTTTGGAGGGAGCGTAGGCGTACTGCATATTTTCGCTCCTCTTGAACCTTACCAGCCTCTTTTCATGCTGATGTCTCTCGGGCTGCTCGGCTCCGCCTTTTATCGCCTGTATCTTCGTCCCCCAACATTCGATGGCGAAGACACGAGAGGTTCAATACGCACGAGTCGTGTGCTCTTTTGGCTCGCGAGCGGGGTTTTTCTCGCGGCAGTAGTCTATCCACGTGCTTATGACGCGGTTAAGTTGCTTCTTCCAGTCAATCAAACTGCTCTGCCGTAGGACTATAGAGCCTGTCGCCCATGAGCACGAGCAGTCAGCCATGCTGTTTGAGACGAGAGCGAGGTATTTGGAGACAGGCGACTTTGTTAAGAAAGCTCTCTCAAATTCCGTCTTACTCTTTCAGTCTACCTTATCAAAATATCTCACCCACCCCGAGGCGTTCACAAAATTCGGTCGCAGGAAGGATCACAATACCATCTTCAGTCCGGTACCTCTTGGGTTCAAGGCAAACAAGAATCCGTTGCTTGATCTGCGGATAATCCTGAACAAGAGCACGAAGACCTTTGAGGTGATCGCTAGTAATTCTGCGAGACGCCTTTGCCTCGACAGCGATTTGCATATCGTTGACAATAAAATCGACTTCGATGCCGCTCGTCAAACGCCAATAGCTCAGGGTTGCAAATGCTTCAGCATAAACATTATGCGCGATCAGTTCGTGGAACACCCAGTTCTCGAACGCTTTCCCATAGAGTTCAGCCCCAGGTTGCAGTTCTCCACGCCTCGCCAAATAATTCACAATACCGACATCAGCGAAGTAAAACTTCGGCGCGGCAATGACTCGGCGCTTGGGACGCTTCGTATAGGCGGGCAACCAGCGCCCCAGTAAAGTGTCTTCCAGAATCTGGAAATAGCCCTTGATGGTGGGACTCGAAACGCCGCAATCGCGAGCAATAGTGGAGAAGTTCACCAGTTCGGCGTCCGAAAGCACGGCCACATTAAGGAATGCAGAAAAAACCGGCAGATTGCGGACTAGACCCTCCGCTGCAATCTCTTCCTTAAGATAGTCAGCGACATAGGCGTGTAAGAGGCGTTGGGGCCGCTCTGATTCATACATCCTCGGCAAGTATCCATGGTTGAGCATACGCTCAAGACGAAAGTCGCGACCCACTTCTTTTGCGGTCAGGCCAGACAGCTCATATCGCACCGCCCGTCCACCAAGAAGATTCGCTTGACCACGTTTTACTTTGCGAGCGCTTGATCCACACAGGGCGAACTGCATACCGCGATTCTCATGGATCCAGTGCACTTCATCAAGCAGTTGAGGGACTTTTTGCACCTCATCGATAACGATTTGCCTATGTTGATGAGCAGCACCGTCAACTGTGAGTTCAGCTCGTAACAACTCTGGATTCTGGAGATAACGGCGATATTCTTCGGCCTTGAGCAGATCAATCCACAAGGCCTCTGGGTACGTTGCCCGCAACAGCGTAGTTTTTCCAGTCTGGCGAGGTCCCCAAAGGAAGAACGTTTCCGTTCCAGCAGCGGGCAAGTGTAGTGAGCGCGCGAACATGCACTTTAAATTATCATGATAAATTAAAGTTGCAATTTAAATTATCCTTTTCATGGAAGACGCAACAACCGGCGCGCATTGCCGCTGAGGATGGCGGACTCCGTCTCAGCCGGCAATCCTAACGCCTTTACTTCCTCTACCGGATGCATAATCCCCGCCGGTAACGGGTAATCAGTCCCAATCACGAGGCGCTCAGCTCCGTAGGTGTTGGCCAAGTAATGCAACATCGCAGGATTGAAGGCAATGGTGTCGAAGCAAAACTGGTTGACATAGGAAGAAGGCGGACGCGGAATGGCGGAGCGACAGTCTGGGATGCGCTCGAATCCCATATCGAGCCGCCCCAACATGCTGGGCAGCGCGCCGCCTGCATGATAGAGCACCACGCGCAGATTGGGATGTCGCTCCAACACGCCGCCATAAATCAGCACAGCCGCAGCTAGACCCGTGTCAAAGAGATTCCCGGCAAGAACCCCAAGTCCATAACGAGCCAGCATCCCTCTTGGCGCCGCCTCAAAGGGATGAATGCAAACCACCATCTGCAGAGCTTCAGCGGTTTCCCAGAACACGGCGAACTGGGGCTCATCGAGCCCTTGGTCCTGAATGCGAGGAGGAATCTCCACGCCGCGCAAACCGAGCTTGGCGGCGCGTTCTAATTCACGGGCCGCGGTAGGTGGATCTTGCAGCGGTGTGGACGCGAGCGGCATGAAGCGATCAGACAAACGCTGACCAATCGCAGCTAAAGCATCGTTGTTTACTTGTGCAATCGCAAGACCCAAATCCGGAGCGACCTCTGGATACATGAGAAAAGGCACGCACGATACGGCTTGTGTACCAATGCCTTCTGCCTCCATATCCGGCAGACGCGCTTCTGGACGCGAGATCTTGTCATTGTATGGCCGCCGTGAAGACTCCTGAATGATGAAGAAACGCTGCCCATCTTGTTCGATCAGGCGTGTGGCGTATTTTTCTCCTTCACGTTTGAGGAAGTCCGCCACCTCCGGCGCGATAAGATGATTATGCATGTCGATAGCGTGCATCTGGCTCGCTCCCTGCGGTCGCTCTTTGTGGCATATAGCTCGTTCGCTGCGCTCACTCTATGGCAGATGGCTCACTCGCTTCGCTCGTTCTATGGTAGGACAGCTTTTGCCATTAGCTATCAAGCGAGTGTAACGAGCGAGCTATAAAGCGAACGTAGTGAGCGGGCTATACGCCATATGCTAGTTTACAAAATAATACTCACCTTCCCCTGTGGTCGTAGAGAATCCAAATCCAGAATGGCCCGACGCTCGCGAATCTTGAGTGCGCCGTCTTTATAGATGAGGATGTATTCGTACCGTCCCACATACGTATCGAACTGTTCCATGCGGGTGCGATACACAGCGAAGTTTGCCGTCACGCGAATGGTCGCGCCTTCGATGCTACGAAGGCGCACGTTGCTAATAAGACGGCGCGTCCGCGAATGCGGGTGCTCCGCATGGGCGAACCGCCCCAGCAATTGCTTCACTCGCGAACGCAGCCGAACGATATCATCGGAAACGATAAACAGGGTGTTATGAGGGTCTCCTTCCGGCGCATCGGTTGACGGCACGTAATACGCAGCGTCGTCAGTCATGAGTTGCAACCATTCTTCCAGCCGCCATTCGTCGAGTAAAGCCGCCTCTTCATAGAGAAAGTCTTCAATCTGTTGGCGAGTGATGGAGATTGTAGCCTCGATGGTCATAGTTTCTGGTTTCTGGTTGCGAGTTTCTAGTTGCTAGTTTTCCGCCTCGCTCTTCCATGCTTATGCCGCCCGTGGGGCTGTCATTTTCTCGGGTCTGCCGGTAATCAGTTCATGCCACCGTTGCCAAAAAGCGCGCATCTGTAATTCGTCAGTGGTGACAGGTTCAGCGCGATTCATCCCTCGTGAAATGTCGGACCACATCACTTCACGATTCGCAAAACCCTTCTGGCAGGATTCCAGCATCTCAACATCATCGGGCGTCGCAAAACCACCGGGCCCCAGAAACGTCAAGAAATTATCAAGCCGCAAGGAGCGATCTTCCGGGCTTTCGTCTTGCGGCGCGAGGGCCCATGCGCTCACTTCCATATAATCCGGAGCGACGGGATAGTAGGTCCGCACCGTCACGGCCATGATGTCATTGATGATGAGGTTGGGAAAAATCTGCAGATTGCGGCTCGTTTGCGCGACACGGTACGCCCATTCTTTACCGTGCTGCTCTTCTAACCGCTGTTGGATCGCCGCGAGGTGCGCTTTCTTCTCTTCGCCAAAGTATGGCGCCCATTTCGCCACGAGCCGGCCCCAGGGAGGTTCATATTCGATGACGGAGTGTCCGTTCCCGAGACTCTTGGCCACTCCGCGTAGACGGGTAACTGTCGACAAGTCCATGCCGCCAATCTCGGCTAAAAAGGACATATACCGTTGATGAGTCGGCAAGCCGTGGTAACCGTCGATGCTGTTCTCGACTAATAACTTCCAGTTAGCGCGAATGCTGTAGAGTTGTGAGCCCTGAACGATCTCCATCCCGACGGCAGACTGATCACAGACCAGATCAATGTACTCTTTCGCGCCGGCCAGATAATCGACCAGCGTCTCCGCCCCAGCATTGAAGTTGACAAAGACAAGCCCACGGTAACTCTCGACACGCGGCGGCGTTCCTAACGCAAATTCTTTTCGGTCAAAAGAGGGGCTGTAGGCGTCTTCGCCTGGCACCCCCACTAGCTCGCCACAATTATTGAAGGTCCACGCATGATAGGGACATTGAAACGTCCGCGTAGCGCCAGTCTGTTCGCGACAGACAAGCGCGCCGCGATGGGTGCAGGTATTGAGCAAGACCCGCATTTGCCCATCGTCTCCTCGAACGAGAATGATAGGGCGACCAGCCACTCGACGAGAACGGAAGTCTCCAGGGTGAGGAATCTCAGACTCGTGCCCCGCATAGATCCAACATTTGGCGAAGATGCGCTCTCGTTCACAATCAAGAATTTCCTGGCTGAAGAATGCTTGACGATTAACGCGAAACAGACCGTCTTGCTGGTTGTCAATAATTAAACCTTCAAGCAAACTGGTGTCCATAGTGCGCCTCGCTCAGTCCTTATTAGTCAGTCCTCAGTCCTAAACTCTCGTCACTCGCTACTTGTTACTCATCACTGTTCCGGCGTCCACGCCCAATAGCGCGCGATCGTGCCCGCATCTACTCGCAAATCCATTCCGGTAATCATCTCCGCCTCATCGGAGGCAAGAAACGCGATGGCCTTGGCGTAATGGTTGGGGCTAGGCAACTTTCGCATAGGAGCGCCTTTGCGAAACGGCTCGAACATCTGCACGATGCGTTGGTCGCCGGGGTCGCGTCCCCAACGCTCCGCCCGTTCCAGACCTTCGCGCGGATCGGTCGCCGTCGGTGTCAGGCTGTTGACGCGAATGCCATAGTCCACCAGCTCCATCGCCACGGACCGGGTGAAATTCAAGAGACCGCTCTTGCCCGTACAGTACCCCACGTTTCGCGGTTGTCCCTGATGCCCAGCCGTCGAGATGATGTTAATAATGTTGCCATGTCGTTTCTGGTTGATCATCAACTGCGCGACGTATTTCGTGAACAAAAAGGTCCCGGTGAGGATAATGGATGTTTGTCGGGTCCATTCCTCTAGCGACATATCCAGGACGCCTTTTTGGTTAAAGATGACTGCACTGTTGACGAGAAGATCTACTCCGCCAAACGCTTCGGTTGCGCGATCGACAGTCGCCTTGACCTGCGCCTCGTTCGTCACGTCACAGACAACGCCAACAGCCTGACCGCCGCGCGAAGTAATCGCCGCTGCGCACTGATTGGCGTTGTCCGGCAAGATATCGACACAAACGACTTTGGCGCCTTCGTCCGCTAGCCCTTCGGCGATACCGCCGCCGATGTTCGGGCTCGTACCAGTAACAAGAGCAACTTTCCCCTGGAGTTTCACTGTATCCCTCCGTCTTCAGACCGCCATAGACTATAAAGAGGGGATTCGTCAAGGCAAGGTCAATACTTCCCGCCCAGTTTCGTATGATCCCAACTCGCAACCTTCTCCGGCGTGATTTTGAGGATCACTCGTTTCGGCGCGCTCAGGATCGCTTCGCGCGGCGCCTCCGACTTCCCGCTCTGCTGTTCCTGAAGAGTTTTAATAGTCGCCGCCACCTGCGCCGGATCTTCGATGATCTCACAATGACCGCGAATCATCAGGCCGCGAAAATCGCCGTAGTTCTTCCCGGCTTCAATCATCACGCCGACTTTGGGGTTCCGGCGGATATTGAGAACTTTTTGCGCCTTGCCGTAGGAGGTCATGTAGATCATGCCGTCCCGCACCAGAAATCCCATCGCCACCACATGGGGAAATCCATCTTTGTCTAGCGTCGCCAACGCGGCCTTGTGGCCTTCTTGCAGAAAAGCGGCTTGTTCTTCAGGTGTGAGCTGAATCTGACGTTGTTTGTTCATCATGCACTCCTTGTTTTGAGTCGCGGGAACATCTCCCCGATGTCGAACTCCCCTATGTCAAAATCCCAGAAGCATGTATAGCAAGGGAGAAGAATTTCCCAAAGGAGGGCCTATGGCGCAAACAGTATTATTCAAGAACGCACGACTGATCGATGGCGTCGCCGATCAACCCCAAACAGGGATGTCAATCCTTGTTGCAGGTGACCGTATCAGCCGAGTCGAGCGCGGCGAAATTTCCGCGCCCCCGGATGCGCAGGTTGTTGATCTTGGGGGGAAGACGGTGCTCCCTGGTTTGATCGACACCCATGTGCACTCGACGCTGATGGATCGAGCGAGCCTTCCGCTTTTCTTAGCGGCCGGGGTGACCAGCGCCCGCGATGTCGGCGCAAAGCTAGAAAAAGTCCAAGCGCTCAAGGCCGATCTCAACAGCGGCACGCAGCTTGGTCCGCGTTTGTTTATCTGCGGTCCGTTACTCGATGGCCCAGAGCCCAGTTTTCCACGTGGCCCTCTCACAGAGATGCTGGACAGTATTCCTTCGGTAGACGACGTCCCGCAGAAGATTGGCCATCTGCTTTCTTCCGGTGTTGACGGAGTAAAGCTTTATTTCACGCTACCGCCGGACACCGCTAAAGCAGTGATCAAATTTGTAGACAAACGTGTGCCGATCACCGGCCATTTGGGCTACACCCATTCGATGGAAGTCATTAAAGCTGGCATTGACGGTTTGGAACACGTGTGGATTTCTCCTTACAACGAGTTTTGCGCGCTCGACATGCAGTTCGGCCCCGGCAAGAAGGTCAGCTCTATGATGAACCGTCACTTCGCGCCGCTCACATTCAAAGGCTGGGAAGAAGCGGATTTGCAAAGCGAGAAGGCAAAATCGTGGTTCGACGCCATGGTTGATAAACAGGTCAACATGGGCACTACGCTTGATCTCTTGTGGATCTCTAAGTGTGGACAGGACGCGGCCATGAAAGATCCGGATCGTCGTTATATTCCGCCGATGGCGCTCGGTCGCCAGAAGGCGCTAGCGGCGCATATCGGTGAGCGACCGGATTGGGACATGTTCCCGGGGTTTGATCCTGCGATCGGCTCCAAGGCGTTGGAGAAGCATCAAGAGGTCACGCGGATCTTGCACGAATCGGGAGGATTAGTTGTCGGTGGCACGGACTGTGGCGGCATCCCCTACCCGCCTCCAGGCTATGCATTATGGCGCGAGGTCGAGCTGATGGCCGAAGCTATTGGTACGATGGAGGCCTTCAAAGCAGTCACCTCGGTTGCCGCCCGTTATCTGCGTCAACAGGATAACATCGGCAGCATCGCTCCAGGCCGCTACGCAGATTTCATGATCATTGATGGCGATCCACTTCGGGATGTGCGAGAGCTACGGAAGCTCACGACCGTTTATCGAGGCGGCGTCGCCCATGACCCACAGACATTACTGGCGAGCGTGCCAACGCAGCAAGTAACGCAAGCACATTGAGAGACGGAGACCTTTCCCCCGTCCTCGCATCTGCCCCGGCGATCAATCGCCGGGCTACAGAACAACGCCCGGTGAACCGGGCTTCAAAACGCCACCTCTCCTCTTTACAAGCTGGCTTCAGCCAGCGCCGCTTTGTAGCCCGGAGCTTGAGCTCCGGGCAGAAGTGCAGGCGCACAGAGTTTTCCATCAGTGTCACTTCATGTCCGGGCCAAGTTCCGCTTACTTCTGCAGGTCCCGTTTTAACACGCCTTGGCTCTCTAATTGCCGTACTTGCTCGGGAGAGTAGGCAAGATATTTCTGCAAAATCTCCTCGTTATGTTCACCTAGAAACGGGGCTTGTAATGGTAATTCCTCCGGGAACTCAGAGAATCGTAAAGGCATGCCAGGAATATCAATTTCACCGAGTAACCGATCCGTTACCCGACGAACGGTACGCCGCTCACGTAAATGCGGGTGATTGACGGCTTCAGCAATCGATAGAACCGGCGCGGCCGGGACATGACCTTCTTGCAGAATGCGCGCCGCTTCATCATCACTTTTTTGAGCAACAACCCACTCTTCGATGACCCGCGATACTTCCGGTTGGTTTTCCACGCGTTTCGCGTTCGTGGAGAAACGCGGATCGTCGATGAGTTCCGGCTTGCCCATCGCGCGACACAACCCTTGCCACTGGTGTTCCAGACAGAGAATGAACAGGTACTGCTCCTTACCCTTGAACAGCCCAGCAGGGCTGACCGCGTAATGGTGAGAACCGGACCGTTTGGGCTGCACTGCCCCTTTTGTGCCGCTGTAAAGTTGCACATTGAGTTCATGACAATGGAAATAGGAATCCAGCAACGTAATATCCAAATACTGACCTTTCCCAGTGCGCTCACGGTATAACAGCGCACTAACGATAGCTGCGTACGCATGCACCCCCGTGCTCACATCGCCGAGCCCGAGCATGGGGAACGACGGCGGACCGTCCGGGTCGCCGATCATATACGTCACGCCGGCGTAGGCTTGCCCGATGTAGTCATAACCAGGCACGTTGGCTAAGGGTCCGGTCTGCCCCAGCGCTGAAATCGAACACATGATCGCCCGAGGATTAATCTCCTTTACAGTGTCATAACCAAATCCCAATCGTGCAATTGTCCCCGGTGAGAAATTCTCGATCACCACGTCGACCTGCTTGATAAGATTCCTGACAATCTCCTGTCCCTTCGGGCTCCGCACATCGAGACAAAGGCTTTTCTTCCCACGATTCTGCTGGACAAAGTAGGCGCTACGCCCATCTTTCAAAAACGGCAACGCGCGGGAAATTTCACCGTTTGGCGCCATTTCCAGCTTGATAATTTCCGCGCCCACCTCCGCCATTAGGCGCGTCGCCGTTGGTCCAGCAAGCACTTGGGTGAAATCGAGCACTTTATAGCCACTCAGCAGATGTTGCGGTTCATTCCCTGACATGTGGTCCTCCTTAGTAAATGAAGCGCCCAACATGTCGTGCGCCTTCATGCGAGTCAAGGGAAGGCGCTTCTTCTGCAACAAATTGCTATGGGCACTGCACGTTGTGGAACTGTGACACTGTCGCCAGGTTTCCGGCTACGCCATTCTCCACCACCACCGTCGAAGCAGTGTTCTTGACGATTGCTCCTTCCAGAGTATTCCCGGTTCCAGCATTATTCGGCAGGAACGGATTATCAAGCAAACCACCCTGAGCGTGAATATCCGTAAAGATATTGCCACAGACAGTGTTTCTCCGGACGGTGACCGCGACGGCGTTGTCGTTCGCCGTTTCCGAACCGCCAGCGTCTAGATGCACTCCTTCGCCGAACGTTCCAGTCACGGTGTTATCGGTGATGACCGCGTTGACCTGGTTAGCGTTGGCGACCTCAGTAGGAACACCAGACAAACCGCCAATGCCGCCGGAGGTCCAAATACCGAACAACACGGCGTTCTTCACGCGGTTGCGTTCAATGTGGACCTCCAAGCTGTTACCCGAACTCTCGCTCCCGCCCCCGAATCCGCCAAAGGCTGCGATCCCAAACCCAGCGTTATTCTCCATCGTATTGCCGCGAATCCTGACCTCCGCTTGATTGTGAAAACTATTAAAAAATCCAGCGACCGTGGAAATTGCTGGGCCATTATTGCTTGAGATCGTATTCTCGAGGAGGTCAGCGGTAGTTTGGTTATCGGAGGAATCTATGAGGCCGCCTCCCACGCTAATCCCAGCCACGGCGGGGTTACTGTTCCTGGTGATCGTGTTGCCACGGATCAACACGTCGGCGCGGTTATGGGAGCCATTGAACAGGGCAGCTCTAGCCTGAATGCCGGAGCCGTTATTGTCGGTAATGGTGTTCTCGACAACCGTTGCGGTAACATGGTTACCGGAAGACCCGTCGACAGCGCCACCCAGCACTTCAATCCCTCCTGGACCACCAGGGTTGCTGTTCCCCGAAACCGTATTGCGCCAAATCATGGCGTCAAGATAATTGTCAGAGGATCCAGCCTCGGCAGCAGCAGTGGCGCTCATGCCAGCGCCAAAGTTGTCCGTGAACGTATTATTGAGGACTTGGGCGACGACCTGATTGTGAGACGATAAAAATAAGCCGCTTAAGATGTCCATTCCCGCAATATCACCCGGGACGTTGTTGCCACTGCTGATGTTCTCCTTGATTACAAGGTCGATGCGATTATCATTTGCGCCAATCCCATCGAGAGGATTTTGCCATCCCCCGGCCACTAGGATGCCAGGGAGAGCAGTCGTTCCTGAGACCGTGTTCCCGACAAGGGTCAGGTCGGTAATCCCATTGTGCTCTCCGAAGTTGAAGGCCAGAAGCCCAAACGGATTGCCCGTGACTGTATTGTCCTGCACGATGGCGTGCTTGATGGTCGTCGCATTAATTGAATGTCTGTTATTGAATACATCCCCTCCGGCTGCGACTATGATGGCGCCGTGGACTTCATTATGAGCAATGGTGTTATCCATCACGGTCGTCGCTACGGCTGGCGTGGGACCGACCGCGATGCCAGCGACGCCGAGGTTGGTCACGATGAACGCGTTGGTAAAAGAGGCCAGATTCGGGGCCAGCACCAGGAGATTCTTGACGGTGTTGTGACTAGAGACCACGTCGATCACGTCGGAGGTAAGCGCTAAGCCATCAACGGTAATATCAGGGATGCCATCGCCATTCATATCGCCATTGAGGGTCGTATGTCCGCCGCACAGCACCAGGGAATTGCCCGTAAGCGTGATGGTAGAACCGCCGAGGCTAGAGGCAAAAGTGATGGTCTTCACACCCGGCGTGTTGTTGGCGGCGATGATGGCTTCACGCAATGAGACCTTCCCATCGGCACCTGGTAAATTGCTGATAGTCCCAGCACCGCAAAGACCACCGGTGTTAAACGGTGGATCCTCAACGTCCTGATTCGTTGTCACCACAATGGTGGCAGCTGCGGCTGGAGAGGCAATTCCCCAGAGCGGCATCCACAAAAATAGCGCTCCAGCAGCGCCTCCTCGGATCAAGCGTTTCCTGTTCATAATAATCCTCCTTCGGACATAGAGAGATGAAGACACCTAACTGGAGGACCCGCAGGAAGTCCTAAAATTTTTCCTCAACTTTTCTTCAATTTTTCCTCAATTAGTGGTAAGGAAGCCGCATGAATGTTGCCGCTCAGCTTTTCTTCCCACCCTTTCGACTTGACCCGGTGAACCAGCGCCTATGGCGAGAAGGAAACGAGATTCCGCTACGGCAGAAAACCTTTGCCGTCTTACGCTATTTGGTCGAGCATCCCGATCAACTCGCGACCAAAGAGGCCCTACTCGACGCCGTCTGGCCTGAGACGTATGTGAGTGATGTGGTGCTCACGGTCTGTATTCGCGAGTTGCGTCGCGCGTTGGGGGATGAGCGGAAGACGCCACGGTTTATTGCGACCGTGCATGGACGGGGGTATCGGTTCATCGCCGCCGTCTCGGCGGCGATAGTTTCTAGTCCCAAGTTTCAAGTTTCTAGTCAGAATACAGAGCCAGCAAAACTTTTCCAACCAGAAACGAGAAACCAGAAACTAGAAATTTGCCTGGTTGGCAGAGAAGCCGAACTGGCCCAGTTACACAGGTGGTTGGCCAGGGCAGCAGATGGTGAGCGCCAAATTGTTTTTGTCACCGGCGAGCCAGGCATTGGCAAAACAACGGTGGTCGATGCATTTTTGTCAGGGATTAGCGATCAGGAATCAAGGAACACTTACCCCATCCCAACCGACCCCCGTTCCCCGACTCCCGTTCCCTGGGTTGCTAGAGGCCACTGCAACGAGCATTTCGGAGCGGGAGAACCCTATTTGCCTCTGCTTGAAGCGGTGAGCGCTTTGGGCCGAGAGCCGGATGGACCGCCAATGGCGGCCGTGCTCAAGCACTATGCGCCGACGTGGCTGGTGCAACTACCTGCGTTCGTCGATCCAGCGGAGCGCGATACTCTCCAACGACAGACCGCCGGCGTGACCCGGGAGCGCATGTCCCGCGAGCTGGCCGAAGCCGTGGAAGCCCTGACGACCACACACCCCCTCGTACTTGTGTTGGAGGACTTACATTGGAGTGATCTCTCTACCTTGGAGTTTGTGTGGTATCTCGCCCGGCGGCGGCAATCCTGTCGATTGTTGGTGATCGGGACGTACCGACCGCTAGAAATGCTGAGTGCAGGGCATCCGCTGCAGCGGATGCTCCACGAACTCTACGCTCACGATCCAAGGCGCGAACTGGCGCTGTAGAGGCTCACTGAAAGTGAAGTGAACGCTTACTTGACGCTGCGATTCCCTGAAAGCGTACTGCCCACCCGATTGGGGCAGATCTTACAGCAGCGCACGAGCGGCAATCCGCTTTTTCTCACCAATATGGTTCAGGATTTGGTGCAGCGCAGCATGCTGCACCAAGAAGAGAATGGACGCTGGTCGTGGCGCGGGGAGTTAGCTGAGCTGGAGAGTTGGACATCGGAGAGTGTCCGTCATGTCCTGGCGCGGCAACGTGAACGCTTGACGCCAGAGGAACAACAGGTTTTGGCCGCCGCCAGTGTGGCAGGGACCGAGTTCTCTGCCGCCGCTGTCGCAGCAGCCTTAGAGACCCCCACAACAGAGATTGAAGATCACTGTGGACGGCTAGCAGAACAGCAGCACTTCCTGCGGCTGGCTGGTATCAGTGAGTGGCCAGATGGGACACGAGCGGGACGATATGGATTTCTGCATACGTTATATCAAGAGTTTTGGCATGAGCGGGTGAGCATCAGCCATCAGCAGCAGTGGCATCTACGGATCGGGGAGCGTAAAGAGGCGGCGTATGGCCAGCGAGCAAGAGAGATCGCAGCAGAATTGGCGCTGCACTTTGAGCAAGGACGAGATTACCGGCGGGCTGTGCGGTATTTGCACCTGGCCGGCGAGACCGCTATGCGGCGCAGCGCTCATCAAGAATCGATTTCGTACTTCACTAAAGGCATCGAGCTACTCAAGGAGTGGCCCGATACACAGGAGCGCACGCAGCAAGAATTCAGATTACAAATCACCCTCGGAGGTCCTCGGATCGCGAGCCAGGGCTTTGCCGCCCCGGAAGTGGGACATGCCTATGGCCGAGCACTCGCACTCAGCAGACAGAGAGGAGAGGCGCCGCAGATTATCAGGGCCTTGAATGGGCTCAGTGGTTTTCATTTAGTACGGGCGGAGCATAAGACGGCGCGGGAGTTGGCGGAGCAGTGCCTAAGCCTGGCCCAACGGGTACAGGACCCGATCCTTCTAGTGTACGCCCACCACGTGTTAGGAAACGTCTTATTCTGGTTAGGAGAGTTTTCTCAAGCCCGAGCCCACCAGGAACAAGCCCTTGCTCTCTACCAGGCTCGGCAGCCTCGGGCGGATTCCGCCAGTTATCTCAACCTCGGAGTAAACTGCCGTAACTATATGTCCTTTACGCTGGCGAGTCTTGGCTATCTCGACCAAGCGATCAAACGGAGCCAGGAGGCCATTACCCTGGCCCGCGAGTTAGCTCACCCCTTTAGCTTAGCGCTGGCGCTCTCTTTTGCGGGCGACGTCCATCTGGGTCGCGGGGAAGGCGCCGCCGCTCAAGCACTCGCTGAAGAACTGATCGCGCTTTCCACTACACAAGGATTTACGCAACTTCTTACCGATGGGACGATGATGCGCGGTGCACCCTCGTCCAACAAGGACAGATGGAAGAAGGCCTTCTGCAAAGTGAGGAGGGCATTAACGCTGGACGAGGCATCGGGTTTGAGATGAGGCGAACGGGCGACCTTGCAGGTCTGGCTTTTAGCTATGCGAAAGCAGGCCAGAAGGAGAAGGCGCTCTCCATCGTAGTCGAGGCATTAGCGTTAGTGGACAGAACCGATGAGCGGATGAGTGAGGCAGAGCTGTATATTCTGAAGGGGTGGCTGCTCCTGGCGCGCTCAAAAGAAAACCGTAGAGAAGCAGAAGCCTTTTTTCGTCGGACGTCCGCTCTTGTTCGCCGCTAGAACACCAAGCCATTTGAGCTGTATGCCACAATGGGCTTGTCGCAACTGTGGCAGAAACAGGGCAAGTAGGACGAAGCCCGCAAGTTACTGGCCGAGATCTACGGCTAGTTTACGGAAGGGTTCGAAACCAAAAACTTACAAGAAGCAAAGGATCTATTAGATAAACTAGACCTGTAAGGAATGACTGCAGTCGGTTGGGCAAGATACCTACGCCGAGCAGAGTTTGCTTCTCCGACGGCAACACCAAGAGATCACCACGAATGCGCTTGTACCGCCGCCGCTACGCGGGCCATCACCGTCGCCCAATCCTTTGGTTGTTCTTGACGAAATAACCGCATCGTCGGATACCACGGCGTGGTCTCGCCTTCCAGCAACCACCGCCAGTCTGGGACATAGCTCAACATCGTCCACACCAGCTTACCCAGCGCCCCTGCAACATGAGCGACCGAGGTATCAACACTGATGACAAGATCCAACTGATCGATCAGCACAGCCAAGTCGCCATAATCTCCCAAGAGCGGATCAAGGTCACGAAGTGTTATATCCTCCGGCAGTTCGGCTAGCCCCCGACTGCTCCCGTCTTTCTGGAGGCTGTAAAATTCCAGCCCCGGGGTGCGTAGAAGCGGCAGCCATACCGGCAAAGGACATGAACGATTACGATCATTGGCATGCGTCGGACTTCCTGCCCATACAATGCCGACTTTGCGCTGCGAGGACGACGGCAAGGCCAAGGTCCCGTTGGTCTTCCGCCGCCGGATAGCCTGCGCGTCCAGATAAGGGACCGCGGCGGGAATAATGTCAAGCGTTGTCCCATGCACCCGCGGCAGACTAAGCAACGGCAGATAAGCGTCAAATTCATGCACGCCGATTTGGCCAGGTTCACGGATCTGCGTGATGCCTGGAATTGTGGCGAACAGCGGCATCAGGTTCGGCAAACAAACCAGGATCAGTTGTTTGCACCGCTGCGCCGCCCACGGCAGATAGCGAGCGAACTGCACCGCGTCGCCCGCGCCTTGCTCGGTGTGAATGAGCAAAGTTTTGTCAGGAATCGGGCTGCCATCCCACTGCGGCTGCGGACACTGAAAGGGCGTGAACTGCCCCGTGCGCCAGCGCCAGTCGTATTCGACCAGGCCCCGTTGATAGTCGCCCAACTGCAAGAGCGTCACTCCGAGATTGAAGTGCGCCTGGGCGTAATCGGGGCGGAGCTGAATGGCCTGCTCGTAGTAAGCCACGGCTTGCCGCGGCTGGCGCTGTTGATTGAGCACATGGCCGAGACTGTTATACACCTCAGCGCGTTCGGGCTCGGCGGCGGCGACGTGCTGCAAATGATCGAGCGCCTCAGTATATTGCTCTGCATCTCCCAAGGCGATCCCCAGATTGTAACGAGCATTAGGGAATTCGGGTTGCAGGACCACGCAGCGACGAAAGGCGGTGATGGCCTCGTCAAGCTGGCCTTTACGATAGCAATCCATACCGCGCTGGAAATGAAACGCTGGCGAGTGTTGCAGCTCCGCTTCTGAAGGCAACTTGACTTCGGCCAAGGCCGCATCCGGTAGCACGTAGGATTGCGCCAGCCGTTCATCATTCCACTCCAACATCTCGGGGAATCGAGCTCCTTGCAGCACCTGGACGGCGAAGATCTCCTGCACGCCTGCTTCAAAGCGGAGGAAGCCGACGATTTGCCCAGTCTCAATGTGCACCACCCACACCCCGCAGATGCGTTCTTTGAGGCGCTGGACGAGAGGGATGCCGCTAAACGTGGCGCTCTCACGCACTTGCGAGAGGCCGATAAACGCCAGCGGCCCATAGAAATCGATCCCGCGCGTGAACCCCGGCACTTGCGCGATCGTCTGCCAGGCGCCGCGCCGGAGATCGACCTTCGCCAAACTGCCTTCCCCCGATTCCAACACCCAGAGCTGATTCTGATGCCAGCGGGGCGAGTGGGGCATGGAGAGCCCACGCAGCAAAATTTCATTCGTCTCCACATCGAGCAGCAACCCGCCCCGCGCCTTGTGGGCGCGCCACGCGCCAGCGGTGTCGGTCTCCGCCAGAGCAGTGACATACTTGGGGCGGCCATCCACCATACACAACCCGTTCAGGTGACAGCGATCTTCAGGGGCCAGGGCGCTGATAAATGGAGGACGCCACCGCGGCGCAAAACTATGCTCAGCATCGAGTGTACAAAGACAACAAAAGCGCGTGTTCACCAGCCAGAGTTCGTGCTGGCGATCGTACGCCAGTTCATGAATGTCGATGTCGCCGGTGACATGGATACGCCGGGGCAAGTAGCAAGCATCATGCTTCCCAACCGGTTCTAGCTTCTGGGCGACAGCGGGCATGTTCCAATAATCCCAGACTGTATTGCTGCCGCCCACCGTAAGTCGGTGCTGATTGGCGGCGATGCCCATAGGTTTGGCGAACGTGCGGAAGTGCGTGTTCAGCACCCCGCTGTCGGCGCGCACCAAGATGACTTTGCCTGCCTGATAGGTCGAGACCACCAAACTGATGCCGAGCTGGGTAAACAGCGCCGGTAAGTTCGACGTATGCACGCTACGTAGCGGAGCGCCATCTACTGCAGCCGGAGCGTGGGGAGCAAGGGCTAGTGTATTTTGCATAGCGATTCTCGTTGGCACGGTTGTAAGGCAAATATCTCGTTAGATTAACTTTGAGGAGCTCTAGCAGTCCACCCGGGTCATGCGTGAAATTTGGCATTCGACCTGTGGAACACGTCCGAGGAAGTTTCGCTCCTCTGGCGACCATATCCCAAAGTTGTCATTCTGCGCCGGAGCCATGCGTGAGCAAAGAATCTCACGAAGGCAGGACCCTAACGAGATTCTTCGCTTCCACTACGTTGCAGCTCAGAATGACAACCCCCTACGGCTGCGAACGGAGGCTCTATGCACATCCTAGCGACGCGCGAATACTCTGCGAACCCGTCATGAGCTGCGTGGCCTGGGAGGCCGTCAGTTTGTTGGCCTGGCGTAACTGTTTCACCACGCCCTCAAACACCTTGAACGAGGCGCAAGCGACCTGCGGTTGGTTCGCCTGGAGCGCCACCTTGGCGACCAACAATGGCGCTTTGAGCGCGAGCTTGACGGCCGACGACACCGGTAGCCCATCGACCGTAGTTATCAGCGCCGTGGTCTGCATGAGCGGCGTGACTGTCACGGTGACCGTGAAGCGACAACTACTCTGCAACGCGGCTGCATCCGTGGCTGTGCACGTCACCGAGGTCGAACCGACGGGAAACGTAGAGCCAGAGCTGGGAGTACAGCTGGGAATCACTATGCCACAGTTATCACTGGCGTTGACGGCGAAGGTCACCAGCGCCCCGCTGGCGCTCGTGGCGGTAACGGTTTTGTTGCCGGGACACGTTAGGGCGGGCGGCTGGCCATCGACGACTGAGACGGTCCCGCTGCATGCACTGGACAGCTCGCCATCAGAAGCGGTTAACCGCACCGCCGTAGCCCCCAAGCTGTAGGGACCCATCGGCGTTTGGGTGAACGTCAACGGATCGCCATCCGGGTCAGAGGAGCCATTATTAATAGAGGCCGAGACAACGGTGCAAGTATTAGGCGTCGTAGAGACGGTAACATTGTGACAGTGAGCGACCGGCGGATGATTACACACCTGTTGCAGCTCTACGGCGCCGATGTCCACAGTCGGCGTCGCACCGCAGCCACTGATCCGGGGAAACCCTGTGCCGCGTTGATCGGTGGTAATGGGGTTGTTGTCGGCATCAACAGCAAGCGCATTCTCTCCAGCATCAATTGCTGGGCTGCCCGGTACAAGGATATGCGTCAGCGTGGGGCCGCCGTTGTCGGCTAGGCGAGTGTCGAGGATGGCGCTGAGCGGTACGGTGGGCGTCACATCTGTGGCGCTGGGCGTAAAGCCTTCCACACCTGCAGTACCACTATGACCAAACAAGTTGAAAGCATCGGCTACAAGGATACCGCTGTAGGTGTATACATAAGGGGGGCCATAATCAAAGGTGACGCTGGCGTTGTAGATTTCCTCCCCTGTGGAGGCGCTATTGCCGCTTACCAGGCTAAGCTGCAAGTTCAAGGTAGCAGCGAAGCCAAAACCTGCTGCGTTAAATACCCCGCCGCCATCGCCAGTGGCAGTATTGCCCAAGACCGTACTCTGAGTCAGCGCCAGCCCCCCATAGTTAAACACACCGCCGCCTTCCCCAGTGACAGTATTGCCCGAGATAGTGCTGTTGCTTATGGTCGTGGCGCCCACAGTAGATACTCCGCCGCCTTTGCTAGTGGCAGTATTGCCCGAGATAGTGCTGTTGCTTATGGTCGTGGCGGCAGCAGTGAATACTCCACCGCCAATGCCGCCGGTATTGCCTGTAATCGTGCTGTTGGTAATCGTCAAGGTACTGCCGAGACGGATGACCCGTATCCCGCCACCAGCGCCACCAGTATTGCCCGTAATCGTGCTGTTGGTCACGGTCACGTTTCCGGGACCCTCCTCAGCCACCCCACTGTCTGTATTGTCCGAGACCGTGCTGTGCACCAGCATCAGGGTCCCTCCGTCGCTCAAGATTCCCTGGCTCCTATTATCCGAGATGGTGCTGTCGGTCATGGTTATGGCGCCACGCCGGCTGAACACCCCGCCTCCGCCATAGGCCGTATTGCCTGAGATAGTACTGTTAGAGACAGTCAGGACGCCAGAATTACTAAATTGTCCACGAAAGTTATACACTCCGCCCCCAGTGCCACCCCTATTGCCCGAGATAGTGCTGTCGATGACGTTCATGACGCCATCCATATTGGCTACCCCGCTCCCAAGATTGCCGATATTGTTTGAGATCGTACTATTCGTGAGCGTCAGGGAGCCCTGATTGATTATCCCGCCCCCGATACTGTCCAATCCGCCGGTAAGGGTCACAGCGTCGAGACTGAGATCCCCGGAGGGAGCCACTTCGAGCAGACGAAACGTGGGAGCGCCCGAGGCGCGCGCAATCGTGCTGCCTTGACCAACGATGGTAATGACGCTGGTGATCACTGGCAACCCATTGTTCCCGCTAGCGGTGCTAGTATTTCTTGTGGTGAGTGTGTGCGTACTCCCTGGCTCCAGGACGAGTTCGTCCGAGCCACTACCCGCTGGACATCCGCCTATGGTTGTATCTGCGTTAGCAGCAGTGATGGCGTCTGCTAGCCTACAAGAAACGCCATCCACCGGAATGGTGGCAGCCAGTACCGGTTCGTGCCCCATGGCTAAGAACAACGCCACGCCGGCTAACGAACACGCCCATTTTCGTTGAAGCCAACGGCGTGATCGCCGGGGTAAGCGCCGCAGTTGTCGATATATAGCAGTAAAGCGTGGGAACAGCTCCACCCCACGTTGGGTGAGTTCACGCCACAACCAGGGAGAGGTGGCGGCTTGGGTGAGTTGTTCTCGCCACGCCTCCCATGAGGTGACATCGGGCATCCACGGCAGCAAACGTTTCTCCATAACTCCTCCTTACTGAGTTGTGCTCTTGTCTGGTCGTGATAGATCAGGAAGCAGGTGAAGACGGCGCGGTCAGTTGTGCGAGTTCGGTTTCGATGAAGCACCGCAGTTCCTCCCAGGACTGAAAGCGCACTCGATGACCTGAAGTTAAATGTTCGGCGCGGCCGGCAATGGCAGAAGCCTGTTCACCAAGCGGCTCTTGGAACTGCACGACGAAGGCGCGATTTGCCGGTAGACGGGCGGCTTGCGTTTCGAGCAGTCTTTGGGTATCCACCATGCGTCTGTTTCCTCATCAGACTCGAAGCTCTTTGTGGGAAGAAAGCGTAAGGCGGCAAACGCTTGGGAGGAAGCGGCAAACGCTTGGGAGGAAGCAGTAAACGCTTGGTTTTTGTTCGAGATCACTTGATTTTCGCTTGGGACCGTGGAGGAAGGAGCACAGTATGCGCGGGCACAATCGCGAGACAGAGTCTCCGTTAGACCAGAAAGGCGCGACCTTTGGTGCTTTTCGCTTGACTCTGGACCCCTTGTGCCTATGGCGTGGGCGCAAGATGATTCCGCTGCAGCCGCGTCCCTTAGCTGTGTTGCACTATTTCGTCGAACATCCAGAGACCGTGGTGAGTAATGACACGCTGCGGCAAGCCGTGTGGGGTCGTACGATCGTGAGCCCCACTACTGTGCAAGCATGTGTGCGCGAGATCCGCAAAGTCTTAGGGGACGATAGCAGTAACCCACACTACATCGAGACCGTGGGCCGGGAAGGATATCAGTTCATCGCCGTCGTTGCAGCTGACGCCGCTCCTGTTTCAAGTTCCACGTTCGAAGTTCCAAGTTCGAACACTCAGCACTCAGCACTCCGTCTTGGTGGGGCGCGATACCGAATTTGCTCGCCTTCACAATTTGTTGGAAAAAGCTTTGGCCGGCGAGCGACAGCTCGTCTTTATCACCGGAGAAGCCGGCATTGGTAAGACCACGGTAGTAGATGCGTTTCTGGCAAGCCTCGGACAACAGAGAAAAAGCATCGAGCAACAGCGGAACACGAACCTAACCAAACTGGTCCCCGATGCCCGATCCCCAATGCCCAGTCTGTGGGTTGGCCGCGGACAATGCCTGGAACACTATGGCGAAGGCGAGCCCTACTTGCCAGTATTGGAGGCGATTGGGCAGCCGTGTCAGAGTCCAAACGGGGCTGATTTTTTGGCGGCGCTGCGCCGTTATGCCCCCACCTGGCTGTTGCATTTGCCGGGCTTAGTCAATCCTGAAGAATTGGAAGTGCTCCGACGCCGAGGCGCGGGGACAACCCAAGGCCAAATGCTGCGGGAGATGGCGGAAGGGTTGGAAGCGGTGAGTCAGGAACAGGGAGTGATCCTGGTCTTTGAAGACTTGCATGCGAGTGATCCCTCTACGGTAGAGCTGCTAGCGTATCTGGCGCAACGGCGTTCCCCGGCGCGGTTGTTGATGCTGGGAACATATCGCCCTGTCGAGATTGCTCTCAGCGATCATCCGTTACGCGAGCGCGTACATGAATTGGTGGCGCGGGGCTATGGCCAGCGCTTGGCGTTCGAGTTGTTGAGCGAAGCGGAGGTCGCCTCCTATCTGCGTCAGCGCTTGGGCTCGGTTATGCTTCCTGCCACACTGAGCCGCCAGGTCTATGAGCGCACGGACGGCAATGCGCTCTTTGTGGTAAACATGGTGGAGTATTTACTTCACCAGCAACGGTTGACTCACGAAGGGGGGCAATGGCGGATGACGGGGGAAGTGTCGGTCGCCGCTGTGCCCGATTCCCTACAGCAGTTGTTGCTCGCCCAATTTGCCAATTTACCCTCAGAGCAGCGACAGGTCTTAGAGATCGCTAGTGTCGTAGGAAGAACATTTACTGTAGCGAGCGTCACCGCGGGACTGCAAATGAATCTCGATGCCGTTGAGGCCGCATGCGCGGAGCTGGCGCGCGGCCAGTTCATTGAAGACTGTGGGCTCGTGACATGGCCTGATGGAACCGTGAGTGGGCACTATGGGTTTCGCCATGTGCTCTATCAGGAAGTGTTGTACCAAGGGCTGGGGACCGGGCGACGAGTGCGGATACATCGCGCGATTGGCGCTCGGGAGGAAGCTGGATATGGAGAGTACGCCATGGGACGGGCTGCGGAGTTAGCGCGGCACTTTGCGGAAGGCCGGGATGTCGCTCGGGCGCTCCACCATCTCATGCAGGCAGGAAAAAAAGCGTTTGTACGCGCTGCGTATCCCGAAGCGCTCCATACGTTTACGCAAGGGCTCACGCTCCTCACCGTTCAACCAACAAACGTGGATGGACGCCAACATGAACTGGAGCTGCAGGTGGGACTTGGGATGACGCTGATGGCAATGAAAGGATTTGCCGCCCCCGAAGCGGAACAGGCGTTTCAACGCGCCCATACGCTCTGCCACCAACTAGGAGAGATCCCGGAACTCCTTCCAGTCTTGACGGGTTTGTGGTCATTTTCGTCAACTCGCGGTGAACTTCGTACGGCTCGGCAGCTAGCGGAGCGTATGTTGCGTTTCACGCATGACGCCGCTGACCCCGCACTGCTCGGCGTGGCGTGGGCCAATATGCAGGCAACTTTATATTTTCAAGGTGAACTTATGGCGGCCCGGACGTACGGTGAACAGGCCTTGTCTCTGAGCGACCTCGCGCCATTGCCTCCTCAGGATTTTTATTATGTTGACCTAACTGTACGGACGCAGAGCAATGCCGCGTCCGTGTTGCTTACGTTAGGGTATAGCGATCAGGCGTTACGACAGATGCGCGCAGCCCATGCACAGGCACACGAATTGGAGCACCTTCAGACCATTGCTCTAACGCGGCAATTCCTGGCGGGTATCCATGGCGGACGGCGAGAATGGCGGGAGATGCAAACGCTCGCGACTGACCTGATCACATTTGCTGTAACCCACAGCTTACCTTTTTGGTGGGCGCAAGGCACGACCAACTACGGCATTGCTGTAGCTCAACAAGGTCATTTTGAAGAAGGTCTGGGCCACATTCAGCAAGGCCTGGCCGCCTATCGTATGACCGGGGCGACTCTAGGGATGACACGGATACTGGGTTGGCTCGCTGAGATCTATGGACAAATTGGACAGCTTGAGCAGGGGCTCGCGACGCTCGACGAGGCGTTGCTCCTCGCTGAGCGCAATGACGAACGGCTCTGGGAAGCCGAGTTGTATCGACGCAAAGGCGAGTTGCTCCTTCAGTCGCACGTCGCACATCGCAAGTCGTACGTCGAAGAAGTCGAAGCCTGTTTTCTGAAAGCCATCGATATCGCCCGACGGCAACAAGCAAAAGCCTGGGAACTACGGGCGGTGATGAGCTTGGTCCGACTGTGGCAACAACAAATAACGTATAACGAATCCCGTCGTTTGCTTGATGAAGCGCAGAAGATGTTGACTGAGATTTATGACTGGTTCACCGAAGGATTTGACACGCAAGACTTGCAGGAAGCCAAGGTGCTCATAGAGGAATTACGGAAGTGATTGAGTCGTACTCTTCGGACAACGTTCAGAATCAGCAGGGAGAGAAAGGCAGTGGCAGCGGGAACGCCCCAAGCGGGGCGTCCGAAGGAAGCCGGGGACTAACGTCCCCCGCGGCTGTTGTCTCTACAGTTTATTTAAACTTAAACAAGGCGCTATGCACCGTGCCGTCAGCGAGCGTGACATCCAATTGCCGGCACGTCCCCGCCCACGCCTTCTGTGTCTTCCACACATACGTGTACTGATTCGCGGTGGCATCGTACGTGAGGCCGCTTCCCCCAGCTGTTGCGGTTGGCGCACTGCCGCCAATAGGAGCATGGGTCGTACAAGAAACCGGCTGTGAGGTCGGCGAGCCTGCCGCTAGAATGTTTAGCCCAAGGTTACCGCCTATACTGAACTTCACCGGAATACTCTGCCCGCCGTTGACTTGATTGACCGTCGGGAGATTAGCCACAGGCTGAAAGAAGCCGCTGAAGTTGAATCCCACCTCCACGGCCCCAATGTCAGGAGCGCTGCCGATGGGTCGGGCCACGCCGCGTTGGTCCGTAGGTTGAAAGTTATTGGGGTCGCCCTGATTAATCGCTGGACTCCCAGGGAGCAGGGTCTGGGTCTTAGTGGGTCCGCCATTGTTCTGCAAAGGACCTAACAGAGGATCTTGATTAAGCACATTTGACCCTGGCGCAGCACTGTCATCGAGGCTCACAGCGCCGGGGTTTTGAATCAAACTATAGGTGGTCAGAAATGGACCACTATAGCTAAGGAGATCGACCAGGCCGGGAGCGCCAGTGTTACCTGCGACAATGGTATTATGCAGCGTAGTAGGGCCCGAGAACGGACTAATAACGATGCCTCCACCCAAGCCGCCTTCGCCGCCATCTATAGACGCCGTGTTATTGGCAATCGTGCTACTTTCGAGAAGTATGTTTCCCCCGCTAAAAAAGCTGAGAATCCCACCACCAGCGCTGAACACGTTAGTCGTCGCCGTCCCGGTGTTGCCGGCCACATTGCCCGAGATGGTGCTGTTGGTAATGGTTACATTCCCAACGCCTGCCTGTACGATCCCGCCCCCATAGCCGCGTACACTATTCGCCGTGCCCGTGTTGCCGGCCACATTGCCCGAGATGGTGCTGTTAGTGACCGTCAGATCGCCACTAACAGAAGCGATCCCACCACCAAAGCCGCCTACGTCATTCGCCATGCCTGTGTTGCCAGCTACGTTGCCCGAGATGGTGGTCGCCATAATGTTCAAGTTGGCGCCGTAGCTATAAATCGCTCCTCCAACCGACGCCGCCCCAAATCCACCAGGTCCTCCAGTCGCTACCCCATTGGTCAGAGTCATCCCAGAGAGGGTTACCTCCATCCCTCCCCCTTCAGGACCGTCAATTAGAAAAATACGAGAGGCTCCCCCGCCACTAATAGTGAGCAAATTGGCCCCAGGACCCGTGATCGTTACCGCGTCAGTGATCGTCAGCTGTCCTAAGGTCAGATCGATAGTGACTGGAGTAGATAAGTTGAAGTTGATGGTGTCTGGACCTGGGTTGATGTTGGCAGCGGCAATGGCATGCCGCAAACTTCCTTCTGCCCCATCTACCGGATCGGTTACCGTAAACGGAGTTGCTTGTGCGCTCGCGCCTAGTGCCAGGACTAGAGCCGAAGCCGCCAGCGGCGCTCCTACGACCAGGTCACGCTGGTGGTGTCGGAACTGGGCCTGCCGCTGTTTTTTACGCTGCGCCCGTCGCGCGTGATTAGTCATCTCACTCCTCCCTGCTCTGAGTTGATTAGCAGTCCGGAGCGACAATACCCTATTTGTTCTCAAATGCAACTCTGGAGATGGAGGAGGCTGTAGGTTTGCAATTCCAATGCTATATAGTGGCACAATGGACCGCCGAATAGTCCTACATCTATTTGCGACCAATTATGAGAACAAACTATGAGTGACGCCTCTCCTAACACCCAGCCCCAAGCCGCTGAGCGCCAGTTCGCGCTGCAGCGGATCTATCTGAAAGATGTCTCCTTTGAATCGCCTGCCAGTCCCCTGGTGTTCACCCAGCCGTGGCAACCCCAAGCCCGAATCGAGGTGGGAACGCGTGCGACGCGTTTGCCAGACGACCATTATGAAGTCGTCATCACACTGACTCTCACCGCTGAGCAGAACAATCAGACGGTGTTCCTGATCGAGATTCAGCAAGCGGGCCTGTTCTGGATCGTTGGAATCGATGAAGACACACTGCCGCAGGTGCTGCATGTGACTTGCCCCACCATGCTCTTTCCCTACCTAAGGGAAGCCGTAGATAATCTATCCCTTAAAGGCAGCTTTCCGCCTGTACTTCTGGCGCCTATCGATTTTGGTGCGCTGTATCAGAACAGTTTACAGCAACCGCCGAACCCATCGGAGCAGTGAAACATTCTCTCACTCAGGCGGATTACTCCTGATCGATTCGTGGCGGAGCAACTTCAGAGACAAAGTCTTCGAACTTGCCGTTTTTGCCGCGTGCAAGCGTATCGTGATAAGTAAAGGTAAAGAGAAAAGGATACCCTAACGAGGCGTTGAGCACGTTCGTCAGACGGACCTGTTCTTGTTCAGTTAGGGTGCGAGGCGCTACGATCCGGGCCTCGATGGACTGCGGGGTCTTCTGCACGAGTTGGAGCTGGCGGATCGGAGCGATAGGCATCCAGTCATGCTCAGGAAAACTTGGCCAATGGCGTCGCCCATCAGGCAGGATGATCAAGTTGCGCTCGCGGCCTAGTACGCGACGAATAACTGGCAGACCCCTCCCACAAGCACATGGAGGCCTGACTTCGACATAATCACCGAGCGCGTAACGGATCAGCGGCGAGGCAAAATTCAGCAACGTGGTCAACACGACGCGACCAATAGCGCCGGGGGGACACGGCCGCCCTACCTCATCAAGGATTTCGATCACCAGATGTTCGCTCTGGAGATGATAGTGCTCCGCACTAGGGCATTGCAGCGCAATATAGCCCACCTCCTGCGCACTATAGACATCCGTGACGGGGACGTCCCAGGTCTCCTGGAGCTGCTGGCGAAGCGCCGGTCGCAGCGTTTCACCATAACTCCGCACCTCGCGCAGGCTGGGAAGAGCGACCCCACTCGCACGACACGCCTCAGCCAACGCCTGGAGGTTGGTAGGCAAACTGAGTAAGTAGGACGGCTGTTGCTCTCGCAGCCAGGACACCTGAGCATCAATGGCTGTGCTACTGTGGAGCAAGGCAGATGGACCAGTCGAGAATAACAGGTCCATAGGAGGACCCCAACTATCTAATGTTACCCCGCCAGACGCCCCTTGGCGATCAGGGCGAATCGCCACGAGTTTGCCGCTCATGTCGCGCTGCTGCCAGAGGTGTTCTCGCACAGTGAAAGCTTGCCAGAAAAACCGCGTCAGCCCGGTAGACCAGACTTGCACCGGATGGCCGGTCGAGCCCGAGGTTTGCACGACAGCAATGGCTTCGTGCGCCGCCGGGATCGCCGTGCTGCACAACGCGGGCCCCGCCTCTTGCACATCGGTGCGGGTGAGAATCGGTATCGACGCCCAGGCTTCGAGTAGACTCTCGGCATCCGTACCCAGACCGAGCGCTGGATAGCGCTGCTGGTAATACGGCACGGTCTGCAGAGCATGGGCCAACAGCCCCAGCAACTGAGGACGCTGCACCTGGGCCAACTCCTCGGGAGACCACCACTGGCTCTGTTCCAATTGATACAAAGTAGTCGCTAACTGGGCGGCCTGGCCTTTGAGCAGCGCCGGCCAGGCAATTCCCGCCAGCTCCGAGCGCATTAGCAGCGGCATCGGCAAGTCCTTAAGCAGCACTCGCCGCCGGCATTTTGTACGCTGCTAAAACGGCGCGGATATCGGCTGCAGTCGCGGGTTCATTCCCCGCTTTTTGGATTGTGTTGACTGCGGCTTCCACCAGCTCGATATTACGGCGGGGCGACTGAAACGGCGCATCTTCGAGACCAACACGGATGTGTCCGCCAAGTTCGATAATGCGCGGCAACAACGGCAACACATCAACCGCAAGTCCCGCCGCCATCCATGGGCAGCCAGGCGCCACCATTTCTACTAATTTTACGTAGGCGTCTAGCGCCCATACTTCCGGCGGGAAACTGAATGTAAACGCCGACGAAAACATGAAACGATAGATCGGCGCCGGGGCTGCTGGTTGTTTACGATGTAACGTTGCTCCCTGACGGACAAACCCCGGTTCATAGCAGGCGTATGCAGGATGGAATTTATATTTCGCCGCTAACTCCATGCCTAATTCCAGCGCGCCGTTGGGGTTGCTGTACACACCGCCGTCACCGCCGAACAAAGGCGGGGCGCTGGCGTCGGAAAGATAAAAGTTGCACGAACCGGGATCCAGAAAGCCCCACTCGGCCAAGCCGCGTTTGGCTAATTCAACCGTGGTGGCGTAGCGCGCCGCCCAATCAGTAGCAGGCAAAGGAATGGGCGCCGCAGTCGGATATACAATCGCATCAACCTGCGAACGAATGCCTTCGCTAAAGGCGATGCAGTTGTCCAGATTATTATTTTGTTTACCAGTTTCTGGGTCAAGCGTGTGGGTATGCACAACTGCAGCCCCTGCTTTGACACACGCGACGCCCTCTTTGATAATCTCTTGAGCAGTGATCGGAATGTTCGGCTGTAGTCGTCGCGTCCACGCGCCATTGAGCGCTACTTCAATCAAGGTTTTTTTCGCCATACAGACTCCTCCCTTTCCTTCAGTGCATAAAATAATAGGGGCGACCAACTGGTCGCCCCTCTCCTTAGCATTCCAACTCCCTCGCGCCCCAACTTAGACGAGACGTCCGCCGCGCAAGAGCCTCCCAGGCGTCGCGCCAGAACACTTGCCATCTTCAAACGTCACGGCGCCGTTGACCATGATCCACCGATAGCCTTCGGCCTTCTGCACGCGCCGCCACTCTCCCGCCGGCAGATCATAGGCAATCTCGATCGGCAACACTTTCAGATTATTGAAATCGTAGACCACAATATCCGCCGCGAGTCCTTCGCGCAGCGCACCTCGATCCTTGAACTGCGCGGCATGCGCCGGCAGGGCGCTCAAACGGAAATGCGCTTCTTCTAGTGAGAGCGTGTTGGTGTCGCGCACCAGCCACGTCAACATATCAGTGGGATACATACCGAGCGTGAGGAACTTGATATGCGCTCCGCCGTCAGAAGCGCCGGGGATGGAGGCTGGAGAGCTCATCATCTCCTGATGCACACGTGGGTCATTGTTCACCACAGGCCCCAGCCACTCCGTCTGCAAGTCGTCAGCCACGGAAACGTCTAACAGGGCGTCGATGATGTGCTTGTTTTCCCGTTTGGCGATCTCTTCCACCGACAGCCCTAAATATTTATCGCGCAAATCTGGTCGATTGATCTTAATGGCGATATACTTATGCAGCTCGCCAAAGACGAAATCGCGGGTCGGCGTGCCGCTGTCATATTCGATTCGCACCGCCTTGCGAAATTCCGGATTGGAGAGCTTGGCCCGTTTCTCTTCGACCGTCCCCAGGGTCGCCTCCCGCCACGCCGGGTTGTCGTCAAAGAGATTCCAGTCTTGGAAGTTGATCACAAACGGCGCGCGCACTGTCGCTGCCTGTCCGTACACAGGGACGCCCTTGGCGACCATCTCATTCAGCCACTTGAGTTGGAGCCGTAGGGGCTCAACGATCTTTTCATGCGCCACCAAAGCGTTGTAGATGACAGAATGGCCGCTCTGCTCAGCCAGTTGCGTGCTGAAGTTCATGTCCCGCTGCATGCCGATGCCTTGATCATTCGAGGTCGCACTTGACTGGGTAATTTGGATGAACCCCGCGTCATAATCTTGCAACGCCCGCGCCAGCGCCAGATAGTAGTCGTCCGGCAGTACGTCCGAAATCATTGGCGTACCGTCGTAATCGCGCTGCACCGACGCCGTGCTTTCCGGGAACAGCCGTTGCGCGCCCCAGCCAATGGCGCCCGCTTTCATGGCGTCATGGAACAGCTGAATAGAGGCCTGCACCTCTTTTTCGTTCGGCAGCCGTTTTTTGGCCTCAGTAAAACCGCCCATCGCGTAGGCCACTAACGGCGTGACCGGTACGAGTTGAGAGAGATTAATCCCAAGCGGCAGGCGATCGAGGTGGTCCATCCACTGCGCAAAGGTTTCCCATTCCGGCGCCATCGAAACTTTCATCGGCTCCAGCGGAATCGCCTCGTTGCGCGAAAGCGAGAGCAAGGCGCGATCAAAGTCTTTTGTATGGACGGGGGCAAAGCCGAACCCGCAGTTGCCGATCGTAACTGAAGTTACCCCATGCCAACCACCGATTGAGCAATAAGGGTCCCAGTGGATCTGCGCATCGTAATGAGTGTGCAGATCAATGAACCCCGGCGCGACAATGAGTCCAGATGCGTCGAGCACCTTGGTCGCATCGCTGCTGTTGAGTCGGCCGATCTTGGCGATCTTGCCGTTCTTAATGCCGATATCGGCCCGGTAGCGTGGAACTCGGGTTCCGTCAACAACCGTGCCGCCTTTGATAATAGTATCGAACTGCGCCATAACACCCTCCTTTATACGGTGAGTCTGACAGCCGAAGTACGTATCCCCGTTGAAGGCAACCTTCCCCATAGCACTGCTTAATCGAGCCGAAGTCAACAGCAAATCTTAGCAAGGAAGATTGCACTTTCGGCGTCTGAGAGCAAGCCCGACTTCCTTATTTTTGCAACAAGGCGGGAAACTCTAGGAGGAGCAGAAACCCAAACCGAGACTCACAATTTGTAGATGTGTTTGTCCAAAAAGATCCGCGAGGAGCGCCTCAGCGTTTGACAGGCGCGGGGGCGCGGCAATATATTTTGATCATTCACAAACTGTTAGTGTTATCATCGAGACGAGGCGGCGGCAGAGGCGGCTGAAGGCGAATCGGCAGCCAGACGTGCTTGGGCGGCCGTCTTCCGTGCTTTCATGGCAAGGAGGTTCGCCCGAGCTTGTTCTTGTTCTTCCGCCGTCACTTCACCGTTGGGAGCGCCGTCCAAATTGTAACGAGGGCCGCCTTTAAGAATCGCTCGCCAGTAGGCCCCATCGTGACTACGCTGAAACCGAGCGATCGTTTGTTTAATCAGCGAAAGTCGGCTGTCAGGAAAATGCGTAGCAAGCTCTTGGTGTACGCCCCGAGCAAGTGGTTTGATCTCTTGCCAAGTTAGAGGAAAGGCCTGTGGCCAACGCTGACGAAATTGTGCGAGGAGTTCCTGCTGCGCTAGGGCGTCGCGCTGTCGGCGATTGGGTTGTCCCGGGACCGGCGCTGGAGGCGGCTGTGGCGCTTTTTTTACTGGCGCTTTTGCCCGTTTCGGCGCAGGTTGCGGGCGACGCATCGGGGGGGCGTCACTGCGCGGCGGAAGTTTTCGTTGGACTGGCACAGACGAAGGAACGAAGCTCCGCAACCGAGGCGACGTGGGAGGTGGCGCCGCAATCGGTTTCCGCACCGGAGGAAGAGAAAACGGTTCAGGCGTAGCAGCAGTTTGCGGCGGAGGCGTCGTTGCTCTCTTTTTACGCAAAATGACGGTTGGCGAGGTCTGATTTTTCATCTTCTCCGACGACATTCCTGCTCCTTTTCTTGCCCTTTTTCTCCACGAATTTGGCTCTGTTTTCGATCCCTATTGGTTAATCGTAGCACTCCCAAAGGTCGGAAGCGAGAAGCTTTCCCCCGCTCAAATTACGATCAAGTCTCCTCTTGCTTTTAGCACACCTTTAGCACAGTGAGACGTCCTTCACTCAAGGATATTCAGACTACAAATTAACTGCAATTTGCACTCCTAAGATGAAGGCGTCAGGGACCTTTCCCGGTTCCTCCAGATTGTAATGATGCACGACATATCTGGCTGTAAAATCAGATGCGGCGTCAGTTCGTACTGGTAGGTGAATTCCACTACTATCTCAAAGTCTTGTACGCCAGTAGTCAACCCACCCATTCGTTGTTGCACGCGTTGAGAACAACAAAGATCATCGCTAAAAGGTCCATACGCAAATCCCAATCCGACGAAATCGCGATCACGGCTTGGAAGTAGACCAGCATACACCAAGCCGCCTATAAAAAAGAAAGTCAACGTGTTGATGTCAGACATCACCCACGTCATCCCCACAAACGGCGTCAACCCCCTGAATATATTTGGAATTGTCCTCGCGCATCACTTCCATCAGGACAGACAAGCTATAATTGTTATGCTTTTTCCCTCCAAGGTAGCGAGATCGACATGAAGATCAAAACCAAGGTTACCATCGTAGGCAATTTTCCAGCTCCGCCCGCCAATGGGATTGCCGAGAATGTTGTTGACATACGTGAGCGTTGGCGTCAGCCCCCATGAAGCAAGCGTTTGACGGTGTTGTCCGATCATTGAGCCGCTCAGGTGTTACTGGCGAAACCACAACGGTTCCAATTTCTTGATCTCTTCCTCAATGTCATCTTCACGATTACGCCAAATTGACGAAGAGTAAGGATGGCGCTGCAGCGCGTGACCTGAGTAGTCAGCAGCAAACGCGCAACGCCCTCTATAGAAACGCTACAGTAAGATGTGGGACGGCAGCTGGACAAGAAAGAACGGCTTGCGGTCCCCTCGCCCCTTGGGGGAGAGGGCCAGGGTGAGGGGTAAACCCGCCTTCAGCACCCTCTCCTGTGTCCTCGCCCCTCAAGGGCAATGGCGCGCAGTTAAGCCAGCACGCGTTTCCCATACTTGGCAAACCGCAACCGATGGGCCGCCGACCGTTTGTTGCGTTTGCCCTGGCGACCCGGGCGCTG